>Ga0157378_10000506_pt1 | contig 37030 bp, 27 predicted proteins | sample M65metaG_FD_115309 | JGI IMG/M metagenome (GOLD analysis project Ga0157378, IMG submission 115309) | Miscanthus rhizosphere microbial communities from Kellogg Biological Station, Michigan, USA - M6-5 metaG | ecosystem: Host-associated > Plants > Roots > Rhizosphere > Soil | place: USA: Michigan... | reverse complement strand
TGCTTGTGGGTTGATGCTTGTTGCCGACGAGATATTTTGCGCGGACTTCGCGGTAGGCGGCCAACGTGTCGGGCATGTTCACCAGGAAGCTGTTGAGCTTGACCACGTCGTTGAACGTTGCGCCAACGGAATCGAGCGCGGTTTTCAGATTCTCAAAGACCCGCGTTGTTTGAGCACGCATGTCGCCCTTGCCGACAACGTGGCCGTCCTTGTCGAGTGCCACTTGGCCTGAAACCAGGATCAAGCGGCCGCCAGTGATTTCGGCGACATGCGTGTAGGCAGGACTGTTTACGAGGCCGGGGGGATTGATGAAGCGCACGGGATTCGAATCTGCCGAGGGCGACGTCTGGATCTTGGTTTGCGCATCGAGCGAACTTGCAAGAGTCAGAAGCAATACGGTAGCAGCAATGTGGCGACCGATCATGACGGGCTCCATTCGGTGAAATCGCAGTGACGATGTGCAGACGCACAAACAGGGCGCATCGTTTCCATCCACGATACGCCCTGTTTGTAATCCCGTATCAACGTTCAACCCGCCGGAAGTCACCTAATCGGCGGGACTTTACGCACCCATTCGCGCCGCTTACTGCGCGACGTGGCGCTCGAGGGCACGGGTGATCTGGTCTTTCGGTACGGCCCCGACGATCTGCTCGACAACCTGTCCGTTCTTGAAAACGAGAATCGTGGGGATGCCGCGGATGTTGTAGCGGCCGGCGGAATTCATCGCCTCGTCAACGTTCAGCTTCATCACCTTGAGCTTGCCCGCATAATCGTGAGCGATTTCCGCCACGGTGGGCGCGAGCATGTGGCAGGGACGGCACCACTCCGCCCAGAAGTCGACCATCACCGGCTGGGTGTTGCTGGCGGTGAGAACTTCTGCTTCGAAGTTTCCGTCTGTAACTGCCGAAATATTATTGTCAGCCATGTTCTTTGTCCTCAACGGCTTGCCGCAAGGCAGCCGTCAATCTCTCTCCTATTGACTTAATTAGATGTTGCAACAGGCTTTTGGATACGAGCCCCCTGCCTGGGCCCATGAAGCGCCTGCGCCTGGGAGTACAGCCTGGAGTACTCGGCGGCGGAAGCTTTCCACGAGAAATCCTGAGCCATGCCGTTCAGCTGGATGCGCTTCCAGATGCGTTCGTCGGCGAAGTACTGAAGCGCCTGCCGGACGCATTGCACGAGCGCACGACCTGAATATTCGGCAAACTTGAAGCCGTTCCCCGTGCCCTGCTCCACGTCGAACGACTCGATCGTATCATCGAGCCCGCCGGTGGCTCTCACAATCGGCACCGTACCATACTTCAAACTGTAAACCTGATTCAAGCCGCAGGGCTCATAGCGGGATGGCATCAGGAACATGTCCGAGCCGGCCTCGATTTTGTGGGCGATGGCTTCGTCGTAGGCGATTTTTACGCCGACACGACCGGGATAGGCGGCAGCCAGCGAGCGGAAGAGATCCTCATAGCGACGATCGCCGGTCCCCAGCACCAGTAGCACGAGGTCTTCCTGCATCAGCTCGTGGGCGCGCTCGGCGATGAGATCGAAGCCTTTTTGATCGGCAAAACGCGAGACGATGCCGATAACCGGCTTGGTGAGATGCTCGACTGGGATTTGGAACAGCTCCAGCAGCCGCTGCTTGCAAGCGTGCTTACCGGTCAGGTCCCCAGCGGAGTACTTGGCGGAAATGAGCTTGTCTTTTTCGGGATTCCAAAGCGTGTAGTCGACGCCATTCATGATTCCGACCAGGCGATCGGAGCGGGCGCGGACGACGCCGTCCAGACCGTATCCGAATTCAGGGGTCTGGATTTCCTGCGCGTATTTGCGGCTGACGGTGGTCAAGTAGTCGGAATAAACGAGGCCCGCTTTAAGGAAATTGACACTGCCATAGAATTCGATGCCCGCCGGAGTGAACGTCGAAGCGGGGATATTCGCGCGATCAAGCACTTCCCTGCCGAATTGGCCGTGATATCCCATGTTGTGAATGGTGAATACGACCGAGAGGTGCTTGAGCGCGGCGTCAGCAGCGTAGGAGGTGCGCAGGAACAACGGGATGAGACCGGTCTGCCAATCGTGGCAGTGCAGGATATCGCACGGCCAGAAATTCTTGGCGATTTCCAACGCGACGCGGCAGAACTCGCTGTAACGCTCGGCGTTGTCGGAGTAGTCGCCGCCGCGTCCCCCGTAAAGGCCATCGCGGTCGAAATATTCGGGGTCGTCGACGAAGAAATAGCGGACGCCGCTGGTGGCGCTGCCACCCACGATAGAGGGGAAACGCAGGCGCGGCCCCATCGGAATAGTGACACTGGGGACGATGACGGCATCCGCTTTGGTGCCGCGGTAGCGCGGCAGGACGACCGCGACTTCATGGCCGTGTCCGACCAGGGCTTTGGGAAGGCCTTCGATGACGTCCGCCAAACCACCGGTTTTGGAGAACGGCAAGCCTTCCGAGGCTATGAACAGGATTCGCAAGTTGACCTTATTTTACGCTATCCGGGAATGGTTTGGAGGGTATGGCGCAACTTCCCTTTGACCGTTGTGTTGCATCAGTGTGCAACTAAAACTCATCCCTGCGAGCAAGAGCGGCCTGGGACGGGCGCTGGTAACGCAGCCAGAGAACTTCCTGGTCGCTCTGTTCGTTCTTTCGCCCACGCTGTGGTTGCTGGTGTTCTTGGCGTGCTATGCGGGGCGCAGAGTCTGGTTGGCGTTCTCGTCGATACTGTGAAGGTTCTAACGTAGGCGAGGCCAGCGAGTTGCTACACTGTGCCGCGATGGCTCGGCAACGGCTCGGCCAACATTTCCTCGGGGATCCTGCGTGGCGCGAGCAAATCGCGCGGGCGATTCGTGTTTCACCGCATTCATTAGCTCCCGCAGATAAAAATCAAGCAAAAGACGTTTGCTGGATTGAGATTGGCGCCGGTCATGGGGAGATGACCTCGCACCTGGCCGCAACTGGAACGCCGGTTTACGCCATCGAGATCGACTCCAACGTGGCACGGCGACTGCAGCATCTGACCGAGCAGTACGCAAATCTGACGATTGTTTCGGGCGACGTGCTAAAGACCGACATCGCCAAGCTGGCGAGCGGACGGCGCGTACACGTGTATGGGAACCTGCCTTACTACATTACCTCGCCAATCCTGCATCATCTTTTTCGCTTCGCCGACATCATCGACGAAGTGCATATCGTTATACAAACGGAAGTGGCGGAACGCCTGGCGGCGAAGCCCGATAGCAAGGAGTACGGATATTTGTCGGTGGCCACACAGCTTTATTCGCGGCCGGAATTTGTATTTCGCATTCCGCGAGGAGCGTTCTTGCCTCCCCCTGAAGTGAGTTCGGCGCTGGTGACCCTGCGCTTTCCGGGAGAACAGTTGGCGATGGACGCCGCGGAAAAGCAGGAGTTTCTGGGGTTCGTTAAGTCGTGTTTTTCGCAGAAACGCAAGACGCTGGTGAACAATCTGAAATCCTCGGCGCCGCGAGATCGCGTTCAGAAAGCGCTGTCGGGACTGAAGCTGCGGCCCGATGCCCGCGCCGAGCAGCTCTCCGTGCGCGATTTCGGTGCGCTGTACCAGCGCGTCGGATCGTGACCAGTAGGCGTGGCAGCGGTCAGGAGTTTGCCTGTTGCTTTGGTTGCGCGGCAACTAGGCGATCGGGATAGTCGCTCATGATACCGTCAACTCCCGCTTCGATCAGCATGCGCATGTGCGCCGGTTGGTTTACGGTCCAGCATACGATTTGCAAATCTCGCTTGCGAGCCTCCGCGATCAGCGCGGGAGTCACCAAGTCTCCACGGACAGCCAACTGACGGGCGCCGACTTCGACGGCACGTTCCAGCGGTTGATCGATCTGGCCCTCAAACAGCAGACCCGTCATCAATGTAGGTTCGATCTTGCGGAGAGCGGCGATGATTCCGGCATCGAACGAAATCACAATGGTGCGAGCGATTTCTCCGCTTTCACGCAGAGCCCCGATCAGCGCGTGCTCTCCGCCCCAAGCCCCGGTGGGTTTCAGCTCCAAGTAGAAAACGACATCATTCTTCTTTGCGAATTCGAGAATCTCCTCAAGCGTGGGGATACGCTCACCGGAGAATTCGCTGCCAAACCAGGAGCCTGCGTCGAGGCGGCGGAGATCCGTGAGCGTCAAATCATGCACGTGGCCCTGGCCGTTGGTCGTGCGGTTGACGGTGTCATCGTGAATTGCGACGAAGTGAGCGTCGCGGGAGAGATGTAGGTCCGTTTCAATGAACGAGGCGCCCAAGGCTACCGCCCGCCTAAAAGCGGCAAGGGTGTTTTCCGGCGCATGGCCGGAGGCTCCGCGATGAGCTATCACTAGCATGGTTCAAGTTTTCTCCCAAGTGGGCCTGCTCGTGACGGAACACTTAGAAGGACATACTAACTATGCTAGCATCCGGCTGGCAGGCGACTGCCTGAAACCCCTTCGGTTGCATCGAGTATCTAACGGCAGTATGCCTAGGCTCACAAAATTTGAGGAGATTATCATGAGGAAACACACCCGGACCCTGTTTACAGTGTTCGCCCTCACATGGGCGTTGGTTGGCGGCCATTACGCGGGAGCCACGCCCCAGAAGCAAGAGCCCAAGGGCGGGGACTTGATGAAGGAAGTGCGCCACCAGCTCGTTCTGTTGCCGTACTACTCGGTGTTTGACAATCTCGCCTACAAGATCGAAGGCAGCAAAGTGACTCTCGTTGGGCAAGTAGTGCGGCCGACGCTTAAGTCCGATGCGGAAAATGTGGTGAAAAAGGTCGAGGGGGTATCCAGCGTCGACAACCAGATCGAAGTTCTGCCAGTGTCGCCGATGGATGACCAGACTCGCCGTGCGGCTTATCGAACGATTTACGGAGATCCGGGGTTGTCGCGCTACGGATTCCAAGCCGTGCCGTCGATCCACATTATTGTGAAGAATGGCAACATTACGCTGGAAGGCGTGGTGGACAGCGAGGGGGACAAGAATCTTGCCGGCATCCGGGCGAACAGCGTTCCGAACGTATTTTCGGTTAAGAACAACCTGGTAGTGGCAAGTTCGTAGGCTGCCCTGACCGGCAAGCCAGGTAGTCCCGTGACGGTTCGTGGCCTTCCGTGGACGGGTCGAAATTTACGCCTACTCCGGCCAGTTTGCGCGAGGCGCGAGGGTATGCTACACATCCTGCATGCCTGATTTTGCGGTGCCCGTCGAACGACTTATCGATGAACTGAAACACCTCCCGGGAATTGGACAAAAAACGGCGCAACGGCTAGCGTTCCATCTGCTGCGCGCAGCACCCGAGGATGCCCTGGCGCTGGCTGACGCCATTCGCGACGCCAAAGAGAAGATTCGAGAGTGTTCGGTGTGCCACAACATCACCGACACCGATCCGTGCCTGTATTGCGTCGGGCCCACGCGAAATCGGAAGACCATCTGCGTGGTTGAAGAAGCCCACAACATCCTGGCGATCGAAAAAACCCGGACGTTCAGCGGCATGTACCACGTGCTGGGCGGATCGCTGTCGCCGTTACAAGGACGCGGGCCGGAGCAACTGAAGATCAAATCGCTGATCGAGCGGCTGAAGGAAGGCTCGGTCGAGGAGATTATCATCGCCACGAATCCTACGGCGGAGGGTGAAGCCACGGCGGTGTACATGTCAAAGCTGTTGAAGCCATTGGGCGTGCGGGTAACACGCATCGGGGTAGGCATCCCGGTTGGAGCGGACCTGGAATATGCCGACGAAATTACCATGCTGAAGGCCTTGGAAGGCCGACGCGATCTGTAGCCTGGAAGTTACGCACAGGTTAGTAACAAACCTCGTACGGGCTGCAGGCGGCCCCTAGCCAAGCTCCCCAGTTTCGTTATAAAGTGAGTTTCCGCAGGAAAAGTCCCCTTCCTAAGGAGCTCCGCTATGCCGGGCTTGGCCAGCTATATGGCTCAGTACGATCACGAGCATTCCTCCGGATGGAACAAGCTGCTGCACGGTGTTGGAATTCCCATGATCTTCGCCGGAATCGTGCTTGCGATCCTGACCAAGTGGCTCTGGGGCACCGGGTTTTTCGTGGGCGGCTGGGTCCTTTTGCTGGTGGGGCACCGAATTGAGGGTAATCACCCGGCCTTTTTCCAGGGACCGGTATATCTGCTGGTGGGCCCTGTCTGGGTGGCCAAAGAGATTTGGATGGTCGTCAGCGGAACGCAACACACCAGGGCTTCGAGCACCACACACGCGAAGAAGACGTAGATGATCGGGACTTGCGAACGCTAAATCAGAAACGGTGGTTTTTTCCATGGACGATCTTGGCAGCAACCTGGCCGGCGACACGAGGCAGATGGAAACGCCGGTGAACACTCCGTCCGAACTGAGAAAGCGTCGGAGCACGCGCATCGTCCAAGCGGTGCCGCTGCAGGTGACCGGCGTCGACGCGCTGGGGCGACCGTTCGTCGAGCGCACTTCTTCGCTGATCTTGAATTGCCATGGCTGCCGCTACCAATCGAAACACTACGTGTTGAAAAATATGTGGGTGAAGCTGGAAATTCCCCATGCCGATTCGGAGCAGCCGGCGCACACGGTACGAGGCCGAGTGGCATGGATTCAGAGACCGCGAACGGTTCGGCAACTGTTTCAGGTGGCTCTGGAGCTGGAGACTCCAGGAAACGTGTGGGGCATTGGATTTCCGCCTGAAGATTGGTTCGGGTTCGTGGAAGCCGATAAATCGCAAGCGCAGTCGATGGGAGGGCCTTCAACTTCGCCGTACAGCATGCCGTCGGTGCCACCCGCTGCGCTGCTCGGAAGTCCGCTGGCGCAGCAAACCACTGCGAGTCCGACGCAGCCGTCGGCGCCAGAAGCGGAGTCTCATGTCTCGCTTGGCGAGCCGGAGCCATCGCCAAGCAGTAGCCCGGACAATGTGCGGGTGTTCCCCTCCCCGGCCAGTACCACAGATGCATCGCTGCAGTTGGCGCGTCACGTGACGCGACTGCTGGCCGAGGCGCGGCAGCAAATTCAAGCCGCCGCGCGGGAAGCAGCTGCACAGGCAGTGGCCGCAGAACGCCGGATTACCGCCGAACAATGGGATCGCCAGGTGACGGAGGCGCGCGCGACGCTTGCGCAGGAATTGCTGAGCGCGATCGAGAAGGTGCAGGAAGAGGCCAGCACGCGCGGCCGGGCGGCGCACGAAACTGCCGCTGCCTTACTGCAGGAAGAATTGCCGAGGCGGCTCGCGCCGCAGTTCGAGGAATTGACGCGCAGCCTCACCGGAAAGCTTTTCGAGGAAGGACAAGCGCAACGAGCCGGGCATCAGCAACACCTTGCCGAAATGTCCGAGGCGATTCGAACGCTGGTTCAGCAGGCCGAAGAGGCCTCAGCACGCCTGCGCACCGCGGCCGCAGAGACGGAAGGGCAGATCGGTTCACGGGTGGAAGCGGCACAGAAACAGATCGAAGAGGCTGCACGGCAGCGAGAGGAAACCGCGGGCGCGCAACGCGAAACGATCGAAGCAGCGGCGCACGCGGCCCAACAGCAGATTGCGTCGTCGGTGAGTTCGGCTCAGGAGCAGTTGCAGTCGCATCTCGGCGGTGAACTAGAGGCGGCACAGACGCGATGGCAGATTGCCGTTGACAACAGTTTTGCAGCAGCACACGAACGCGCCGCAGGGGTTCTGAATGAGCGGGCAAACGGATTGCGGTCAGAGCTCCAGCAGGAAGCCGAACGCCACGCCGACACCGTAAGGCAAGCGGCGGCCCACGCACGGGATGAATCCGAACGGCACGCCGGGGGCCTCCGCGACGCTCTGAACGCGCAAGCCGCACAAATGGAAGCCACTCTGGCGCGGGCGAATGAGGCCTCCAGCCGACTGGAGAATTTCTCGGCGCGGCTGGAAACCGTACAACAACATGCGCTCAGCGGCTTTCAGTCGCAGGTTGATGATGTTTTGAATCTGCACCGCAACGAGCTGCATCGCAGGTCTGAATCGATTTTTGAGGAAATCACTGCGCGTATTCGCGGAGCATTTGAACAATCCAGTCAGCAAGCGGTGTCGCAATTCAGCCGGCAGGTCGAATCGCTGGTGCAGCCGCACATCGACAGGACCGACGAGGCGATGCAGCGCCTGGCGGGTGGCCGTTCGCTGCTGGATGCGGCGGTTACGATGCATCAGGAGCGCATCCGCGCGACCACTGATGAAGCATTCTCCGAGGCGTTGTCGCAATTCCGCGGGAACCTGGGCGGAATTGAGGAATCGCTGCGGCAGTCCGCTGATGCGGTGACTTCGCGAAGCCTTGCGGACCTAGAGGGGCGGGTCGAAGGGGTGAAGCACAAGGCGGTTGAAGATCTGGTTCAGTCCGGGGAGTGGTATGAAAAGAAGGCGATGACGCAGATTCAGGGGCTGGCGGACAAAGTTGGCGAGCAAACCGCTGCCGAACTGCGCGAAAAAGCCGGCGAGGTGGCCAACGAATTCAGCGGGGAGATGGATCAGTCCAGCCGCAATTTCATCAGCTACGCACAGACGCAGATGGCCGAAGTGGTGAGTGACTCGTTCGATCGAGTGCGCGGTTTGTTCACCGAAGCCGCGGAGACGACCACGGCAGCATTTATCGACGAAATCCAGCGACACGCGCGACAGGATCTGGAAGCTTTTGATTCCGAGCTGCAAAAATCGGCAGTCGAGGCGCGCCTTCATCTGGATGCAGCGCATGCCGACCTGACGCAGAAGGTCAGCGCCGAGCAGGAGGATTTCCTGCGGCGATTCCAGGGCGAGATGACTGGTGCTGTTGAGGCTGGAGTCGCCAATGCAAATCAGCGGGTGCAGGCGGGCTTTGAGCCATTGTTGAAGTCATGGAAATCCATGACGGAAGCGCACCAGACGGAGATGTACCATATCTATACGAAGCTTGGAGAGCAGGCGGCACAGCAATATCGCGAGCGGCTCGACAATGTTTCCAACCAGTGGATGCTGGCGACAGTGACTTCGCTGGATCATCAGTCGCGTGACGCGGTCGCTAGAATCGCGGTTTCCGCCGAAGAGCGACTGCGCGAGACGTGCACGAAGGTCTTCGCCGACATTGGCGATTCGCTGCGCGAGCGGCTCAAGGAAATTTCCTCGAACCTGAACATTCCTGCAAAGGGCACCACTCCGTCCGAACCGTGATTGAAGCGCGATGATCAAGGCAGCTCTCAACGGCGGACGTACGCGCGCGGAGCATCCCAACATCCCGATAACTCCGGAAGAACTTGCCGGGTCGGCGAGAGAGGCGATCGCGGCGGGAGCGGCGTGCATTCATTTTCATGTTCGCGGGCCGGATGGGAAGGAAAGCCTGACGAGCGAACACGTTGAGAGATCACTGAAAGCGATCCGCAAGGCGATTCCGGAACCCGTGGGGGTCAGTACTGGTGCCTGGATCTTGCGAAATACCGCCTTGCGTTATCAGCTGGTCTCGCAGTGGACGACGCTGCCTGATTTTGCTTCCGTGAACTTCAACGAAGACGGCGCGGTAGCGCTGGCGGATCTGCTGTTATCGCGGGACGTACCCATTGAGGCAGGGCTGTCGGATCTGTCGGGGACGAAAGTCTTTGTGAACAGCGGGTTGGCGAGTCGGTGCCTGCGATTATTGATTGAGCCGATGCAGCCTTCGGTGAGTCAAGTGTTGAAGACGCTGGATGAGATTCTGGCATTGCTCCAAGGCGCGGGAGTGAACCTACCGATTGTGTTTCATGGGTTGAACGAGATGGCCTGGCCGATGATCGATGAGGCGGCGGCGCGAGGCTATGACACACGCGTGGGCTTTGAGGATATTTTGACGCTGCCGGATGGGACGCCGGCACATGGGAATGGAGCGCTGGTAGCCGAGGCAGCCAAGCGCATGGCGCGCGCACGTCGTTAGCATGCTGCCGGCAGGCGAGTCGCCTCACTGGCTGCTGGCCGGTATACTAGAGTTGAGTTTCAACCTTCATGGCCAACCATGCTTACCTGCGCGTGTGGACGCGCGATTTCTCTGAATCCACGATGATCCCGGAGTTCGCGCGGTTTCTGACGACCGCACCCGTCTCGAACTTGCCGTCCGCGCAGCCGGATCAGCCCGGACTACCGGCCTTCACCGAAATGGTGGTACAGGCCGTGGATTCAAGCGAGTCGTCGGTGGCGGAGTGGGATTTGCGGGCGCAAGGCTACGGGCCGGCGGAAATTTCGGCGCTGGCCACACAGCATCTGAATGCGGACACGGCGTACATCGTTTCTGCACAGTGGGATTTGTGGCGGTTTGACGTCGACACGGTGAGCTGGAAGCTGGAACCTCAACCGTTGATTCTGACGATGCACGGCCGCGACTACGAGGATGGCCTAGCCGCGTCTGTCGGTCACTTTTCCGCCGATCTGGGCTTCGAGCATTTTTTCACGGGGCATGGGGGATTGCTGGCGCCGGGCGCGGCGTCGAATCCATTTTCTTCCTCAGGCCATCCGGTAGAGCATACGTTCCGTCAATGGATGGCGGCGCCCAATAACCTGAAGGAGTATCACGCCAAGACGCGCGAAAACATCCAGCAACTGTTCCGCTGGGTGGAAGCGGTCGAGAGCGCGCTGCCGGTGGAGCGCAGCGAGCTGTCTTCCGAGGGAGAAGAAAATTTTGAAGCACGTCTGGATGCCATCGCGGCGCAACGCTAGCGCCCTGCTGGTTTGCCTAGTGAGTGCAGTTGCATTTGCCTGGGACGCCTCTGCCGCACAAGCGCAGACGTCCACCGCGCATCCGGCGGCCAAGGGGGCTTTGGTAAGGAAAAGCCACGACGATACAAACGCGGCCCACAGCCCGGAACTGACACTAGCAAGTCTCCGCCCGGGACGCGACGGGATCACAAAGGCCGAGCGTCTGTTCTCCAAGCCGGAATCAACAGCAGACAGCGGGTCCAGCCAGTTGTGGCGTGATTTGTGCGCTCACGAAACGTTGTCGGTGATTGCCGACTCTGAGGGTAGGATTCAACAAGTTACGGTGGCAAGAGACAGCGATTTTCCAGGGCTCGAGTCTCGTAAGGATTGCCGTGTGGAGTCGAATCGTGTCCACTGGGGCACGGGTCATGGCCTGGTCATTGGCGATCCTTCGGATCGCGTGGTCACGTTGTATGGACAACCCGGCTCGCAGGGTCCTTCCACCAAAGGCGGGCAAAAGTTAGAATTGTCCTACTACGCCTTCGATTGGGCGGGTCCAGACGTACCGCAAGTCATGACCGTACTTTGCACGCCGGGCCAAGAAGGAAATGCCGGACGAGTAGTGGAAATCACACTGGCAGCGCCGAGCCTCTAATGCCCCGATCAACCATGGAAAAAGCGACGCCCGATCGTACAAGGGATGGCCGTAGCCGCTTGGGTGCTAACGAGCGGGACGTGGAGCCGTCCTTACTTTCGTGGGGTAGCCTCAAGAAGAATCTCCGCCAAATTTCTCGCATGACTAAAGCTACTCTGAAACTTTCCGCGAGTTCGCTGGCGGTCGTTTGCCTGCTAGTAGGTTGCGGGCCGGAACCCACGGCCACAAAGACGGAGCCGTCGGCACCTGCTGAAGCTGTAAAACCCACTGCGCCGGCAGTTCCCGAAGATATTCAATCGGCGGCGCAATCCTTGCTGGGAACGGAAACTCAGGTGCTTCTATTTGGCGATCTGGCCAAGACCGGCAGGCAGGAGTTCCTGGCCGCAAACGTGGTCCCGAAGACACCGAAGAACAACAATATTGCAGGGACCATCATCACACGCGCGGTCATCGGTGAAAATCAGGACGGCAAGTGGTCCGAGATTTTCCGATGCGACGAGCATCTGAAAAATGCCAAGGGTTTTCTTGGCTCGACGCCTTTGTCACCGGTGACCGGCTGGCGCATCCAATACGAACAAGACCCGGTGCGGGGACTACAACTCTATTTCACGCCCCTGGCCAGCGCAGCCGACCCGCACGTGCTGCCGATCGGAGTGCGATGGAACCCGCAGGCCAAGAGATATCAGACACTCGATCGCACCTATGAACATTTTTTAAATGAAGCGCCAACGCTAGGCGGCACACCGAAATCCACCCTTAGATGAGTTCGACGACCACAACCGCAAACGCAGCGCCAGCTTCCACTGCCACGAAGGCGGCGCCGTCATCCGCTGGCAAAAATCTGGTGGGCCTGTTTCCCTATCTGGCCCGGTATCCCGGGGCCATCGCGCTGGGCATGGTCGCTCTGGTATTGACCAGCCTTGTTGGCAATATCATCCCGCTGGCTACGGGCGTGATGACCGATATTGTCGCCGGCAGTGCCCACCCATTCGAAACCAGCACGCACGGCAACGTGCTCGCAGGCTCCTGGATCAGCCGTGCGATTCCCTTCTACGCGCCGCATAACCGCCACGTGCTCGGCCTGTATTGCCTGATCCTCGTGGTGTGTGTGCTGCTTAAGGGGGCGATGTCGTTCGCCACGCGCTGGATTCTCATAGGTGTTTCCCGGGATATCGAATTCGATATTCGGCGCGATCTTCTCGATCGGCTGCTGGTGATGGAGCCGGAATTTTACGTACGCAATCGCACCGGCGACTTGATGTCGCGCGCAACGAACGATCTGAACAACGTACGGATGGTTCTGGGTCCAGGGATCATGTATACGGGGCAGACGCTAGTCACGATGATTCTGGCGCTGGTGGTGATGGCGCGGCTCTCTGCGTCGCTGACGCTGTGGATCCTTCTCCCCGTGCCGGTCGTGTTCGTGGCTGTGCGTCATTTCGGTAAGACCATTCACGATCTCTACGAAAAAATTCAGGCTTCACTCGCTTCACTTTCCGCCAAGGTTCAAGAAAATCTTTCGGGTATTCGTGTGGTTCGTGCCTACGCGCAGGAAGATGCCGAGATTCGAGGCTTTGATGAGCCCAACCGCGAATACGTAACGCGCAACATCAAGTTGATTCGAACATGGAGCATGTTCATGCCTTCGCTCCAGGCGCTAATCGGCACGTCGTTCCTGATCGTTTTGTGGCAAGGCAGCCATCAACTTCTCAACAATCAGATTTCGCTTGGCGCGCTTATCGCTTTCTATACCTATCTCGGACTTCTGGTGTGGCCAATGATTGCGCTGGGCTGGGTCACCAATATTTTTCAACGCGGGGCCGCATCCGTGGGCCGCCTCAATTTCGTGCTGCATGCGGAGCCCCAGATTAACGACCGTGCGGCCACCATTCCGCCGACGACTCCGATTCGAGGCGACATCGAATTCCGGAATCTCACGTTCACCTATCCGACAAGTCTCGCCGGCACAGGACCGGCCAATGGCCAAGGTTCGAACGGCAGCGGGCAACAGCACCCAGTGCTGCGCGACATAAATCTTAAAATTCCAGCGGGATCCACGCTGGCGATTGTCGGACCGACGGGTAGTGGCAAGACGACACTGGCCGCGCTGATCGCGCGGCTTTGGGAAGCTCCCGATGAGGAGCTTTTGATCGATGGGCGCCCGATTCGCGAGTGGCCGCTGGACTCTTTGCGCCGCTCGATCGGGTTCGTTCCGCAAGACACATTTCTTTTCACTGAGACGGTAGGCGGCAACATCTGCTTTGGCCTGCCGGAGTTTGAAGTTACGCGCGCGCGTCAAGCTGCCGAGATCGCCAACTTCGAGACCGATGTGGAGTCCTTCGCCAACAAATATGAAACCGCGGTGGGCGAGCGCGGCGTTACGCTTTCCGGTGGACAGAAGCAGCGCACGGCGATCGCCCGCGCTGTGGTACGCGATCCGCGAATCTTAATTCTGGATGATTCCCTTTCCAGCGTAGACACGCAGACGGAGGAAAGGATTCTCACGCGCCTACGGGGCATCATGCGGGGCCGCACAACCATTGTGATCTCACATCGTACTTCCACAGTACGGGAAGCCGATCAGATCGTCGTGCTACGCGATGGCCGGATTATCGAGCGCGGAACGCACAACGAACTCCTGGATCGCGATGGATATTACGCGGATCTGTATCGCAAGCAGTTGCTGGAAGAAGAGCTCGAGCGCGCATGAGCAACATTCACGAAGAAGAGGCACTCGGCAAACCGTACGACGCACACTTGATGCGGCGACTGCTGCAGTATCTGCGGCCGTATCGGTGGCGCGTGGCTCTTGCGCTCGCGCTAGTGGCCATCGTCACGCCGCTCGAGTTGGCGCCGCCTAAACTCTTCCAGGTGGCCATCGACAAATATCTTGATCCGGCCATGAAGCACACAGTTACGGTGGCTTCGGCCTGGCAGGGCATCGGCCTGATCAGCGCCATTTTTCTCGGTGTCCTGGTCTTCGATTTTCTCGCGCAATACATCCAGATTCGCATCATGCAGCGCGTCGGCCAGCAGACCATGCACGACATGCGGCGGGCGATTTTCGCACACATTCAGCGATTACCGATGACCTACTTCGACCGGAACCCGGTCGGGCGTTTGGTTACACGCGTCACAACGGACGTGGACGCCCTGAACGATTTGTTCGCGGCCGGCGTGGTCACGATGATCAATGATTTCTTTTTGCTCGCCGTTCTCGCCGGGTACCTGTTCTACACCGACAAGAGGCTCGCGCTCGACGCTCTCGCGGTTCTTCCGTTCATCCTCGGAGTCACATACGTATTTCGAAATTACGTCCGCAATGCCAATCGAGGAATTCGTACGGCGATCGCCGGCATCAATTCGTTCCTCCAGGAATACATCTCTGGCATGCCGGTTGTGCAGCTATTCAATCGCGAGAAACTGGCACGCGCTGAGTTTGAGAAGCGCAACCGGTTCAACATGTTGGCCTGGCGCGACGCTATCCTGGCCTTTGCATTGTTCTATCCGGCGGTGGAAATTCTCAGCGTGTTTGCCATCGCGCTGATTTATTGGTCGGGCGGCAATCGCGTCCTCAATTCCACGCTTAGCCTGGGCGTTCTAACCGCTTTTACGATGTACGCCACGCGCTTCTTCCGGCCCATCCAGGACCTGAGCGAAAAATTCAATATTTTGCAATCCGCAATGGCCGCTTCGGAGCGTATTTTTAAGCTGCTCGACGAGCCAGCGCCCGCGGCGTCGCCGGCGGATGCGCTGCGGCTCACCGACCCGCGAGGCGAGATCGAATTTCGCAATGTGTGGTTCAGTTATCGCAATGTGTCCGCTTCGGAGATCACGGAAGACGATTGGGTGCTTCGCGATGTTTCGTTTCGCGTTCTCCCGGGCCGGACGATGGCCATTGTGGGCCACACCGGGGCGGGTAAGACCACTCTGATTTCGCTGCTGCTGCGTTTCTACGACGTGCAACGAGGGGAAATCCTCCTCGATGGCATCGATATCCGCCGGATCAACATTCAGGACCTGCGCCGACTCTTCGGCATTGTCCTGCAGGATCCATTCCTGTTCTCCGGCACCATTGAATCGAACATCAGGCTAGGCACGGCGGGAATTGATCGCCGCGCGGTCGAAAGTGCCATGGAAGAAGTGGGTCTCGGCGATTTCTTGCGTTCGCTTTCCGAAGGCGTCGCCGCGACGGTAAGTGAACGTGGCTCGACACTTTCGGTCGGCCAGCGCCAGCTCATCAATTTCGCTCGCGCCTTGGCGCACAATCCCCGCTTCTTGATTCTCGACGAAGCTACCTCCAGCGTGGACACCAAGACCGAGTTGCAAATCCGCGAGGCTCTCAACCGTCTGCTTAGCGGCCGGACTGCGCTGGTGATTGCGCATCGCTTGAGTACCATCCAGCACGCCGATCGCATCCTCGTTTTCCATAAAGGCCGACTCCGCGAACAAGGCGCACATCAGGAACTTTTGGCCGAGCGCGGAATTTACTATCGCCTGTACCAACTCCAATACAAGGAGCAGGAACTTCACCTGCCCGAGCAATCCGCTGACGCACCTCCACGGGCCTCCTCACCGCTGCCACTGCCACTCCCAGCGACGGACTGAAGGCGCGGTTCCGGAGCTTCTGCCCACGAACATCACGGCTCCACTTGGTCCCTGATCGCGTTAACACCATTTGCCAAGAACTCAGAATTGCCGGTGAGCTACGCCCTGTGCGATCGTCGGATAGGTGTTTTGCCGTATCGCGCTGTGGTTTTCGGCCGCCGCCAAGTAGTAATCACCGATCGTCGCAGCGATCTACCGATTTGAGAGGGCCTCAGCCACGCTAATCGTGGTCCGGCGTACCGTCAGCAAAGACGCCGGCGGTTCTACAGGGTTCATCGGATGGCTGAACGGCGCTTACTTTTTACAATTGATCTACTCTCGGCCTAAGCCGCCCGGAAGTATGGGCCACGGCGACCCAGGGGGCCCAATTTACGATTAAACGTGTAAACTTACCCGGCGGTTCGTGGAAACCACTTGAACGGCCGGCCCTGACTGCAGGGCTGGCATCGCTGCGCTTCTCCTGTTGCTTACCGGCGAACCATCCTTCAGTGAAGGCCATTGTTGCCATGAATTGGCGTGTTCGATGTGCATTGGTATTCGTGCTTGTTTCCTTCTCGGGAACGACCAGTTTGTCGCAGCAATCCGCGCCGGGAACGGGGCAGCCTGGGGCCGAGTCGTACCGCGGGTTCGAAGGCAATCCTGTTGGGCGGGTGGATATTGCGGTGCGCCCATCCGAAGATGTCGAGAAACTTCGGGAATCAATTCGGCAGCAGCCGGGAAATCCGTTTTCCATCGAAGCCATACGGGAGAGCGTTACCGATTTACAGCATACCGGGAAGTTCGCCCAGGTGCAGGTGAGCCTGGAGCCGCAAGTCTCGGGGTTGCATGTGACGTTCATTTTGCAGCCTGTCTACAACATAGGGCTGGTCTCGTTCCCCGGCGCAACCAATCGATTTACCTACCCGAGGCTGCTGCAAGCGGTGAATATTCCTCTGACAGCAATGTTTGTGAAGGCGGAACTAGCAGACAAAGAGAGAGCGTTGGGGGCGTTTCTGGCGGATCAGGGTTACTTCACGGCCTCGACTACAACGACGACGGAAGTGGACGACAAACATCGCCTGGTGAACATCACGTTTGATTGCCAGCTACGTGATCGCGCCAAAGTAGGCGGTTTGACGGTGCAAGGGGTCTCGGCCGATGAAGCTGCGGACATGAAGAAAACTCTTGGCTCGTTCTGGGCGCGTCTCTCGAGAAAGGCATTGCGTCCCGGGACAAAATACTCAAAACGCCAGGTGGATCGCGCTTTGGATAACGTGCGCGCTCGCCTTCAGAAGGAAGGACGGTTGTCGTCGAGCCTGCGGATGGAAAGGTCTTACGATGCGGAATCCAACCGCGTGCAATTGACGCTGTTCGCTGAACCTGGCCCTAAGGTGTCGGTGAAAGTGGTGGGGGCGCATGTATGGGCCAGAACCTTGAAGGGACTCCTTCCGATCTATCAGGAAAACGCGGTAGATCAGGACCTCGTCGAGGAGGGCAAGCGAAATCTTATTTCCCATTTTCAGCGAAAGAGTTATTTCAACGTCACCGTGAATGCGGAAATGGAAAAACAGGGCGATCAGATCAATGTGCTGTATCACGTGATCCGTGGCAAGCGCGAGAAGCTGTCGGGCATTCGATTTGAGGGAAATCAGCATTTTGACAGTGACCAACTGGGTGCGCACATCTCATTGGAGAAAGCCCATTTCCTTAATCGGGGAAGGTATAGCCAGGAATTATTGAAGAAAAGCGGCAATTCGCTGACAGCGTTCTACCGGAACGACGGCTATCCGGATGCAACGGTGACGCCGCGAGTCATCAAGCGCGATGGCAACATTGAAGTTGTCTTTCAAGTGTCGGAGGGCCATCAAACAAGAGTACACGACTTGAAGATCGTGAACGAAAAAGGCGAGCCTCTACAGCCGAAGGTCCGACAGCAGTCGATTCGGATGGTTGCGGGCAAACCTTATTCGCCGTTTCTGCTTGAGAGCGAACGCAGCCGGGTCCTTTCACAGTATCTGAATAACGGCTATCCCGATGCCACATTTGATGCGACTGTGACTCCGGCCGAGGAACCCCACACCGTGGATATGGTCTATAAGATCGAAGAAGGACCACAGGTACACATCAGCGAGGTGGTGCTTCTGGGGGCCGATCACACAAGGCCGCGTTTCGTTCGCGACACGATGGGCTCGAACTTGCGAGCAGGCCAGCCGCTGAGCAAGCGCGAACTCTTACAATCGGAAAGCGATCTGTACTCTTTGGGAATATTCGATTGGGCGAGCACAGCGCACCTTGCCTCGCCCGACAACTCCGCACAGGAACAAGTGCTCGTTCGCGTGCATGAGTCGAAGCGCAATTCGTTAGACATCGGAGGAGGACTTGAGATCCTTCCGCGCAGCGCCAACATCCCTGTGGGCTCCGTGGTGGTGCCCGGGCTGCCGCCGGTCAGCTTGGGGAAGAACTTTACGGTCAGTCAGAAAAGCTTTGTTGGACCACGAGGAACGCTGCAGTTTTCGAGGAAGAATATCCGGGGCCGTGCTGAGACCGCGACAATCGGCCTGGTGGGCTCGCGGCTCGATCAGCGAGCAACCTTTACTTATGCCGATCCTGACTTGCACGGCTCCCGGTGGTCTTCGCTCTTCAGCCTTTCAAGCGAACGGACGACGCAGAATCCGATTTATACGGCATACATCCAGCAGGGGTCGTTTCAGGTGGAAACGTATGTGGACAAGAAGAAAACACTGAGGCTGGTGACCGGGTACAGCTACCAGCGGACAGATTTGAGCAACATCCTAATCCCGGAACTGGTTTTGCCGCAGGATCAACGAGTGAAGGTGTCGTCGGTGTACGCGCAGTTTGTTCATGATTCGCGGGACAAGCCGCTGGATGCGCATCGCGGCGTGTACCAGACGCTGAGTTTGAGCGTGGCTCCAACCACGTTTGGGTCGAGCAGCAGCTTCACGAAATTTGTCGGCCAGTTTGCGTTTTACCGGCCGGTGAAGCCGTGGATGTTGTGGGCGAACAGCTTCCGCATCGGATTGGCGGCGCCTTTTGGGGACAGCGGATACGTACCGCTGAGTGAGCGATTTTTCACCGGCGGACCGGATTCGCTACGCGGATTCCCGATCAACGGAGCGGGGCCGCAGCGTCCGGTACCGGTATGCAGCAATCCGGCGGATACCTCGACATGCACGTTGATCAGCGTGCCAGCGGGCGGACTGATGCTGGTTATTTTCAATTCGGAGGGACGGTTTCCGATTCCGATAAAGAAGGATCTTGGCGGCGTGATTTTCTATGACGGCGGTAACGCGTATCAGAACATCAACGCGCACCAGTTTGTTTCGAGCTATACGAATTCGATTGGATTCGGGATTCGCTACAACACGCCGGTAGGTCCAGTTCGCTTTGATGTGGGACGGAATTTGAATCCGATTCCGGGAATCAAGGCAACACAGTATTTCGTGACGCTGGGGCAGACGTTTTAGTTATGAATGGAAAGCGAATCGCGATCGGGTTGGCGATGGTTGCGGGCTTACTGCTGATTCTGATAGTGGGTGCGGCGGCTTATTTGAACTCCAATGCTTTTCGGCAGTATGCGCTGAACAAGATTGTGGAAACCGCGGAGCAGAAGACTGGGGCGAAGATCGAGATTCACGACGTCGATTTCAGCTGGCGCCCGTCAATTGTAAAGGTGAATGGAGTGCGGGCGTATCTTCGGGGTGTAGCGAAGCAGAAGCCGCTCGCGACGGTCGAACGAGTCAGCGTTACCGTGACCTTGTGGCAGCTGGTGCATCGCCAAGTGGCGATTGAGAGTTTGAGCATCGAGCGCCCAGAGATTTTTGTGCGCGTTGGGCCGGACGGACGGATGAATTTGCCGACACCGCCTGCAAGCGATGACGCTCCGTCTTCGTTCGCAGTGCAGATCGCGGCGGTGAGCATTCGCGACGGGTTGATTGACTACCAGGATCAGAAGATTCCACTATCGGCGGATTTGCGCGGGTTTCGAGCAGAAGCGAATTTCGACCGAGCTTCGGGAGCCTATCGCGGGGAGATGTCGTACGACGTCGGGCATGTGACGAGTTCCGGGATTCGGCCGGTGGAGCACCACGCGATGGTGCGATTTGTGGCCGACGCACGGACTTGCCGGTTTGAGAGCGTCGAATTGACGGCGATGCATTCTTCGCTGACGCTGCACGGGACCCTGGGGAACTACAGCAGCCCGCTTTTCTCTGGCGACTATTCGGTTCGGATTTCCGCGACGGATTTGCGATGGGTTCTCAAGAATGACGCCATGCCGAAAGGCGAGATTGCTTTGCAGGGCGAGGCGATGTATCGCCGCACAGGGAACTCTAGTTTTCTGAAGGACTTGCGTTTGCAGGGGCAGATGAAGAGCAGCGCCGTGGTGCTGCCGGTGGACGGAAATGAGGTTGCGGTAGAAGCGCTCGACGGCTCGTACACCATGGACAAGGGCGTCCTCCGGGTAACGAAACTGACCGGGGATGTTTTGGGTGGCCGGTTGAATGCGGACGCGGCGACGATTGATCTGAATCGGAACGATGGCGATGTACGGCTGCGCATCCAGCAGGCTTCTCTGCACCAGGCCAGTGCGGTGATGGCGAAGTCGAATCCGACAGCGCGGCGACTGGCGGGAATCGCGGATGTGGATACGCAGGCCGGGTGGAAGAACGGGATCAGGAACTTGCGTGCGCAGGCAAAGGCGGAGATTCGAACTCCGGCATCCACGGTGGCCGCCAATCTGATCTCACTCAATGGGCACCTGGATTTGGACTACGACGCTGTGCAGAACCGAATTGCATTCGGCCAATCGAATTTGCGCACCGGGCAGACGCATCTGGCGTTCTCAGGAACGCTGGCGGCGAATTCAAACCTGAACGTGCACTTGGTGACAAAAGATTTGGCGGAGTTGACCGCTCTGGCGAGCAGTTTGTCTGTGTCGCCGAGTGGACAAAACAGCGCGGCGATGCCGGAGATCAAAGGCGCGGTGGAATTCACCGGCATCGTTACCGGCACGGCGAGAAATCCGCATATCGACGGACAAGTGGCGGGGACGAACGTCGAGTATGAGGGAACGGCGCTGCCGAGCGTGCAGGCGCACATGGCGGTGGATTCGAGGTCGGTAGCGCTGAGCAATGGCAAAGCGGCGATAGCGGAAAAGGCGCGGCTGGCCTTTAGCGGACGGGCCGGTCTGGTGAATTGGTCGCTGGACGAAAAGGCACCATTGACGGTGCATGCCAATGCCGTGAATGTGCCAGCAAGTTTGATCGAAAAGCTGGCGCACGCGGCGTATCCGATAGAGGGATTGCTGAATGGCGAAGTGTCGCTGAACGGATCGATGCAGCAGCCGACGGGCAGTGGTCACTTGACCTTGGAGCAGGCTCGGGTGTGGGGCGAGCCTTTAAGCGCGTTGACCGCGGACTTCAAGACACGGGACCGAGAGATCGAGTTCAGCGGAAAGGCTCATGCGGCCGCGGGAGTGTTGACGGCTCAGGGCAAGTATGACGCAGCATCGCGCAGGTATGAGATCAAAGCAAACACCGACGGATTGAAGATCGAGCAGGTGGACATTTTGAAGGCGAAGGAGCCTGAGGCACGCGGCATTTTGGTGGCTGATCTTTCGGGAGCAGGAACGCTGGATGATCCGCAGCTGACCGCGAAACTGCGGATTGCGAGGTTGCCCTTAAGTGAAGCGGAAGTGACAGATCTGAACGTCGAAGCCAAACTCCAGCACAAGCACGGCGAGTTTACGGTGCATTCCGTGGTGCAGGGCAATCCGATGGATTTGAAGGGAACGATTGAGCTGACAGCCGGATATCCGGTGAAGGCGTCGCTGGATACAGGGAAAATGCCGATCGGGCCGTTGCTCTCGCGGTTTGCGCCGAAGACCTCGGCGGCTGATTTGAGCGGCGAAGTAGAAGTGCATGCGAATTTAGACGGTCCGTTGGAGACGCCAGCGAAGATGAAGGCACGAGTGGAATTGCCTACACTGAACATGAGGGCGCAGTCGTTTGAGATTGCGAACCAGCAGCGCGTGGTGATCGTGTATCAGGACGGGATGCTGCGTGTCGAGAATGGGCAATTCATAGGGACGGGCAGTGATCTCAACTTGAGCGGCGATGTCTCGCTGCAGGGCGCGGGCGAAATGAATCTGACGGCTAAGGGCGTATTGGACCTGAAGGGCCTGGAGCCTTGGACGGGCGGCGGAAAAGCGGCGGGGCACGTGAATTTCGAAGCCAGAGCGCGAGGAACAAAGGATAAGCCGGACCTGCAAGGTCGCGCGCAAATTGTGAACGCGGCGTATACGGCGGATGATTTGCCGATGGGAGTGGAATCACTGAACGGCGAGATCTTGCTGGAAGGGTCAAAGATCCGGCTGTCGAACGTGACTGCGAAGGCCGGTGGAGGGACGCTGGCGGTCGCCGGTTCGGCAGTGTACGGACACAATCCAACGTTCGACGTCGCGATCGACGCGAAGTCAGTGCGGATCCGGCAGAACGGGATTCATGCGGTGGTTGATTCGAAACTAGCGTGGAACGGGTCGGTAGAAGGCTCGACGATGTCTGGCAACGTGACGATCGGGAAATTGTCGTTCAGCCAAGGTTCGGACTTGGCGGAGATTGCGAGCCAGTTTTCGGACACTACCGTGAGCGCGGTGCCGCCGGCATTCGAGCGCAATACGAAGTTGAACGTAGCGGTGCAGTCGGGAGACAACCTGAATCTGGCAAGCGGTCAATTAAGCGTGGCGGGAGCTGTGAATCTGACGGCTGCGGGAACGCTGGCAAGGCCGGTGTTGCTGGGGCGGGTGGCATTGACCGGCGGTGAAGTGTTTTTCATGGGCAAGCGGTTTGAGATTCAGAGTGGAACGCTGGCCTTTGCCAATAGCTACCGCACGGACCCCACTCTGAATTTGTACGTGTCCACGGTGGTGCAGCAATACAACATCACGATCAACATGAATGGGCAGACCGACAAGTTGAAGATGGTGTACAGGTCCGACCCGGCTCTGCCCAGCGCGGACATCATCAATCTGCTGGCGTTCGGGCAGACTACTGCAGACGCGGCTTCTGGCGCGACCCCGGCTTCGCTAGGGGCGGAATCTGCGGTCGCTAGTGCCGTTGGCGGCCAGGTGGCTTCCCAAGTGCAGAAGCTGGCAGGGATTTCGCAACTGAGCATCAATCCGTTGGCCGGCAACAGTTCGAATCCAGGCGCGCAGGTCGCGATTCAACAGCGCGTCACCGGTAACTTGCTGCTGACCTTCAGCGCGAATGCGACGTCGGCGCAGAACCAGACTGTACAGGTGCAGTATCAACCGAAGAAAAATGTGACCGTGTCGGTGCTACGCGATGAGTACGGCGGGTATGGGATCGACGTGCGCTATCACAAGGAGTTTTGAGCGCGGCAGTGAAGTGCGACGTGGCGGGCCCCAGGACCTTCCGATAGTACGGCTACGCTAAAAAATGCGCGGCCGCGCGAGTCAGGAGCGGGTCGGCTCGAGTGTAGAAGTGGCGTGGGTACGGATAAGTGCGGCGACCAGGTCGTGGAGAGCAGCGCTGGTACAGACTTCGTAATACGGATGGCTAGAGGCCATGCCGATCTTGCCGTCCGGCAGGAGTTCGCGCGCAAGCCCTTTGCGCAGGACCAACAGCTCCACCGACTCGCCCATCGGGACTTCACCGTAGTACAGCGTCACATTTTCCTTTCCCCACGGCATTTCCTGCTTGGTTTCGATAGAGTCGAGGGAAATTTCTTCGGACAATTTTTGAAAGCCCTCTTCGTTGATCTCGATTCCGTTCCTGTTGAAACGCACCAAAAACTCGTCTAGTTCTTCGGCCGAGGCTCCTTCCATTGCCGTCAGGAACTGGAATAGGGAAAATTGCGTCTTCTGTCCTGCCAGCAGCCGCTTGGCGATTTTTGTACAACCCGACAAGCGGTCTGAGAGGTTGAGGGCTTTGGAAATCATGATGCGCGAATCGCCGTCAGTCCAGTAGGTGGGAGCAGAACCCTGAAATGCAATGCCGATGCCGATTTCCAGAGCGGGAAGATCGCTGGCGACAGCGCGATCGTTGTAGGAATTGCAGACTGCCAGGATCTGTCGCGAAAGGGCGCAAGCTTTTGCCACCGCGCGGGCGTAAGCGCAGTTAGATTCTGTCTCGAAAATGGCCAAGATTACGGCATCGCCTTCGATAAACACTTTTTTCGCGGAGTAGCGGTCGAGAAGCTTTTTTACCGGCTCATGCAAATTCAAGCTGAAATGGGACGCGGGACTCAGTCCGCGCAATAACAGATCCTGGGTCATTTTCGTTGAGCCGCGCACGTCCGCTTTGATGATTACATGCGAAACGACCACATCCTGGGCGGGCTTCGCTTCCTCCTGCAGCACGCATTCGTATAGGCGATTGTTCAGCCGGGAGAGTTCGCGAGCCTGCTCGGTAGTCACCAGGTGAATTCGCTCCATGCACGTGGTCAAGTGTTCCGCGTTGCGCAGGTCGCGCCGTAGGCGCAGGAAATCTACAGCAAAGCGCGCCACGAAACCGAGCTTTTCTTCGCGTGAATAGCGGCGAATTTTTCGCGACAAATCTTCGATCGGTTTCAGCGACAGTTGTTTGGCCGGCACTTGCTTCAATACCGTCTCCACACGCTTCAACTCTTCTTTGGATACAAGCGCCTTGCGTAGCTGTTGTAAGTGAACTGGCGGACTGTATTCGGCGGCAATCGGACGAATTTCGTAACTGGCAAGAACGTGGTAAATGATCTCGCCCTGTTCCAAACGATCCAGCAAATCACCAAGCAGCTTGCCCCGGAATGTCCCAACTGCTTCGCCGGTGGCCGCCTGATCGAACAACATCTTCGCGTTTTCGGGCTCGTTGAGATAATCGCCGAGGCGGCCTTTGTAGTCCTTGGTCAGAAAGTCCAGTTTTTGTTTCGCGGCGTCGATGGGAGGCCCGCTCTCTTCCAGCTTGGTCTGCTGGTGCTTCAATCGAGCTTCCACGTCAATGAGCGACGCTTTGACGTCAGAGGGATCTAGAGAGGAACCGAGGAATTTATTAAGGAAACTGTCGCTACGTTCCAGCCGCTTGCGCAAGCTCTCGCGCTGGTCCTCCAGATTGGCAATTTCGTTGCGCATGCCCTCGACTTGGTCGAGGAGAGATTTGTATGCCTGATGGGCCTCGGTATAGGCCGGATCATGGCTGGAAGCGAGGCCTGAATCCGCGAGAAAGTCCTGGAACAATTCGTCCATGGCCTCGAAGCGATCTAGGTCGCGAACATAATTTCCCAGCAGCACGTAGTGCTGCAAGAAAAAGACGTCGTCCTTGCCGCTGTCCAGAAAGACGAGCCGGTTCTTCAGCAGGTCGTAAATCACCGCAAAGTCTTCTCCCAAGAGCGCACGGCGCGCTTTGGCGATGACGTTCTCTTCCACATCGGTCAGCATTTGCGCGATTTGCTGACCAACGCTGCGAATGACAACCCGGCGCGCGGACTGCAATTCCGATAGCCGAGACTTGATGACATGCGCTTGCTGGCTGCGTTCGAAGCCTTCGCCTCGCTGCCGAATCCACTCTTTGCCTTCGAGGATCAGGTTGGCGAACTGGTTTCCCATTTCCAGGGCCAGGAATTTGAGCAGCGCGACGCGAAAGACCAAGTCAATTTCAATATTCTTCTGATGCTTGGCTTGCGTCAGGGAGCTTTGCAGGAGTTCGCTCAGCAGTTTGCGAAAGGCGGCGTTATCGAGACTTTTGACTGGCCGCAGTTCGATGCCCGGAAAATACGTCGCCCGCGTGTTCTGACGGATCAGATCAAAAAGGTAATCGCGCGCCGCCTGGACGAATCTTGGGCTAAGGAAGACATCGTGGTGGATGTTGTCCACACCGATGGCCAACGATCCCATGGGAATCGTGACGTTATAGCTCTTGAGTTCGATCCTGGCCGCTTCGGTCAGGCTAGGCGTGAGGATCTCGTAGGCCATGATTCCGCCGAATGGGCTTTTTTCAACTTATCAGCGGAGAGGCGCGCGGGCAACGATTCCCACTGACGTGGTTGGCCAGAAAGTAAGCGGATAGGTGCGACTTACAGCACCAGGATGCGGCGCTTGTCGCCCCCAGCGTGTTCCAGTTTGAGACGCACCTGAGGCCAGGGCGACTGCAGCGGAAACTTTTCGGACCACTCGAGGATCACCACTGCGGACCGTGCAAAGAGGTCTTCCAGGCCGAGAGTCTCGAAGTCGTGAAAACTGTCGATGCGGTAAAGGTCACCGTGATAGACCTTGGCCGCCGCTGGTTCGGGCCGCCCGTAAACATGGACCAGGGTAAAAGTAGGGCTCGTCACTTCGTCTTCCGAGGCGGCGCCGAGGCCCGCGACGAGGCCCTTGGTCAAGGTAGTCTTGCCACTTCCGAGCTCACCGGTAAGCAGCACTAACAGCGGAGCGTGAAGGCGAGCCGCGAATTCCCTTCCCCAGCGCATGGTTTCTTCAGCCGAGTGGGTAATGACTTCCTCAGTCACGCCGTTGCAGCTCCCGGAGCAGTTCGCGACGCGCTTTGGGCACGGCAGAGGCAACTTCACTGGCGAGCAGGCCTGAGAGATCGGTGCCTGCTACCGCGAGATCCGCTGCGGCGCCGTGCAAGTAAACTCCGAGCGCGAGAACGCGAAGCCAGTCGTCGGTTTTGAATTGGCCAGTGAGGGCAGCAAGGATGCCCGTGAGCGTGTCGCCAGAGCCGCCTTTTGCGAGACCGGGGTTGCCGGTCGTGTTGACCCGGACCTGGCCGTCAGGCGCCGCGAGGATCGTGTGCGAGCCTTTGAGAACAACGTGGACGTTCCAGCGTTTAGCGGCATCTCGAGCAGCCTTGACGCGGTCCGCCTGTACATCCTTAGTCGAGCAGTTCAGCAGTCGGGCCATTTCCCCTGGATGCGGAGTGATAGCCAGGAACTTGGTGTTTCGCTCCCCAAGCTTGTCTGCCTGTCCGGCGAACGCATTGAGCCCGTCGGCGTCGAGAATTAGCGGTTTGTATGCGTTGCGCACGAGCGAGCGAATCACTTCCTGCGTTTCCTCGTGTTGCCCCAGTCCTGGACCGATTGCAAGTACGTCCTTCCCTTCCTGGATTCGCTCGAGAGGCAACTTTGTATTTTTTATCAAGGAATCTATCCCCGCACGATCGATGGTGGCAGGCATTGGCGGCCGGTCCATCAGGTTGCGCTTGGAAACGGTGCCCTCCTTAGTCGAGTACAGCGGCTCGGTCATCAGTTCGGGATGTGCGGCGGATACAACGTGGAGCACCGCGTCTGGAGTAGCGATGGTGACAAGGCCGGCGCCGGAAAGAAGCGCAGCGGAGCCGGCCATGACGGCTGCGCCGGATTTACCGACCGATCCTGCCACGACGAGGACATGGCCATACAGACCCTTGTGGCCATTCGATTGGCGAACCAGCGGAAACGTTGCGAATTCAGCCGGTTCACTCCAACGCAGTGCTCCCTCGCCGACTTCCTCGACTAAGGACGCCGGAGAGCCGATATTCACGACGGTCAAGGCACCGAGGGCCTCGGATCCGTCGGAAATCAACTGGCCGACCTTGGGAGCCGTGAAAGTGACGGTTTGATGGGCTCTCAAGATGGGACCTTCCGGGGGATGGCCGTCGGAAGGGAGCCCCGAGGGCGTGTCGACGGCCAGAATCAGTGCCGTTCTTGCGGCTGTGGCGCTGCGTGAAAGGTTGTTGAGGTCCTCAATGGCATGCGCGACCGCGCCGGAGACTGCGCCGCGAAATCCGGTGCCGAAGATAGCGTCGAGAATAACGTCGGCAGCGAGAACATCGGCTTTGACGGCGTCCCAGTTTTTTTCGTCGGGTACAGAGATGACCTCGCCGCCGAGATCGCGCCAGCGTTGCAGATTTGTAGCCGCGTCGCCGCGCAATTCATCCGGATTCGCGAACAGGAACAAGCGCACGGTCTTTACAACAGCTTTTAGATCGCGCGCGGCGACAAATCCATCTCCTCCGTTGTTTCCTTTCCCGCAAAGAACACAGATCGAACGGGTACGCAACCCATCGGTATAGGCCAAGCGGCGGTAAACGTCAGCGACCGCGTGTCCGGCATTTTCCATTAGTTGGAGGCTTGGGATGGCGAGCCGCTCGGTAGTGAGACGATCGACTTCGCGCATTTCGGCTGCGGTAAGCGCTTTCATCGGAGACTCAAGGCAATGTTGACGACAGGCTTCACGGCGCGATCAAAGCATCCAGCCGCCACTAACGTTGATTACCTGTCCGGTAACGTATTCGGCTTCCTCGGAAGCGAAAAACGCGACCGATGCAGCGACATCTTCGACCGTCGGAGGCCGACCGATCGGAAAGCGCGCATCACGGATGCGACGGGCCTCGTTGAGAGTCAATTCGTTTTCGTCGATGCTGGATGGATTTACGACGTTCACGGTGATTCCGTTCTTGGCCTCTTCCAAAGCCAGCGACCGGGAGAGCGCGACGACTGCGGCTTTCGCGGCGGCGTAGGCGGAGATCTTCGCCTGGCCGAAAGCGCGTTCTGCGCCAACTGCTCCAAGGTTGATGATGCGGCCCCAGCGGCCACGGCGCATGTGTGGAAGTGCGGCGCGACTAACGTAAAGGACGGTCATTAGATTGGAAACGATAACGCTCTGCCAGTCTTCGAGGGATGATTCAGCGAGCGTACCCCAGCGGAAGTCGCCGACGTTGTTGACGAGAATGTCTAGGCGGCCGAAGCGATCGACGACGGTGCGCAGGAGATCTTCGCAGCGCGCGGCGTCGTTAATGTCAGTTTCGACGGCGACGCAGTCGGCTCCAGTGACCTGCAATTGCCGGAGCGTCTGCTGGGCCGCGGTCTTGTTGGATCGGTAGGCGATGGCGACGCGCGCGCCATCCTGTGCCAGTTTCACGGCAATCCCACGACCAATGCCGCGGCTGCCGCCGGTGATCAGTGCAACGCGATTTCGAAGGGACATTCGCCTCCCGGGCAATCTTTTTGAAGCAGACAGTATAGCTTAGGCGGGTGCCGGCGGGGATGCGGGGCTGGCGCACATTGCATCAGAAAGGTCGAAAGTACAGCAGATCATCCGCGATCCAATTCTAACTGCGTCAGTGTTTAGATCCCATAGCCTCAAGAACACCGTGCGCATCATTTAACATAGATGTTAACTATCGTCCTTGACGGGAGCCGAAGCGTCATTATATTTAGCATTGTGGTTAACAAACAAAAGCGGATTAGCGTCACTTTCTCGGCCCTCGCGGACCCTACCCGGCGCCGCATCATCGAGCAACTTGCCAGGCGAAGAGAATGCCGCGTAACTGCCCTCGCACAGCCATTCCGGATGTCGCTGCCGGCCTTCTCCCGACACCTTCGCGTGCTGGAGACTGCCAGATTGATCCGGCGCCGACGCCACGGACGATTGCATCTGATTCGCGCCCAAGCCACGGGCTTGAAAGAAGCCCAGATGTGGATCGCGCACTACGCCGCCGGATGGGATTTCAGCTTCGATGCCCTGGATGGATTGCTCGAACGCGAAAAGCACAAGGAGGACAGGAATGAAATCTGAACTGAAGATCAAACGGAAATCGTATCCAGGTCACCAGAATTTTCAACGCGCCGTGCTCCGTTGTGTTCGGTTACGGGACGCAAGCCGAAAAGCTGCAGCTCTGGTCGAGCTGCAAAGGTGCCACCAAGTGTCAGATCGAGATGGATTTTCGCGTGGGCGGCTCGTTTACTCAGACAATGCAGATCGAGGGTGCGGGACAATGCTCGTTCTCCGGAAAATATGAAGAGATTGTCGGGCCGGAAAGAATCCTGTACTCCGCAAACCTCGGCTTCACTACGTCACTCACAAGGATCGAATTTATCGAGCAGGGCAAGCAAACCACAGTCGTCCTTACCCAGGAGGGGCTGCCGGATCAGCAGCATTGCGAGATCATTTCCGAGGGAAGCAGCGAAGGCATGGAGAAACTGGACGCATTGCTCGCTTTACAGGCGGCGTGAGCAAGGGAGAGACCATGAGTTATCGACGGCTGACCGCGGCGGCATTGGCCGGTACCGTAGTTTACTTCGCCCTCGGATTCGCGGTGTTCGGGAAATTCATTGCTGCGGACTACCGGCCGTATTCCGCAGTTTACCGTCCCGCGCAGGAGATCCTGAGGGTATTCCCGATCGGCATTGCAGCGACGTTCGTGGGCATCTTTGTACTGGCGGCGATGTACGCGAAAAGCTACCGACGCGGTAGCGGCGCCTCTGAGGGTGCTCGCTTCGGAGCGTTGGTCGGTGTTTTCGCAGTGTGCGCGTTTGTGCTGCACAACTACGTGAATCTGAACATCGGGATCAAACTCACTGTCGAACAAGCGATTGGCTACTTCATCGAATGGTTGGCTGTAGGTGTCGTGTTCGGCCTGACCTACAAATCGGCTCCTGAAACACACGGACGGCGTTGAATCAACGAAAGCGCGCAACGACGACAGTCATGTCGTCGGCTTGTTCGGGAGTGCCGGCCCATTCCTCGGCCGCGTTCATCAGCGATTCGGCAACGACGCGCGGCGGTGAGCCCTGCACGTAGACTGCGGCTTGTTGCAGCCGGCGGATGCCAAACTCCTCGCCGTAGACGTTTTCCGGCTCGACCAAGCCGTCGCTGTAGCCCACCAGCAATGAGTCGCCCGGAACCGTGACGAGCCCCTCTTCATAGCACAGGTCTTCCACCACACCGAGAACCATGCCGCCCTTGTCCAGATGCATTGCGGAATCCTTCGATATCAGAAACGATGGCAGATGGCCGGCATTCGTGTAGCGCAACTGCCGCGTGGCGCTGTCGTATACGGCGATGAAGAAGGTGGCGAACCGGTCGTCGCCGGTATTGCGCACCAGATGCTTGTTGAGACGCGAGACCAGCTCGGCGGTGCTCATACTTTCACTGCCGGCTACCAGCATCTGGCTGCGCAACGCAGCCTGCAGGCTGGCCATCAGCAGTGCTGCGGAAATTCCCTTCCCGGAGATGTCGGCGACGGCGATCGCCAGATGGGTTGGGCTTAGCTGAATGAAATCGTAGTAGTCACCGCTGACAGATCGCGCCGCCCGGCAAATGGCTTCGATCTCGACCCCGGGCACTCTCGGAATTGATTGCGGAAACAGCTCGTTCTGCACTTCGCGGGCAATGAGGATTTCATTCTCCAGGCGTTGACGCTTTTTCTGTTCCTCGATCAAGCCGCTGATCGAACTGGTCATCTGGTTGAACGACTCGCCGAGCACGCCGAGCTGATCGCGGCGCTCGATGCGGACGCGATGCGTGAGGTCGCCGCTCTGCACGTACATAGTGGCGTGATAGAGATCGGCGACCGCTTTCGTGATTTGTCGCGTGAGGACTACGCCGGCAATGAACGCAGCGACCCAGATGAGCAGGAAAGCCACGGCGAAACTGCCGAAAAGGAGCAGGTAGTAATCACGCAGTTCGCCCAGCGTCGTGAACATTCTGCCGCTAAGCCGCGAAGGCCGGGCGCTGAACACCGCAAAAACGGGCCGGGGCTTGCCCACCGAACCATCGTCCGATACGAAGGCGGCATCGTCCAAACGGGACACCACCTCCACGGAAGGGTCGATCAGGAAATCTGGAGGCTGCAGCACGCGGTTGCGTGCAGGAATGCGGCCGGCGGTTTCATACTGTGCGCCTCCGGTTGAATAGATCACCCCGCGCCGCGAGCCGCCGTTGTATGGCTGCATCAGGTTCAACTGGATCGCCCCCAGGTCGGGAGCCACAGTGGCGAGGAACTCAGGCGTCACCGGAACGCTGAGGCGGACGATCCGCGTCCCGCTGGCGATGCCGATCGAGTGCATGCCGACCAAAGAAAGGCGATCGCCTTGCTGGAACAGGCCTGCGAAAAGCTCCTGCCGCGGTCCGGCAATCCTCCGCAACAAGCTGGCGTCATTTGAGAATTCGATGGTCAGACCAGGAAGTTCCCGGTCGTGCACGGCATGGGACTGTGCTGCCAGCACTCGCTCCACTTCCTCCTGCGTGACGCCGCGGGGCAATACCGCGTGGGCTGCGCTAATGTGCTCGGAGATGTCCGCGAGCATCTCGATACGGCGGTGTAAGTCTTCATAGAGCACATAGGCTCCGAGCTGCGAATAGAGAAATTTTCCAGCGAGGACAACGAACGTAATAATCAGCAGAATCGGCACAACGGCAATGAAGACATAGGCGACGATTAGACGATTGCGCAGGCTCCACAGCAACCGGCTGCGGCCCCAGGCAATCACGCGGAAAATCAGGTACAACGCTGAAAGGACGGCAAGGTATTTCAGGAAGTCGAAGAAGCGCCCCTGCACCCGCAAGACGGCCGCAGTCAAGCCTGCTACCAGAACGATCGATGCGGCCGACTCCGAACGGGAGAGGCGGCGATAGAACTCGTGGATACTGGGGCGAAGGGCGGCCATCGGTCGGAGCGCGAAACACTACTTTACCTGAAGATGTGATGCGAGCGGAAAACTACACTTCGTGGGCACGACTGCGGCATTCTGATCGAAGTTTTGCGCCTGCCCTGCCCATTGAGGGCCGAGCCTATTGGCCCCATTGGTATTCCGGCGACTAAGAGGGGATCACATTGATGGTGTGCAACCAAGTTTCGACGCTTTGCGGCCACGTCGTAACGGGTAGAGTGGTGCGGCGAAGGCCGTAGCCGTGGCCGCCTTGCGAATAGATATGCAGCTCGGCCGGGACTCTTGCGTTTTTTAGCATCAGGAAATAGGCGTGGCGTTTCCACGTGCACAGGATCATCTTCGGCCATCACGATGAACGAGGGCGGCGTTTTGTCGGTGACGGTGATATCGCGGTTGTTGGCGAAATTCTGCTCCGCAAGGGCAAGGTACCCTGGATAGACAACCACGGCGAAATCCGGGCGGCAGTTCTGCTCATCCGCGGCATCCATCGCATCGTAGAGGCGCTTGTCATAGTGAGTGCTAAGCGCAGCGGCAAGATGCGCGCCAGCGGAGAAGCCTAGTACACCAATGCGTTGCGGATCGATGTGCCACTCCGAGGCATGCCAACGCACCACGCCGAGCGCACGCTGCGCGTCCTGGAGTGCGGCACTCGATTTCGGATACGGTCCAGAATCCGGGACTCCGTATTTGAGAAGAACGCACGTAATCCCTTTGCCGCTCAGCCAGTCACAGACCTCCGTGCCTTCGAGGTCGATCGCCAGAATGCGGTAGGCCCCACCTGGGAAGACGACCATCGCAGCGCCAGTGTTTTTGCCCTTGGGCTTGTAAATGGTCAGCGTGGGACTGGTGACGTTACCAAGGCGAATCAGCGGTTGGCCCGCTATCAGGTTGTCCTTCGGGGTAGTTGTATCAACTTCGGGGTTGCTGTTGTCGGGTACACCCGGCGCTCTTCCCGGCCAGACGTTGACCGTGGTGGTGCTCAAAGGCGGCTGCCACGCAGGCTTCTGAGCGTGAGTGCTCGCGCACATCAACCCCACGACGGTCAGGATGCAGAGGAGATAGCATCGCATGAGTCTTATTTTGGCAAGGCTCTACGGACGCGGCTGTGGTGCTGGCTGTAGCTGAAATAGACCACCAGACCGATCACTAGCCAAACGATCAGACGGGCCCAGTTGACCCACCCGAGCTTGTACATCATGTACCCGTTGAACAGGATGCCGAGGATTGGAACGACGGGCACCCAGGGCGTGCGAAACGGACGCGGCTGTCCGGGATTCGTGCGGCGGAGGACCATCACCGCGATGCACACGATTACGAACGCGAGAAGTGTCCCGATATTCACCATTTTTCCGATGTCATCGATCGGGGTAATGCTGCCTACGATCGCCGCCAGCAAGCCGACCGCGAGCGTGTTCTTATAAGGCGTGCGGTACTTTGGGTGGATTGCGGCGAAGAACTTCTTCGGCAACAACCCGTCATTTGCCATGGAGTACAGCACGCGGGTCTGCCCGAGGAGCATGACCAGCATGACGCTGGTGAGTCCGGCAAGCGCCCCGAGTGTAATGACGTGAGATGCCGTGGTCATGCCCCGGTCCAGGAAGGCGCGCGCGATGGGGGCCTCGATGTTGACTTCCTGCCAATGGACCATGCCGGTAAGCACCCCGGCCACCGAGATGTAGAGCACAGTGCATATCAGCAGCGACACGATGATGCCAATGGGCAGATCTCGCTGCGGATTCTTGGCTTCCTGCGCGGTGGTCGAAACCGCGTCAAATCCGATGTACGCAAAGAAAATGTATGCGGCGCCGGCGCCAATGCCGCCAAATCCATAGGGAGCGAAACTGTGCCAATCGGCACCCCAGTTTGTGGTGGACATTTTCGTGATGCCCAAACCGATCACGAATAGCACCACGGAAACCTTGATAACCACGATGGTGGCATTAAAGCTGGCGCTTTCCTTGATGCCGATGCACAGGATGAAGGTGATCAGCAGGGCGATCAGAAACGCCGGTAGGTTAAAGCCGATTTCGAAACCGAAGATTTTGGGCGCGGCCATCAAATCGTGCGCACGCGCGAGCAGCTCGGGCGATTGCGCACTGACAATCGCGCTCACTCGATCCAGAAAGGCCTGCGTGCCGGGCAGCAGGGTCGCGTCGGACGCCTGTGCCATTTGCCGCGCTACCAGATTTTCGGCGGTGCGCAGTGCGGTCCAGTGATCGTAGGCCAGCCACAGCGGCATTTTGATGTGGAAGATGTTTAGCAGCTCGATGAAATGGTTGGACCAGCCCGAAGAAACCGTGCTCGCGCCCATGGCGTATTCGAGCGTCAGGTCCCACCCGATGATCCAGGCGAAAATCTCGCCGAGCGTGGCGTAAGCATACGTATAAGCGCTGCCGGCCAGCGGAATCATGGCCGCGAATTCCGCGTAGCACAGCGCCGCAAATGCACAGCCAAGCCCCGAGAGCACGAACGAAAGCATTAGTGCTGGGCCGGCATAGTGTGCACCCAGGCCCGAGAGCACGAAGATGCCTGCGCCAATTACCGCGCCGACGCCGAGAGCCGTCAGTTGAAACGGCCCGAGCGTGCGTTTCAGGCTGTGCTGGCCGGCCTCTTGGGCCTCGGCGAGCAGCGCGTCCATCGGTTTCTTGGCGAACAACCCGCCGTCGTTTTGTGCCGCCTCGCCGGATGCGGCGGCTCCCGGTTCGTTAGGCCTGCTGGTCATCAAGCACCTCGAAAGAGCGCATGCCGCGCTTTCCTTTCAGACTAGTTTGGCGCCCCGTCGCCCGGCGGAGAGGACCGGCGAGTCCAAAGCAAATATACGGGAACTCCGAGTAAGACGATCACCAGGCCGGGCCAGGTTGTTTGCGTTTGATACAGCAGCAGCACCACCATGATCGCGACCGCCGCCACTATATACAGCAGCGGCACGAAAGGGTAGCCAAACGCGCGGTACGGGCGATCGGCCTCAGGCCGCTTCCTGCGCAGTCGGAAGATCCCAGCAATCGTAAGGACGTAAAAAAGAAGTACCGCGAAGACGACGTAGTTAAGGAGGTCGTTATAGAGATTGCCGTAAGTGCCGTTGGGCTGGCGTGTGCGCAACGAAATGAGAATGGCAATCCAGACCCCTTGGAGGACCAAGGCCATGCCCGGGACGCTTCTCCGATTCAACTTGCCGGTGGCTCGAAAGAAAAGGCCGTCGTGAGCCATGGCGTAAACGACGCGCGAGCCAGCAAGGATCAAGCCGTTGTTGCAGCCAAACGTGGAGATGATGATGGCCACCGCCATGATTGCCGCGCCAACCGGTCCGAGTGCCGCATTGAGCGCTGCGGTCGCCACCCGATCGTCGGGAGCGTTTTGAATCTGTGCTAGCGTCAGCGTGCAGAGGTAAGCGATGTTGGCAACGATATAGAGAATTGTGACGACCAGCGTACCCAGCGCCATGGAGAGGGCCACGTCGCGTTTTGGATTTCTTACTTCGGCGGCCGTGAAGCCGATGTTGTTCCACGCGTCGGAAGAAAATAGCGAGCCAACTTGCGCTACGCCGAATGCGACGATGATTCCCACGAAGCCCACCGCACCTGTGATCGTTGGGATAAGTCCGCGCAAAAAGCCCGCGCCAGGTTGGATGGGAACCGCACCGCGTATCTGCCAGAAGTGGCTGAAATTGTCGGCAACCGCGTCCGCGTTGCGGCCGACAAAAATGCAGATGAGGATCAGCCCGATCACTCCGATCGTTTTGGCGCTGGTGAAAATATTCTGGATGATTTTGCCCAGGCGAACGCCCAGCGTATTCAGGAAGGTGATCAGCGCGATCATCAGAATCCCGATCAGCTGCTGAACGGAAAGACTGATCGCATATTTTGATCCCAGATTGATCGGATGGATGATCCACGTGCTTCCCGAGATCGACGGAAAAATCACGCCGATATACCGAGCGAAACCTACCGCTACTGCGGCGATCGTTCCGGTCTGTATGACCAGGAACAGCGTCCAGCCGTACAGAAATCCCCACAGCGGCGAATACGCTTCTCGCAAATAGATGTATTGGCCACCGGCGCGGGGAAACAGCGCCGCCAATTCGCCGTAAGAGAGCGCCGCGGAAACAGTCAGCAGGCCGGTAATGATCCATGTGAGCAGCAAACCCGCGGGCGAGCCGGTCTGCCGGCTGATTTCGGCGGCGACGATAAAGATGCCCGAGCCGATCATCGATCCGACCACGATCATCGTGCCGTCGAACAACCCGATTGCGCGGACGAAACCGCGCTCTTCCGATGCGGCGCGGCTTGTCTGGTCGGAAATAACTTGTGAAGTCGTATCGGCCATGATTCGGACCCTAAACCGATGCGGCGCGATGCGCGGCGCCGAGTACCTCAAGATATTGTCGCGCCCGCTGGGTTCGGTCGAGCGCTCGCAAAATATCACCGATCACCGCCACGCTGTCGGCGCCGGCTTCGATTACCTGGGCTGCGGTTTCCACTGTGATGCCGCCGATGGCGACGATTGGTTTATCGGTCAACCCACGAACGCGGCGGATCAAGCCTGTCCCGACGACGGGATCGGGATTCGCCTTAGACAACGTCGCAAAAATCGGGCCGACCGCGATGTAGTCGGCGGACGTGGCGGCCGCTTCTCGAAATTGCTGCAGATTGTGCGTGGAGACGCCGACCCACTTCTTCGGGCCGACCAGCAAGCGAGCCTGTTCGGCCGCGAGATCCTCCTGCCCAACGTGTACGC
>Ga0157378_10000503_pt1 | contig 37108 bp, 29 predicted proteins | sample M65metaG_FD_115309 | JGI IMG/M metagenome (GOLD analysis project Ga0157378, IMG submission 115309) | Miscanthus rhizosphere microbial communities from Kellogg Biological Station, Michigan, USA - M6-5 metaG | ecosystem: Host-associated > Plants > Roots > Rhizosphere > Soil | place: USA: Michigan... | reverse complement strand
GGCAGCTCGTCGATGCTGAACTTTCGAAGGAACTTTCCCACCCGAGTCAGTCGTGGATCGTTTGTAATTTTGAACAGCACACCGTCGCGTTCATTCAGGTGGCGGAGAGAATCTTTCAGCTGCTCGGCGTTCTCGACCATCGTCCGGAACTTCAAGCAGGCGAAAGTTCGTCCTTTTTTGCCGACGCGAAGCGATCTGAAGAGAATGGGCCCCGCGGAATCCAGCCTTATTACCGCCACAACGAGTACCAGGAACGGTGACAGCGCGACGAGGCTAACCACCGCCAGCACGATATCCATGACCCGCTTGAACACGAGCTGCACCGTGGGAATCGTCCCCTTGTGAAGCATGACTGTCGGAAGCAGTCCCAGATATTCCACTGGCGCGCCGGTAGCCAACCCGTCGTACAAATCCGGCATGACGCGCAGAGGCACGCCGGCCGCGCGGGCGTACTGCGCGACTTCGATCACCAGGTTTCGATCGCTGGGCACGCTCACGAAGATTTCGTCGATGAAATGTTTCCGCACCATCTCCGGCAACTGATCCGTCGGCCCCAGGATTTCCGCTTCAACCTTGTTATGGGCCGGATTCGGTGGACGGCCATTCCGGCGACGGTCAACATATCCCTTAAAGATGTAGCCAAACTCGGGATGTTGATCCAGGTGCTGACGGAGCAGTTGGCCGTAGGAGCTGCAGCCGAGAATCAAAACATTTCTAGTTTCCGCCAGACCGGAAATTGATTGTGAGTAGATGAATTTCCTCCATGCGGCGAGGATAATCCACGCCAATATCACCGTCAGGATGCCCAGAGACATTTGGCGAACGGTGTTGCCGAGGAGATAGAAGCATGTAACTGCGATGGTTCCGGCACCCGCAACGGCGCCGCCGAGCAATCGCAATTCTTTTCCGAGGCGCCTCTTATAAGGGGACGAATAAAGGCCGTTGATCTGGGCCAGAATCGTGGTCAGAATCGAGAGCAGAAAGACGAAGCCGACCGCCTTGGTCGAGTACATCTTCACAGTCGCGGGAGAAGGGATAGCCCATCGGTTGACGCCGAACAGCTCATAGGTCACGGCGGCCGTCAACCAGATCAGGCAGAAATCCAGCAGGAACAGAAATCTACGAATAAGTTGTTGTTCTTTCACAGGGGTAGGCTTGCAGCGACTGAATTTTGGCTAATTCTTGCCGGTCGATTGTCGGAAGTTTTTTACGCCCAGGGCTCTACGTCGTCGAAAGCCACCTCGACGGAGGCTCCCTGCCGGATTAAGTCCAACGTCAGCACAACTCGGAAATCGCTATTCTTTCGGACCATGATGCCGATTAGACCAGCGAGCGGCCCCTTCTTCACGCGAATCCTCTGCCCGACTGTCAGATAATCGTGCGGGTGCAAGCTTCCGGCGAGGATCGCGTGCCGCAATGTCTGAATCTCTGCAGCAGGAATCGCCACCGGTCCGCGTCCTGTGCCAATCACTCGAGTCACGCCGGGATCAAGGAGCATCCGGCTGCACTCGCGCATCCGGAGCTCGACAAATATGTAAGTAGGGAATAATGGAAATTCGATTCGAGGCGTGCATCCATTTTTCCAACGTTTCACTTTCGAATAAACCGGAAGGAAACAATTTACGCCATTATATTGCAGTCGTTCACGGACTCGCTTTTCATGCCGGGGCAAAGTTTGCAAGGCATACCATTGTGTTTGAATTGTCGATTCCGGGGTAACGTCCGTTGGCCTTAACACAATTTCTCCTGAATTTGGCAGAGGGCTTCGCCAGGCTCACTTAGGTGAGCTAGGTTTCCCATATTGGGCTAACGCAGTGTCAAACTGCGGCCGTACGTGTACCTATATGGCACCTTTGTTGCCACTGTGGTTCGTAAGCGTTGAGAAGTTGGTAGGATGCTCATATTAGGTGGCTTGCAGGATGCCCGGCGAATGGAGCGCCCTGTGAGAATGAATGATGATGTCCCACACGCGGGATAACTGTCTCAACACAGAGCAACGGATCTTAGGGGGAATTTAACATTATTAATGATCGGGTACGTTATATTGAACAGTATAACTTCACCGGCAGATATGAAATTTCTCTACGCAGCCCCATTCGCGAACAACTGGCATTTCCAACTGGAAGCTGCGTCCGATGCAACACAAATTGCGGGTGACGCCAGTCTGCGGGATCTGCAGGATTCAGAAGGGCACGTGCGATGGATTCGGCTAGAAACGTTTGCGCCAAACTCGTAATCATTGATGACGAAACGGCGCACCTCCGCCTGCTTCAGGACGCCTTAGCCTGCGATTCGTTGGAGATTTTTACCTCGCCAAATTCAGATGAAGGGCTCGAACTGGTTCGTGCGAAGCGGCCGCATATCGTCCTTCTGGACTTGTATATGCCGGAGCGCAACGGAATGGAAATGCTCGGTAAGATCGTCGAGCTGGACGCCGGCATCGACGTAATTATGATGACGGGCAACTACAGCGCCGAATCCGCCGTGGAAGCGATTCAAAAAGGCGCGACTGATTACATGACAAAGCCGGTGTCGATTTCCAAACTTCGCCACCGCATGGGCCAGTTGATCGCAGAGCTGCATGCGCACCAGCGCAGTTATGATCTGGACCTCGCGTTGATTAGGGCCTTTGAGTTTGAAGGAATGGTGGGTCGCAGCCCTTTGATGCTGGAGTTGTTCCGGAAAATTAGACGGATTGCGCCGCACTATTCCACAGCGCTCATTACGGGGGATACCGGGACAGGTAAGGAACTGGTGGCCAAGGCGTTACACCGCCTGAGTACGGTTGCCTCGGGACCATTCGTGGCCTGCAACAGCTCAGCGATTGTCGAAACGCTGTTCGAAACCGAGCTGTTTGGCTACGTCAAGGGCGCCTTTACGGGGGCGGGGCAGGATAAACCGGGAATATTCGAATATGCGAACGGCGGCACGGTAATGTTGGACGAAATCGGCGACTTACCGCTCCCCATCCAGGCCAAGATTCTTCGCGTGCTGCAGAACCACGAGATTCAACGAGTAGGCTCTCCAGTTATAAGAAAAGTAAACGTTCGCATCGTGGCCGCGACTCATCGGGATCTGCGCAAAATGGTTGCCGAACGCACTTTCCGCGAGGACCTCTACTATCGCCTCTCAATGGTGGAATTGTGCGTCCCTCCGCTCAGCGAAAGAAAAGAAGATTTACCACTTCTGCAGCGCCACTTCATAAAGGAGTTTTCCACCCGCTATGACAGGCCGATTCGAGGAATTACCCGCCGCGCCCAGGTGGTGCTGAGCCGGTACTCCTGGCCTGGCAACGTTCGTGAACTTGAGAACGTCATTGGACATGCGTGCATGATGACTGAAGGGGATACGCTGGATGCTCGCGATCTGCCCGAGCGGATGAGAGTAGCTGTGGAATCTCCTGGGAAAAGCACGATCGTGACGCTCGATCAAATGCAGAAACAATACGTTCGCGATGTCGTTGAACAATTGGGAAACAAGGTTCAGGCAGCTGAGTTGCTGGGAATCGGGAGAAGCACCCTTTACCGCATTCTTGAGGGCAAAGTCGACGATGAAGAAGTGGCGTCAACGAATGCTCCTGATAATTTTACGGCGCGGGCTTCGTGAACGACGGGGGATGCGGTTTTTGATGCATGCACGAATGAAAATCATTGGCCAAGCCAGAGCACATACCAGGCGGCGTATTACTTTTGTTGAAGACACTTGAAATTCTTCCCGTTCATCTTCGCTCATTCCCTGCGTTGAGTCTTGGCCCCGTTGCCGTTAAGAAGGTTAGGATGAAAACAATTATTCGTGAGCCCGGAACAAAGAAGGTGCGCGGAGAGACCGGCACAACGCCGTATGTCCGCGCCTTGAAAAGCGCCAAAAGTGTGCCATCGCTGGGCCAGGCATTGCTGGACGCAGCGCCCGATGCCATGGTGGTTGTCAACGCCGGCGGCAAAATCATCCTGGCAAATGCGCAGACAGAGAAGCTGTTTGGTTACTGGCGCCAGGAGTTACTCAACAAACCAGCCGAAATTCTCTTACCACAGCGTTTTCGGGGGAAAAGCCCAGGTCATCCCGGGGTTTTTTTTGGCGATCCACGGGGGCGCGCGGGAAAAGCGGGCATGGAACTCTTTGGCTCGCGCAAGGATGGTACTGAATTCCCGATCGAGATCACACTGGGCGAGCTTGAAACGGAAGATGGGGTCCTTGTTTCGAGCGTCATCCGCGATACCAGCGAGCGAAAGCAGGCTCAAAGTGGAGTTCCGAGTAACGAAGAGCAATTCCGGATGCTTGTGAATGGTGTTACGGACTACGCCATTTTCATGCTGGATCCGGGGGGCCGTGTTGTCAGCTGGAATCCCGGGGCGGAAAGGATCAAAGGTTATTCGGCCGAAGAAATTCTGGGCCGCCACTTCTCCCGCTTTTATCCTAGTGAAGATATTGAATCCGGGAAACCTGGGACGGAATTGGAACGCGCGATCGCCCATGGCCGGATTGAAGACGAAGGATGGAGAGTCAGAAAGAATGGATCGAAGTTTTGGGCGAATGTGGTGATTTCCACCCTGCGAGACTCCTCCGGGAAGCTGCGTGGATTCGCGAAGGTTACGCGCGACGATACACGTCGCATGCGAGCAGAGCAAAAATTTCGTGGACTGCTGGAGGCCGCGCCGGACGCGATGGTGGTCGTCAACCAGCAAGGCGAGATGGTTTTAGTAAATGCGCAGACCGAGAAGTTGTTTGGCTACAAAAAAGAGGAGCTTCTGAACCGGTCGATTGAAATGCTGGTTCCCCAGCGCTTTCGAGGAAACCATCCCGGCCACCGCGCTGGTTTTTTTGCCGATCCTCGGGTGCGTCCGATGGGTGAGAGTCTCGAGCTTTTTGGCTTGCGGAAGGACGGCACTGAATTCCAGGTGGAAATCAGTTTAAGCCCGCTCGAGACCGAGGAGGGAATTCTGGTTTCCAGCGCGATCCGCGATATTACAGAACGCAAAAAGACGGAACAGGTCAAGAAACTAAACGCGGATCTTGAGCGCCGGGTCACGGAGCGAACCGCCGAACTCGCGGCGGCGAATAAAGAGCTGGAAGCCTTTGCTTATTCCGTTGCGCACGATTTGCGTGCGCCACTTCGCCATGTCGATGGCTTCTCCAAGCTCCTTGTCGAACACCTGGGGAATTCGCTTGATGCGGATGCCAGACACTATTTGGATTCCATTCAGGACAGCGCGAGCAATATGGGAAGCATGGTCGACGACTTGCTGAATCTTTCGCGAGTGGCGCGCAAGGAACTAAACCTGCAAGTTACCGGGCTCAACTCGCTGGCAGATGAAGTGCTGAAGGGACTTCAGCTGGAAGTAAAAGACCGCGACATTGAGTGGAAGATCGCCGACCTGCCGTTCATAGAGTGCGACCCGGTGCTGGTGAAGCAGGTGTTTGTGAACTTGCTCTCGAACGCCGTCAAATTCACACGCACGCGTGCGCACGCGATCATCGAAATGAATCAGACCAAAATCGACGGCCAGACCGTGTTCTATGTCCGTGACAATGGCGTAGGGTTCAGCATGAAATACAGCGACAAGCTATTTGGGGTTTTTCAGCGCCTGCACCGCCAGGAAGATTTTGAGGGAACCGGCGTGGGGCTGGCCACGGTTCAGCGAATCGTGCAGAAGCACGGCGGGCGGATTTGGGCGGAGGCGGAACTTAACACAGGCGCGACGTTTTACTTCACTTTCGGAACCAACGTGCCTGACACGACGAACGGAGGTCCACGGTGACGAGAGAAGACGCGGAAATTCTTCTGGTGGAAGACAATCCAAGAGACGTTGAGTTGACTCTGCACGCGCTCCGACGAGAGAACTTGTGCAATCGCATTCAAGTGGTTCGCGACGGCGAGGAAGCGCTGGATTTTTTGCTCTGCCGCGGTGCTTACAGCCACCGCTCTTTCGATGCCCCGCCCAAACTCGTGGTGCTGGATTTGAAGCTTCCGAAGATCGATGGGCTGGAAGTACTGCGGCACATTAAGAACGACCATCGTACCCGGGCGATTCCCGTGACCATACTTACCTCTTCGAAAGAGGACCGGGATCTTGTAGACAGCTATAAATTGGGCGTGAATAGCTATATCCAGAAGCCGGTTGACTTCGACCAGTTTCGCGACACGGTTAAGCAGTTGGGACTTTATTGGCTGGTGGTGAACCAACCGGCGCCTTCCGGCGCATTTTTAAGGAAGCAAAGCGAGTGAATAAGAAATGCATAAGAAAGAAGAAAAAGTAAAAGGATCCGATCCCACGACCGCCGCCGTCGGGATGACTCTGCGCGTCCTGATGCTTGAAGATAACCCCCGGGATGTCGAGCTGTCCCTCCAGGAATTGAAGAAGGCTGGGTTTAAGGTTCAAGCAGATACGGTGGACACGGAAGAAGGTTTCGCCGCCAAGCTGCGCACCGGCGCCTATGACTTGATACTGTCCGACTTCCGGATTCCTGCTTGGAGTGGAATAGAGGCTTTCCATCTGCTCCGGCAGAGCGACAAAGACATTCCATTTATTTTGGTGACAGGCACTCTGGGAGAAGAAGCGGCAGTTGACCTGATTAAAGAGGGAGTTGCCGACTACATTTTGAAAGACCGGCTGGCCCGCCTGCCTTCGGCGATTCATCGGGCGCTACAGGAAAAAGCGCTACGCGACGAACGCGAACATGCCATCCACTCCTTGCGAAAGAGCGAGGAGCAAGTCCGGCTCTTACTCGATTCAACCGCCGAGGCCATCTATGGAATCGACATTCGCGGTAGATGCACTTTCTGCAACCCGGCTTCCGTGCGCCTCCTCGGATATGACAAACCCGCCGATCTGCTTGGAAAGCAAATGCATTGGTTGATGCACCATTCGCGAGCCGACGGCACACCCTATCCAGTGGAACAGTGTCAAATCTACATGGGCTTCCGTGAAGGCAAAGGCAGCCACAGGGATGACGAGGTTCTATGGAGAAAAGACGGCTCCAGTTTTCCCGCTGAACATTGGTCCTACCCTGTATTCCGGGATGGAAAGCCGATTGGCTCTGTGGTGACCTTCCTCGACATTACCGAGCGCAAACGGGCGGATGCCACGATTCGGAACGAACGCGACCGAGCGCAACAATATCTGGATATTGCTGACGTTATTCTCCTGGCTCTCGACCGCGAAGGTCGGATCATCCTGATCAATCGAAAGGGATGCTCCACGCTCGGATGGAAAGAACAAGAATTAATAGGACGCGACTGGATCGAAATCTGTCTCCCTGCCCGAACCTGGACTGAACCAAGAACAGCTTTCCGCGGACTCATCGACGGAACGGCCCAACCTTTCGAGAGCCCGGTGCTTACCAAGTCCGGCGAAGAACGAATGATCGCTTGGCGAAACACCGTGCTGCGGGACAGCGACGGACACATCATTGGCACCCTCAGTTCGGGAGAGGATATTACCGAACGCAAACGAGCCGAAGAGGCCCTGCGAAGAAGTGAAGCTAGGATCAGGCGCTTGGTGGAGTCCAACGTCATTGGGATCGGGATCGGGTCCCTCGATGGAAAGCTCCTCGACGGGAACGATGCCTTCTTGCAGCTATTGGGATACTCGCGTGGAGAGCTACTCTCAGGAGCCCTACGCTGGAATGAAATGACTCCTCCGGAGTTTAGCGAAATAGATCAGCGAGCCGTTGAGCAACTCAGAAATACAGGGATTGCGCCCCCGTGGGAGAAGGAATTCATCCGCAAGGATGGCAGCCGAGTGGCGGTGCTGATCGGAGTCGTCACCCTCACAACAGAACAGGGCGACGCAGAAGCGGTGTCTTTCGTGATTGATGTCAGCCAGCGGAAGCAATTGGAGCAGCGACTGCGCAAGGCGCAGAAGATGGAGGCGATCGGTCAACTCGCCGGCGGCATCGCGCACGATTTCAACAATCTTCTGAGTGTGATTATTGGCTACAGTGAAATTCTTCTGGAGAATACTGCGCTGAGTGCAAAGATGCGTAATCAGTGCGAGGAAATCAGAAAGGCAGGCGATCGCGCAGCGTCGCTTACACGCCAACTGCTTGCTTTCAGCCGTCAGCAAGTTCTGGCACCGACGGTTCTAAATCTGAATACCGTAGTGGCTGAAACTGAAAATATGCTTAGGCGCCTCATCGGCGAAGATATCGAATTCAAAACTGCTCTAGAGCCAGCATTGGGCTCGGTGACGGCTGATCCCGGGCAGGTTGGGCAGATCATCATGAACCTGGCAGTGAATGCGCGTGACGCAATGCCCGAAGGCGGCAAGCTGGTCATCGAAACCAGTAATGTCGATCTGGATGAGAGGTATGCGTTTCAGCACCCGCCATTCGTCGCGGGACGCTACATATTGCTCGCGGTGACGGACACCGGTACGGGAATGGATGAGGAAACGAAATCACATATTTTCGAACCGTTTTTTACAACCAAGGGAATCGGCAAAGGTACCGGCTTGGGACTTTCGACCGTCTATGGAGTCGTGAAACAGAGCGGCGGCTACATCTGGGTCTACAGCGAACTCGGACAAGGTTCCGTCTTCAAGATCTATTTGCCGCGAGTTGATCAGTCAATTCAGGAGCGTCGGCGCGGCGAGTTGGCGCCCCCGCGGTCACGGGGAGTGGAGACCGTCCTGCTGGTCGAAGATGAGGAATCCGTCCGAACACTGACTCGCAGCCTGTTGGAGGAGGAGGGCTACATCGTTCTGGAAGCTGGCGATGGCCTGCACGCTCTCAAAGTGGCCGGAGAGTATTCCGGCACGATTGATCTGCTTTTAACCGACATGGTGATGCCTGGAATGAATGGAAAAACACTGGCTCACAAGATCGTTGAGACACACCCTAAAATCTGTGTGATATACACATCCGGTTACACAGGTAGCCTGGCTTCCCACGGGAATCTTTTTGAGTCAGGAGTGAACCTCGTCCAAAAGCCGTTTTCCCGAGGGACGCTCCTGCAAAAATTGCGCGAGGTACTGGATCACAAAAACGATTTGGAACCAACTCGCCAGCCTTGAGTCGGCAGGCCGAGCGAAGCCGCGAACAGAAGACAAGCGCGGCTACCTTCAATCACCAAATAATCTTCAGCGCGAGCTGTAATTGTCTCGATGTGGTGACCGTCGAGGCGATTACTCCGGCGTTCGGGTCAAGGGTGCCGGTCGCAGTAAAGATGTTATCGTTCGTTAAGACCGGCAAAGCGAAATTGGCACGATTGAAGACGTTGAAAACCTCAAATCGAATCTGAGCGTTGAAGTTTTCGGAGATTCCTTTGAAGTAATTGTTTTTGAAGAGCGAGGAATCAAAGTTTACCAAGCCCGGTCCTCGCAAGATGTTTCGTCCCGCGTTTCCGCGAAGATTGAAGCACTCGAGCTTAGACGAATTGCCCTGGGTCGGATCGCAATTCGCCGCATAAAATGCAGGGGATGGCGCGGTCGGTATCCCAAAACACGAGGTTTTGATGTAACCGTTGGGATTCCGTGAATTGACCGCCGTGTCGCATCCAGAACCAGATAGTCGATCCGGGAAGTCGAACGGGTCGCTGCTCTTCTCACCCAGCGGATCGCCGCCACTCCCAAAAGTCGGGGTGATCGGCAAGCCGTCGTGCAGTTTCAGAATGCCCCCGATTTGCCATCCGTTCGTCGCTCGTGACAAAAATGCATTTTGGGACTTGCTCCCGGGAATCTGCCAGCTCCCATTGATCACCAGGGACCGGCCGATATTGTAATCGGATACTGCGCGAGTCTGTGTCAAATCGAACCAGTAGAGGCTGGTGATCGAATTCGACAGCGTGTCGCCCGCAATCGATCCTGAATTATTGTCAATGCTCTTGCCCCAGGTAAAAGAGCCCTGGAGTTGCACGCCATGGTTGATTTTTTTCACGACTCCAACCTGGAGCGCGTCGTACGCAGAGCTTCCTCCCCAATCCACAAACCGTATCGCTCCGGCGCCAGGGTTGACTTGATTTCCGCTCCCTATCGGATTGGGCCACAGGTAGCCAGCAGAGCTCAGCGTAGGTAAGACAATATTGCCGTCGTCGATGCGGAACAGTTGATGCAGTCCATGCGAGCCCACATAGCCAAGCACGACTGTCAAGTCCCGAGTGACCTCGCGTTGAATGTTGAAGTTCCATTGCATCACATAGTCGCGTTTCGGCTGAGATTCGATGGACCCGAATTCCAAAGTTGGCTTCGCTGGCTGGGCGAGAATTGCAGCTTGTCCCTGGGAGGGGAATTTGCCCTTTAACACCGCCGCATTGCTGGTGCTGACGATTTGAAAGAATGGCGCCGCGCGACCATTCAAAGTGATCGTCGTATAAAGTAATGGAAGCACGTCAAACAGGCCGAAGCCGCCGCGGATGGCGGTCTTGCCGGTCTTGAACGGGTCCCAGGAGAAACCTACCCGCGGCTCGAAATTGCGCAATGTAGGGTTCGAGAAGTAAGGGGCTCCCAGGCGCGGTGAAGGCCCCGAAACTCCGTTAACCACGGCGGTTGCGCTAATGGGGGTGAGGTTGGAGAGCTTTCCCTTAGTCTCGGTGATACCGGTTGTCATTTCGTAACGAATGCCAAGGTTCAGCGTCAAGTTGGGCCGGACGCGCCAATCGTCCTGAAGGTAGGCACCGAAAATGGAAGTGCGCATGTAGCGCGGCGTAAGCACGCTCGGGAGAGCGCCCCGCACACGTGAAGGCTGGTTTGTCAGAAAGTCAGAAATGGTCTTAAACGAATAGGTTCCAATGAAATCGGCGGTTCTGGTCGTTGCATTCATCTGGTCATTCTCAAAGGTCCCTCCGAATTTCAGGGAATGAGACCCTTTGCTCACGAAAGCATCGTCATAGATCTGATAGGCATTCCAAAAATACACAAATTGAGGGTCGGACACGCCAGGCCCAATTTGCGAAAGCCCTGCAAAAGGTAGTACGCGCGGCGCAAACGTAAACCCAGGAGCCCAGGACAGAGTTGGATCAGCCGCCGCTGGATTAATGGCTGCGATTCCCCCAGCAGCCTGCGTGTGCGACCGGTTGTAGCCCAGACGCACCGAGTTGACGAAATTCGCGCTGAAAGTATGGGTCTCCTCAACGGCGGCAATTTGCCGCCTGTCGCGTTGGGCCAGCAGCACGTTGCCGAAAAAAGCATCCGGCCTGGTCGCGGGAGAGTTGTCAAAACTGTACGTCCCGAAGAGTTTATCTTTGTCGGAAATGTTCTGGTCCGCACGAATCGTGAAGAAATTCTCGTTTACGACCTGTACCGGCGCAAAGTTGTATACCGCCGTATTTCCATCACTAACCACAGGTCCGTTGGGCATCGGTTCCAGGGCAAGGAATTTATTCACGTTTGGATCAATCGTTAACGCACACTGTGAGTAGGCCTTACCTCCAAATGTGTGAGAGACACCATTGCTAACACAGCCAGACGGAAAGGTGGGTAGGGTGCCAGGATTGTTCTGGTCGGGGTTCACGAAATTAAGCAGTCCGTTCCGCGCGTCCGTCGAAAGCACTCTGGTGGGCAGAGTCGTTCCCAGGGACTGTCGAATCGACTCGTAGTCACCGAAAATAAATGTCTTGTCCTTGCGGATCGGTCCGCCAGCCGAAGCGCCGAATTGATTGCGTTTGAACGGTGGTACCGTTGGCCCATCGAAAAAATTCCGGGCGTCCACAGCGCTATTTCGAATGAACTCATAGGCCGATCCGTGGAACTGGTTCGTGCCCGAACGAGTGATGGCGTTCACGACTCCGCCGGCGGTCTTGCCGTACTCCGCTGAATAGTTGCTTGTCAACACCGTAAACTCCTCAATCGCGTCAACTCCGAGGTTTCCACCAAGGACACTCCCGGGCCCGCCGTTCGCGTAGTCGTTGATGCTGATGCCATCCACGCGATAGTTATTCAATTGTGGGCGCCCGCCGGAAATGCTGATCTGTGCTCCCAATCCGCGGTTTTGGTCCCCGTTAATCGAGTGGCTTTCTGCCGCAATGACTCCCGGCTGGAGATTGGCAAGATCGGTCCAGGATCGGCCGTTTAGTGGTAACTCACGCACCGTCGCACCAGTTACCTGTGCGCTCAGGGTGGACGAGGTTAGCTCGACGGTGGGTGCTTCGGTGGTGACCTCAACAGTTTGAGCTACTTGCCCGACCTGAAGCATGATGTTGAGCGCTTGTTGAGCTCCCACCGTGAGGTTGATGCTTTTCTGCACCGCGGTACTGAAACCCTGTGCCGAAACCCTGACCTCATATTCTCCCGGCAACAGGTTTGGGGCGGTATAAAATCCCGCGCTATCCGTCGTCACGCTGCGCGTGACGCCAGTGGAAACGTTGGTGATCGTAACCTGCGCCTGCGGGATGGTTGCTTCGGAAGAATCCTTGACGGTGCCGGCAAGAGTCGCTCCCGCGACCTGGGCTCTCGCAGTGATTAGGAAGGGGCTGAACACAAGACAAATACAAGCGAGAAAACACACAGCGGCCGTTGCGCAACGGATTTTAGAAAACATTGGCGCCTCCAAAGTTCAACGATTCATCGCTAATGCGCGGGTCACCATTAACGATGTAGAGACCGGTGTCGCCCATCGTAAGAGTTATTGCAATGACGGCAGATATGCGGGCAGCAGAGGCGCACCACTCCCAAAATAGTCTTAGTCGCGTCGAAAGCGCCCTCTGAGCCTGCACACAGGCCGATACTGCAGAACCTCACCGACGTGCAGATAAGGACCAAAGATCTATTTTAGGTAACGTATTTAGGACTTACTTCGTATGAGCGCGGGTTTATCACTCGATCACAAAGCATGTCAAGTGAAATCGTCAAGCGTCCGCGAAAATCTCTGCAATAGCGCGGCTTTCCGGAGAACTTGGGGCATTAATCGCATTGATATCTTGTATGGCGGCAAAACGCCAGCTTAGTTAGTAATACCGCACTTGGCTAGCCCGAGCCGTGGATTGGGACTCTGTGGAAAAATTGGAGATATTCGCCTCGAAGTTGATACCATTCCGGGAGTAGCATGCTCAACCGGACTGGATGGCTCCGCTGCATTCTTCAATCAGCGCTGGCTCGAATATATCGGGCTCTATAATGAGCAAGCGCTGGATAGGGTTGGAAGATTGCGACACATTCTGATGGCCTCTCTCATGCTGGAAACATTCCACGAAGCTCTGGGTGTGGACATCGCTTCTATTGGTCGCTCCCATCGTGTCATGCGCGATGACCGCTTTGACGCAAAGCCCTCAAACTCCCTGGCCTCATGTTTGGCTAGAGATTTCGAGGAACGAATTATCGGGCCACTCTGATCGATCACAAAACAGGAGACGAAGACATGACGCAACCTCAGAAGGCACCCATAAGCACGAATGAAGTCCGTAGTACGGATCCGACCATCAAAGCGGGCGTCGCGAGAGTCGATATGAAGTTCGAAATTGTCATCCTCCCCGTTTCGGATGTCGACCGCGCGAAGGAGTTTTACCAGAGGCTTGGGTGGCGGCTCGACGCCGACTTCGCCTCCGGTGACGACTGGCGCGGGATCCAGTTCACGCCGCCTGGCTCCGGATGCTCGATTATCTTCGGCAAGAATGTCACCGCTGCGGCACCCGGTTCCGCACAGGGCCTGTACCTGATCGTCTCCGATATCGAGGCCGCGCGAAACGAGTTGCTCAGCCGTGGCGTTGAAATCAGCGAGGTGTTCCACGATGCCGCTGGAGTGTACTCCGGCAAGGACGAGCCCTACCTGTTTGGACGGGTCCGGGTCAACGGTCCCGATCCCAAGCACAGCAGCTACCGCTCGTTCGCATCGTTCAAAGATCCTGACGGTAACGGCTGGCTGCTGCAGGAGATCACGAGCCGTCTTCCCGGGCGCATCGACTCTGCCGCGACTTCGTTCGGCTCCGTAAGTGACCTGGCGAGCGCGCTCCGCCGTGCGGAGGCCGCACACGGGCAGCACGAAAAGCGCACCGGGCATCGCGACGACAACTGGCCCGACTGGTACGCCGCATACATGGTGGCGGAGCAGGCTGGAACGGAACTGCCGACGTGAGCGGCAACGACGTCACCGCCACCGGCTCGGCGAGCGAGCATTGTGCCGGCGGACTCGCCGAAAGCTACGGCGGTTGCGCTTTGCCCGACGTTTGCGCTTTGCCCGACGTTTGCGGCGAAACATCGCTGCGGGTTTATTCCATTATTTCGATGAAGAAGTCGCTGCTGCAGCGTGTATTCCCGCCGGGATGGCTACGGTCGTCGCGGGCGTCAGCACACTCTTCACGGAATCAGAGATCTTGTCAGCGTTGGCGAGCAGTTGGCTGACTTGCCACACTTCCGTGTCGTTTAAAGTGTTCTTGAAGCTGGGCATTCCGGTGAGACGTATTCCGTTTGCAATCGTCCAATGAGTTTCTTCCGGCGGATCGTCGGTGACTCCCTTACCCTTGAACAGCAACGGCGAATGAGGATACATCCCGTCCGAAATTGCGGGCGCGGGCTGACCGGGCAGTCCGTGACAGCTCGCACATTGTTCCTTGTAAATCTTTGCACCGGCCATAAAATTCGGCTCGTCCGGGGCCAAGGGCGATGGCGGCAGCCCTAGCCTACGCATGTGCGCATTCTTGGACTTGCCTGCGATCTTCTTCTCGTAGGGCAACGGGGTATCGGCTGTCGCCACTGGAGCCATCCCTGAGACGAAGTAATAATAGGTTCCTCCAATCACGAGGAGAACTCCCATAAGGACTCCTATCACAAAGACTTTCAGCACGATGTGCCTCCAAAGAGGGAATTGGAAGCAGCCTTGGCATGGCCTCAACTGCTTCCTTGGGTCTGTCTTGATGTGTATCTAACTTATATACTCTCAACCTGAAAATATCGTGAAAGCCGTAGCTTGTACACCGGTGCCGGGATATTTTGACGGCGCGTCAACTCAGCGATGACGGCAGATGCCTACTCGAGAGGCTCCACGATTGCGATTTTTGCTCCGTGAACTTCACCGAGAACCATACTCGGCGGATTCGTGAAGTTATTCGCTTCCGCTCGCTGCACGCTGGCGTTGACCGTTGGAAGAAGGTATCGCACCTTTTCTCCGGTCCTCGGATCCAGTCGAGTGACAAAATCAGTCGGGGTTCCTCCAGTCCAGACGTGACCTGATTTGTCGACCACGATTCCGTAGGGATCGACAGGTTTGTCATCCCATTCCTTGAATTGCTTGGTCTTGGGATCGAACACTCCAATTTTCTGGGCGGAAGGATTGCGTTCTGAGAACCAGACTTGATCATCCGGACCTATATACACTCGGGCCGGCCCGGAGTTTGCGGTCGGTATGCTATACAGGGTCGATTTTCCGGTTGCCGGATCCATTTCACCGATGAGTCGATTCGCGGCGTCAGCAAAGTAACCGACTCCCTTGGAATTTACGGCTACGCCAAAAGACAGGTGATCTTCTTTCTCCCCATTCGGGCCGATGCCGCGCCGTCCCGATTCGTAGTCCCATTTAAATCCGGGATAGGTGGGATGCCCGACCATCTTGCCCGTCTTCGGATTGAGCAGATACATCATGCGATCTTCCGTATCGGAGATCCACACGGTGCCGTCCGGGCCGACGGCGAGATATGTGGTGCGCGAATAAATATTGATGTCTTCTTTTGGAATGCTATAGGACGTGATTTTCCCGGTCTTTTTATCCAGTGTGGCCACGCCCGCCTGGAATTTCCTGGCAATCCACGGATTACCATCCGGCGCAAGCGCGATGTCCAGTGAACCCGGCGGAAATCCTTCCCGCATTTCCGGCAGCGTCCATTCTTTCGTCTCCCCGGTGCGAGGATCCAGCCGTCCAATAACAGGCAGAGTAAATTCGCTGTACCAGATCATGCCGTCGGCGTCCATGACGGCGTCGTGCGGTTCCGCGTCAAATCGCGGCAAATCGTATTCTGTAATTACAACTTTGGTGGCTTTCCCTTTGGGGCGCGGAAAAGACTTCAGCTCAAAATCCCAGGTTTGTTTCGAACTCAAATTAATGGAGGCCAGGTACTTTGCGAATTCCTCGTCTCCCGGCCGCGGGCCCAACCGTTCCGGCAACATGAAGGGGTAAGTGAAGGACGCACCCGGCTCATAATTTCTCATTCGAACCAGTGTGGCCATCCAACCTTTGACGTCGTACGTGCTTTTCAGGACCAGGCTTGAATTGTGGCAGCCACCGCATCCGCCAAGGGAAGAGACGCTCATTTCGACTTCCGCCGGCGTAATCTGGTTGATCAGAACGTGTGGCCCTACTTTGCTGAGTTTCAGATCGACATTCGACGCAGTCGTCCCGACTGTCACAGGCGACGCAGGCGCATCATAACCCGTAGCTCGCATGGTGATTTCATACTGACCGGGTTTCAATCGATCCGCGGGAAACGCATAGCGGCCATGTTCGTCGCTGACCACGGTAACCGTGATGGTTCCGCCGACTCGCTTGGCCTTTACGAGAACGCCCTCCATCGCGCCTTCGGCATCCGACGTCACCGTACCGGTCAATGCCATCGCAGACTGGCCCGATGCGGAGAGTGCAAGAAAGAAGACTGCCAGGACACCAGCGCACACGGACAGATAGGGCTTTCTCTTGAACATGAGGGCTCCCTCTTGCTTATTTCGCATTCGACCAAAAACTAAAAATGATAGGCTCGGGGCAGTTGCGGATACACATCACGCTGGTGACATTCACCACCAGCATCACCATACGTTCGCGTGAAGAAATATCCTGTCAGCGTCAGCGTGCCGCAGCAGTTTGCTTTGCAGTTGTAGGCGGTGGAGTGACAACCGCAGCCAGTTTGCGGATCATTCCGTCGCTCTTGCTTAGCACATAGATCTCGCCATCGCCGCCCATTGACAGACGGACGTCCGCGCGCCCCCCTCCATACATCACGCCATAGGGATCCGCCTTGGCTGGCATGAAAATCTTGCCTCTCCACCCTCCGGTGGTCCTTGAGCCTTCGGGTAGCACGGTGTTGGGGTTGGGGAGGCCGTCTTTGTGGGCAAATGCATCTTTAACGATATCGTACATGCGCCGTTTTACCGGGGCTTTGAGCGAAGCATCATAAGGGCTTCGGTACATTATCTGGATCTCATGAATTGGCGCTTGTTTCCCGCGAATTCTCTGGCTGGCAATCATTTCCGCGAGGTCCGTGTAAAACAAACGGCCCGTGCTGATATCCGTAAACAAATATTTTCCGACCATCTGAGGCATCAACTTGCCGCGATACACAAACCCGCTGCCCATCGCGTCACCTTCCACGTGACTGTACAAAGCCACGGGATAGATGGGCTCTACAGGTTTTTCAACGCCGGCAACAGTGAGCAGGTCTGGTTCCGGGAAAGGCAGTTTGGGATTGTACTGGCTCAACGTTTTGTCGCTGCGCGCGATAATTACCGCTTCATTTCCTTCGCGCTCCGCCCAGCCGTAATTTCCGCCCTTGGTGATGATGTTTACTTCTTCCCATGAATGCAGGCCAATGTCGTTTGCCAGAAGCGTGTTCGTGACCGGATCCCAGGTAATGCGGTGCGGGTTTCGGAATCCATAGGCAATAATTTCGGGCCGCGCTCCGGGCGTGGAAAGGAACGGATTGGGATCAGGACCTGTGCTGGGAATTCGATAGCGGCCGTTGGCACTCAACATGTCATTGGGATGCAATTTCAGATCGGGCGTAATCCTGAGGATTTTTCCTTGCAGAGCGTTGAGCTGCTGCGGAAATGTGTGGGTAATGCCGGCGTTTTCTCCGCCGCCTCCGTCACCCATCGAAATATATAAATTTCCGTAGTCATTGTCGCCGGGTTTAGCCAGCGGGTTGAAAAGCAAATCGCCCATCTGGTGAACATCGAAGCTGAAACCGACGCGAAGTATTTCGCGAGCCGTGCCTTCAAACGTAGTGTTCTTGATGTTGCTGTCCGTCCATTCCACAAGAACTGACTCATTGGGAGCTTCGCCCGCGGGCGGATTCACGATTGGAGTGGTTGCGTACCCGGTGAGGTTCAGAGCCGGCAATTTCGCATTGGTCGGCATGAGCGAGCCGCTGTTCTCGGGGACTTCCGTGTGCACCGTATAAAACTTGCCGTTATGTGCGTAGTCGGGATCGAATTGAATGGTGACGATTCCGGAGGCAAAGCGTTCCGTATCCATTCGCGGAAACACTTCGGGGAATACGATATAAGGGATAAATTTCCTCGTCTTTTTATCCAGGATGTACAAGACACCATTCAAGTCATTCACGAAAAAGCGCGACGCGGATCCGGGCGCGTTGGACGGCTCCGAAACCAAACTGTTCAAGCGACCCAGCACCTCGTGGAAGTCTATGGGAGAGGGATAGGGGCCGTCTCCGCGCAAGCTGGATAGCGGCGCGTTCGCATAATCCTCCATCAGAATTGCCGTGCCGTCCTTGGACACTTGGGACTTCGCCGGGAATTCCAGCGGGTATTGCGCTCGGGCCGCCGTAGCGCTGAACAGCAGCGCGGCCAGCATGGCTATTCCAAGAAACGATTTCACAGGTAAATTAGAATTCCAATTTGCTGTTGTCACCGATCTCCTTCGCACGCGGGTTCGATGGGCCCAAACGACATTCGCGTGCGCAACGCTCGAATTATTCGTAGAACTCCGGCGAGTGTTTCTGTTTCTTCGTTTGCTCCACCTCGTGATTGATCCAGAGTTGCGCGTGGTAGAAGGACATCAGGTCGGCCATGCGCTGCATCGAAAGCTGCGTCTGGAATTTCTGGTCGGCCGGCATGGTGGCGAAATAAGGAATTCTGCGATTGTCCCAATTGGTCTGCAGGTGTACGGCGTCTCCGCTCAGCAGGATCCATCCGGTCTTTCGCATATGCACGAGCAGCGATTCGTGTCCGGGCGTGTGTCCCGGAGTAGAGACGATCATCACGCTGCCGTCGCCGAACACGTCGAGATCCTCGTCCACCAATTTGTTGGGATGCTCTTTTGAGAATCTCGGCGTCGGGTCGCCCGGAGGAATGGTGAGGGCCTCGGCGGGAAGAGTCGCCGCGCCGGGCTTGGCGGGGCCGAAGAAAAATTCATATTCCGCGCGTTGAATCAGCACGGTTGTCTTCGGGAAGAGTTCTACGTTGCCGATGTGATCGGGATGCGTGTGCGAGATGCCGATATATTTTATGTCCTCGGGCTTCACATTGATTTGCTTCAGCTGGGACATCAACGTTTTTGACCGCGTCCAGAGAATGTCCACCGCGGCATTGTTCGTCGGGAGCCAGCCATTCGGCAGGGCAGCGACCTGGTCGGAGATTCCCGTGTCCCAGAGAAAATATCCCTGAGCGTGGTGGATCAGGTAGCAGCTCACAGAGATATCGATGGGCTTGCCGATATTAAAGCCCGGGGTCCAGCGGCGCGACTCATCCGGAGCGTGGCCATTGCCGCAGTCGAGAACGTAGAGGCGGTCAGCGCCTTCCGACTTGGATTGCGCGTTTCCAGGAACGCAGGAGAACAGGGCACACAGCGCCGCAAATGTAATACAGCTTCGTTTCATGAAATGACCTCCGCAGCAGAGAAAAATGCGCTGCAAATTTTAGCAATTGACGCTCAGTGCCGTGTTACACAGCCACAGCCCCATAGTGTCCCGCTGCATTCTAGATTCCTGAAAAAAAATACTTCCATTGTAATCCTGAGCGAAGCGAAGAATTTCTCATCGATCTAAACCGGAGAGAGATTCTTCGCTTCGCTCAGAATGACACGTCCGGTTTTTCTGTTTTCGCGACGGCTACACACGCGCGCCGTCACACCGCAGCCCGCCCGTCGCGGCACGAACCGTTGCGGCACACAGCCTGAAACTCTGAGTCCCGTCAGCCGCGGATTCCACCGGGACAACTTGTATTCACGCCCTTGCAGTCCTTGGCGATGTGCTCCGCCAAGCCCGGCGCGGCGATGTCGACTCGCATGCCGTCCGGGTCCGTGATCGTCCAGGCCAGCTTGGAATCGGGCTTGGGATCGAGACCTCGTCGCTTCAGCTCCGCTTCCACTTTCGCCGAATCGAAATTCTCGATGACGAATGCGAAATGATTGCAGTACGGCTTTTCGACCGGCTTGTCCGCTTTCTGCAGGTAGAGCGTGTTCTGGCCGAATCGCAGGAACGTTTTCAGATTATCGGTCGTATTGTGGTAAAGGACTTTCATGCCCATCATGTCCCGGTAAAATTTGAATTCCGTTTCCAGTTGGGCTTCGGCACAGTTGAGCACAACGTGGCTGAAATAGAGCGCCTTGAATCCCGAACCGCTCGGCTTCGGCCCGGCGTTCAGGTTTTTCATTCCCTCCGCGTAAGCCTGCTTGCATTTGTCTGAAGCAGCCACATCGCAGGGGTCGGCCGCGCCGGGGAACATCGCTTTGTCCTTCTCGGTGATGATATTCAGCATGTAACCTGCGGGATCATTGCAGATCCAGCCCATTTCTCCGTCCGGGCGGATTTCCGTCAGGTGGTAGCGCTCCATTTCCGTTTTGATGGCGGCTTTGTACTTCGGGAAATTCGGAATGCCGTATGCCACGTGGCCCACATCGGGTTTGTCGGTCGGCTTGGCGAGCGCGCGAATGTAAAGTCCGTTCGGGGCCGCGGGATTGCCGAATTCGAGAGCGCATTGCTTGCCGTTGTCCCAGACAAGCTTCATGCCGAAGAGATCCATGTAGAAATCGCGGCTCTTGGCATAGTCCCTCACGGCGCAGGACAAGTGATTGATGTTCGTGGGCACGGGAAACGTTCTCGCGCCAGCGGCCGCCTTCGCGGAAAGTTCGGCGAACGTGCCAAGAGAAGAAGGCAGGAGCGTCGCCAGAGCGCCAAATCCGAGACCGTGCACGAACCGGCGCCGGTCAATCGTTCCGAGTTTTTCGAGTGCGAGATTCCGTAGCGGGTCAGCAGTCTTGTGATTCATCTGTCCTCCTGGAAAAGCATACTTCGAAACAATTTTATTATCGTCAGTCCGATCTGTGCCTTACTGACAAGGACTTGGTATCACAAAACCAGTGCCGCTGGCCTCAGGGGACGCGCGAGGCAGTGTACGCGGCGATTGCGAGCATGTCTTCCTGCGTCAGATTCGCAACCACCGGTTTCATCAGTTCGGTCCATAGCCCCCTTCGAAAACCCTGCTGCATATCGTAAAGTTGGCGCACGATATAGCTCGGAGAACGCCCAGCGATTCCGGGTACGGGACCAAGTCCATCCAAATTCGCGCCATGGCATCCCGCGCACGGCGCCGTTTTTCCGCCACCGCCCTTCAACACAAGCGTCGCGCCATTCTTGATGCTACCGACCGGCACGTATGCGATGAATCCGGAATGATCGTCACGAAGTACCGCAGTGGCTTCCGTGTTCTCCGGCACCTCGATGATGCGATTGCCGATCGGTTCTTTCTCGCCGCCGTCGAGAGCGAGAAACATGTGTCCGACGTTACCGGTCTTCGGCACGGTGTTGGTTTCGACCACTTTGATCCACGGTGTCGATTTCAATGCGCCAAAATACTCGGCGGCGGCCTTCACATCTTCGTCCGTCATGCCATTCGCGAACGCATTCATGAAGTTCGCATTGAGCCTTCTGGTGTCCGCCGTTTTTCGGGCGCCGCTTTTGAAATCGGCCATCGTCTGTATGAAGTAGGGGACAGGGAGGCCCGCAATGCTGGTATTTTCCGAACGCCCCTTGCCGTTCGGGTAATGGCAGAAACCACACGCGCGCACCGCCGGTTTCCGGCCGTGCGCCACGATTTCCGGCATCGGGGGGTGATCCTCGGGATACCAATCCGCAGGGGCAAATTGATCCCAGATCTGCGCGATCGTGAAAGACAATTTACTGCCCGGGAGGTGCTTCGGGGTGTTGACATCCGCCGGAAGGCTTTCGCTACCTGCTTTCGGCAAGGGCCCATTCGGTGACGAGAAGCCGTAAGCCCATGCCGGGGGATCCGATTGAGCCGTAACCGCTGTGCCCGAAACCAAGGAAACCAATGCAACCGTAAGCGCGACAACGAAACTTCTCATAGATCTCCAGGCGAGATGCCAAGGTTCTACCATGCTCAACTTTCCAGGCGCGATCACTCGCCCGTTAATTAGAAAGCTGTAGCGTCCGTGCGTTCCGCGAACCACGGTTTGGAGCGACCGTTTCGCGTATGGCGCTGACCAGGACTCCTATCGATCGTTCTGCCTCAGAGCCTGCGATGCCAGTGAGTCCAGAAAAATCGGAGCCCCCTCCGACAGCATCAGCGCCATCCCCGAATACAATCGCCAGAATCCGATATGTCACGCGCCAGCGGTTCTTCTCAAAAATCACAATTTCGATGAGCGGTTCGCCTGCATCAATTAAGTTAGGACTTCACTTAGGCGCCAGCAATTTGTTCGGATCGTATCGCACCACGATGTACGTAATCGAACCGTCGATCTTGCTGAACCAGTGCGGTACGCCCGCCGGAATGACCACCACATCGCCCGTTTTTATGTGCTGCGTCACGCCGCCTTGAATCGAAGGACCGCTAGCGCCGGGGCCGTCCTCCAGCATCACAGACTTGGCGTCAGCGGGCCGTTCCTTCTGGTCCACGATTTTTCCTCCGGTGACCAGAGTGGCCGATCCATCCATTACGTGATAAACCTCGGACACCTTGTGGTGAAGTGCGGCAACTCCCGGCGGCGTTTCCGGCCGGTGAAGCACGCCGACGGCTACGTTATAGCTTCCCTCATTTATCACGCGAATGTTGGGCGAGGGATTGGTTGCGGCGTTAGGGGCACCGTTGAGGTTCGCCTTGATGTCTTCCGCGCTTATGTAGGTCGCGGCCTGGCCCGCCTGTTGCGCCGACACGAGGGCGCACGGTAAAGCGGAAACCGCGGAGAGCAGAGCGATCATTCGCAGCGTCGATTTCATTTTCAGCTCCTGGTTTCTGCCGTCAGTGTGGCAGTCGGCACCTGCGCTTCAGTTCAAAAGCTCGGTGCTTCCAGTCTCTCGCGACGGAAATTTCCAGGTACAAATGTTCGTCGCTTTTTCAGCAAACACCGGTTCACTGGTAGTCCTGTTATTCGGAACACCCATGAGTATAAAGGGACTTCAAGCTAGCACTGGGTGAAATGTTCAAAATGAACCGAAGATGAAATTTTGTTCAGGTTCTTTTGGTCATAATTTGCTTGTATATACTGGAATTCCAAAGGTTCTTCCACCGGGAGACCTGCGACCGAAAGCCGCAACATGAAAGATGGAGGATGTAGTGAAGAAAAGGGCGTATTTGGCTATGGCTGGAGTGGTCGCCTGTTTGTTGCTGCAGCTTCCGGCAACCAGCCAGTCCTCCGTCTCCTTGACCGGGATCGTGACCTCGGATGCAGAGGGGCAGATGGAAGGCGTGGTCGTCAGTGCCAAGAAGGTAGGCGGCAAGGTTACGGTCAGCGTCGTGAGCGATCACGAGGGTCGGTATGCATTTCCTGCTGACCGTCTGGCTGCCGGTGAATATGAGATCCGGATCAGGGCCACCGGGTACGACGCCGAAAATCCGCACATGATTGCCAGCGTAAAGACAGGCAAGGAAACAAAAAAAGACCTAAAACTCAACAAAACTCAGGATCTACCGAGCCAGTTGATGTCCGCGGAATGGTTGATGAGCATTTCCGGAACGCATGAGCAGAAAGAAAAACTTTTTGTGGTGTGCATGACTTGCCATGATTTGGCTCCCATTCTAAAAAGCACTTATAACGCCACGGATTGGAAGACGACTCTCCTAAGGATGTGGAATTGGTCGCAAGCCAGCAGCTTCAACAAGCCGATCCTTTCTCCCAATCGGGAAAATGCTCGTCCCGGCGACGAAGAATTCGCGAAGTATCTGAGCACAATCAACATGAGCGCCAGGCCGACGATCGACTTCCCGCTCAAGACGCTTCCCCGGCCGCATGGGAGCGATACCAAGGTCATCATTACGGAATACGATCTCCCGCGATCGGACGCCCAGCCGCACGATGCGGCCGTGAGCCAGGATGGACTCGTGTGGTACTGCGACTATGCGGAGGGAATCATCGGCCGCTTGGACCCTCGCACCGGCGAAATAAAAGAGTGGCTGAACCCGAAGGGCAAGGCAGGCTATCCGGGCGGCTACCAGAGCTTGGCGATCGACAGGGACGGCAATCCCTGGGGCGCCAGGCATGAGTTTAACGGCGTCGCGAAATTCGACAGGAAGACCGAGCAGTTTCAGAACTGGAGCCTGCCTCAAGACGTAGTGAGCCCTCGAACACGAACAACCTTCATGGCTCATACTCCGGATGGAAAAGTCTGGATCAAGGACGACGTCGATCACAAGGCTTTCCGGCTCGACCCTTCCACCGGCAAGTTTGTTGGATTCGACCAGTTTCCCCCGGAGATCACTTTCTCGGGCCAATCGGCGCCGCGGGCGAATTTTCCCAACGATCTAAGCGCGCAGGACGAAGCGGCGCCCCGGCATAACATGTACGGTATTGGCGCGGATTCGCTAGGGAACGAGTATGGTGCGGACATCCTGGGCTCCGCGATCGCCAAAGTAGATGCCAAGACCGGAAAGGCGACGATGATTACGCTGCCGAATCCGAAATCGGGACCGAGACGCATGCACATTGACGCTCAGGATCGCATGTGGATCGGGGAGTTTTATGGCAACCGGATAGGCATGCTCGATACCAGGACTGGAGAAATAAAAGAGTGGTCGCATCCCCTTGAATGGTACGGGCCTTACGATGTTGCCGCGGATAAAGATGGAAATGTTTGGACCGGTTCGATGAGTACGGATTTCATTACGCGCCTCAATCCAAAGACCGGGCAGTTCAATCACTATTTGCTCCCGCTCCTCGGTTCAAATGTGCGGAGAGTCGATGTCGATAACTCCAGCGCACGACCGGTCTTCTGGGTCGGAGAGAATCATCAGGCCAAAATCGCCAAGGTCGAACCGTTGGATTAAAAAGATTATTCAGCTGAATTACTCGGATTCCAGACCACCGAAGGGGCGTCAGTAGAGCGGGCTTTACAGGCTGCGGAAAAAATAACTTTTTGTGTCATTCTGAGCGAAGCGAGGAATCTCTCTTTGTTTGTTCTCTTAAATCGAGAGAAATTCGTCGCTCCGCTCAGAATGACAGCGTTTTGAGTTTTTCCGCAGCGTGTTTAGCCGGCGGGGGTTAGGCTTTGCAGGACTAAATTCCGCAGGCTGAAGCCCGCGCCACTGCGTCCCCCACGGAATAATTTGCGGAAGATAGAGTTACGATGCTGATTTTCCGGCTTGACGTACATTTCGCCGGTCGGAATACGGCCCGGAATTCTGGTTTTCGGACGACGCCAAGACAGGATCGAAGTTCTGTATGATGTGAGCGTTGGCATTACGCAGATGATTCCGCATGGCGTTTTCCGCCGCTTCCGGATTGCGGGCTGAAATGGCCTCCAGGATTGCCCGGTGTTCAGCGGACGCCTGAGGTGCCCGGTTTGACGAGTCAACCAGCTTGAAGCGATAGCGGTAGATACGCAGCAGGTAGAACGTATCCTTCAGCAGAATATCCATCAGACGGGAATTCCGGCTGCCCTGAATAATCCGGTAATGGAAATCGTGGTCCAGCGACTGGTGATACACGGCGAAGCCTGGCTGCTGCTTTTTCCTGGATCCGTCCAGTCCGGTAGTGGCCAGCGTAGCCAAATCCGCGATTTCTTCGTCCGACATTCGCTCCGCCGCGCATCTTGCGGCCACACCTTCCAAAGCTTCGCGGATCGTCAATAACTGCGAGATGTCTTCTTTGGTAAACGATGTTACGCGCGCACCGAGGTTGTGGACTCGGACGATAAGATGCCGCCCCTCGAGCCGTCGCAAAGCTTCCCGCAGCGGTCCGCGACTGACCCCCAAGCCCTCCGCCAGAGATTGTTCCGAAAGTCGAGCCCCCAGCGGAAGTTCGCCGGTCAGGATGGCTTTGTCCAGGCAGTCAACCACGGAATCAACTATGGAAGGAAACTTTTGCAGCTTGTCGAACTGGGAAGCCATGCTTTAATTGCAGCCTTTCCTCAGGGATTATCCTTTCGCATCTGCCGGCCATTGGTCTTGGCTCGGGCCTCCGTAACGGCAGGAAATGCCGATATGGAAGCCGCGTTCAGGCACACGCCAGTTTGTAGCCGACGCCGCGAATTGCATGGATGAGTCTGGTCGTTCCCATATCATTAATCTTCTGACGCAACCTATAGATGTATACATCAACTAGATTTGTATCGCTATCATATTGACAATCCCAGACATGCTCAATGATTTCGCTGCGAGTCACGGTGTCGGGGCTGTGCAGCATCAGAAGTTCGACCAGAGCGAATTCCTTTGCTGTCAGGGGGATGGAGACTCCTGCGCGGTTGATGCACCGGCGGCGGCGGTCGATCTCCAGATCGGCGATTCGCGCGTTACCGTCGGTTTGATCCTTGCTGCGGCGAATCAGCGCGCAGATGCGAGCGCGCAATTCGGGAACGGCAAAGGGCTTTGGAAGGCAATCGTCGGCACCGGCGTTCAATCCCTCGACTCGCTCCTCGACCAGGCATTCACCTGCAAGGAGCATGATGGGGGTCTTGATGCGGTATTTTCGCAATTCGGAGCAAACTCGTATCCCGCTGGAACCACGCAGGCGAAGGTCGAGCAGAATCAAATCGTATGGGACGCTACGAGCAACTTCCATAGCTCGCTCCGCCCCCAGGGCTGTATCTACAGCATAAGCATCTTCGCGAAGTGCACGTACCAGAAAGCTCAAAAGTTTCCGATCGTCTCCCACCGCTAGAAGTCGCATATTTCCTCCCCATCCACCCCGGCTGCCAGTAAGCCTGCTTGGCCTTGCCTAGCGACCGACCATTGTGTAGACAGTTTACAGAAATGCCTCGCCGTGTCAAGCAAAAGCTGTACGTAAATGTCGAAGCTGCCCCGGTCCGGCACGTCTGTTTTGCCGCGGATGGCACGGCAATGTTAAATGGAATTTCATTCGCAATTCATTCTGCGCGGGATATTGATGGTAGTGTCCTCCGAGGCTCGCTTGCAGCCGCAGTGTATCTGTCCGCGCGGTGTAAGTTCTTTCACTGTTGCTGGAGAGGACCATCGGATATGAATCGATTTCTGGATCAGCGACTCGTACATTTTCCACAGAATCTTGAGCGGGCTTCGAGCGCCGCATCTTACGCCGCCGCCGGGCAGGCACTTAAGGCCGCGAATCTGGGACTGTGCGCATGGTTCGCGCTTTGCATTTGTTTCTTAACGGGCGTCCCAAACGCGAGAGCGGCATCGCAAGCTGCCTTGACGGGAATTGTGAGTTCGGACGCCGAGGGCCCGATGGAAGGCGTAGTGGTCAGCGCCAAGCGAGTCGGAGGCACGATAACCGTTGCGGTGATCACCGATAAAAGCGGCCGCTATTCATTTCCGCAGGGCAGACTGGCGCCCGGCGAATATCAACTCACCATCAGGGCGGTGGGCTATGATCCGGCGACACCCAAACTAATGGCGAGCGTCGGAAAAGGGCAAAGCAAGACCGACATCAAACTTCAGAAGACTCATAATCTCGCCGCGCAACTCAGCAATGTCGAATGGCTGATGAGCATTCCCGGAACGCAAGACCAGAAGGAATGGCTTTCGCGAAGCTGTGTCTTCTGCCACAACCTGACTCACATCATGGAGAGTAAGTATGACGCCGCGGGATGGATGACGACGTTCGCCCGCATGGCGAACTACTCGGGTTCCAGCACGTTTCGCAAACCCATACCCTCTCCCACCGCGAACCACGAGATGGTTTCCTTCACCAAAGGAGATGAGGAACTCGGCAAATACCTGGCTTCGATCAACCTGAGCTCCGGCCCCGAGTTTAAGTTTGAGCTCAAGACCCTGCCGCGTCCCCGTGGTGAGGATACCAAGGTCATCATCACCGAATACGACCTGCCCCGTGCGGATGCCGAACCGCATGATGCGGTTTCCGACGGAACAGGAATGGTGTGGTATTGCGATTTTTCGGAAGGCATCGTCGGCCGGCTGGATCCGCGCACGGGTGAGGTCAAGGAGTGGGAAGGTCCGTCGCAAAAGCCGGGATTTCCCGGGGGACTCCAGGCTCTGGAACTCGACAGCCAGGGCAATTCCTGGGTGACCAGGCACGAGTACAACGGCTTTACGAAATTCGACAAGAAGACGGAGAAGTTCACGGACTACAGCCTCCCTCAAGACCAAGTGAGCCCTCGAACGCGAACGACTTTCCTGGCGCTCACGCGTGACGATAAAGTTTGGGTAAAAGATAACGTCGATCGCAAAATCTTTCTGTTTGATCCCAAGACCGGACAATTTACCGCCCACAACCAATACCCTGATGAAATTGGCAAGGCCCCTCTACACAATATTTACGGAATCCGGGCAGACTCACTGGGAAATGAGTACGGAGCAGATATCGACGGAGGCGGAATCGCCAAAATCGATGTGCAGTCCGGGAAGGCTACTTTTTATCCGACCCCCACGCCGAATGCCGGGCCGCGACGCATGCATATCGATTCCGAGGATCGTCTCTGGATCGGGGAATATTACGTTAACAAGATCGCCCGCTTTGACACGAAGACCGGACAATTTCAGGAGTGGCCTCACCCGGTTCCCTTTTACGATCCTTATGACGTTGTGCCGGCCAAGGATGGCAATATCTGGACCGGCGGAATGAATTCGGACCTGATCGCGCGCTTTAATCTCAAGACTGGCAAGATCAGGAATTACCTGATGCCGCGCGTGGATACGAATGTGCGAAGGGTGGATGTCGATAATTCCGGGCCGCGGCCCGTTTTCTGGGTGGGCGAGAATCACCAGGGAAAGATTGCGAAAGTCGAGCCGCTGGAATGAAATTCTTTCGAGTGCGGGTCGCGGACTTTCAGGCTTTCGAACCCCGGTAACATTATGTCCGCGCAAAGAACTAAAAATACGGAGAGTGGGATATGAAGCGATTCGCGCTTTTGATTTCGCTGGTCAGCGTGATTCTTTTAGGGCTCGTCAGCAGCCGCTTGGCAGCGCAAGCCAGGAATGAAAAGGTCGAGCAAGAAGTCATCAATGTGGAAGACGAGCGGATGCAAGCCTTCAAGAGTAGCGACGCCGCCACGCTCAACCGCATTTTTGACGACGACTTCACTTTCACCAATGTAAACGGGGAAATCCACACCAAAGCCGAATTGATCGGCGATGTGACCTCCGGAAAATTGAAGTACACCGCGTTGAATCACTCCGAAATTCGTGTACGCGTCTATGACAACACGGCCATCCTGACTGGACGAAGTGCATCGGTATACATCGACGGTGGCAAGGAAGGCGGCCGCGTTCCACGAAGGTACATGAACATCTATATCAGAAAGAACGGCCAGTGGCGCCTCGTGGCCCGGCAGGAGACTCCGGTCCTCGGCAAGTAATCGGATCGAATAAGCCCGTCACGAATTTCAATCCAAACTCAACCATCCACGGATGGCCATTCTCAGACATCACCTGCAAAAGCTGGCTGATTCCTGCGGCGGCCTCTACAATTGCAATTTGAATCCAAATCCGTGGCTGGGTAATATCCGCCCGCCTTGCCATTGCCAATCAAAAGGAGCCAAATCATGGCAGGAAATACGATCCGCCTTCACCGGATTCTCCGCACTACGCCCGACAAAGTTTATCGAGCTTTTGTTGATCCGGACGCGAAAGCCAAATGGCTTCCGCCGAACGGCTTTACCGGGAGAGTGCACCATTTGGATCCGAAGGTAGGCGGTACCTATAGAATGTCTTTCACAAATTTCACGACAGGACACAGTCACTCCTTCGCTGGCGAATATCTTGAACTCACACCCCATGAACGAATTCGCTATACAGACAGATTCGACGATCCGAATCTCCCAGGAGATATGCAGGTAACTGTAACTTTAAAAAAAGTCTCGTTCGGGACCGAATTGAGCATCGTGCAGGAAGGGGTACCTGCGATCATCCCTCCAGAAGCTTGCTACCTCGGTTGGCAAGAATCGCTCGTTCTCCTGGCAAAGCTCGTCGAGCCGGATATTCCGGATTGACGGTGAATCCTGAAGATCAGCATGACCGCTGATTTGGTCAGGGACAAATGGGCAGGCGAAAGTGCAAGGGACATCTGGCTGCAAGGCCAGTTGAACCTTCACCAACACTGAGAGACGCTACCAGTCGCTGTTGAATCTGGGGACAGACTTCCAACGGCCATTTATCCATTGGGATGGGGTAGCGGGAGGGTCCAGTGTCATCTGATCAGGTCGCCTACGCCGGAAAAAGGCGCAGTTCGCGCATTGAAAAAGCCATACCGTTGGCTGTGCAGGGCGTAGATGCCTCCCGTGCGCCATTTCGAGAGGGAGTTACAACGGTCGCCATCAGCTGTCACGGATGTTCCTACCAGATGAAGCATGAGGTTCTTCCGGGCGCAATGGTGATTCTGGACATCGGGCAGCGCGTGAACGGCTATTCTGATTGGCCCGCGCGAGCGCGTGTGAAGTCGATACAAAAGCTCAACGCCGCGTCGGACCCGACCTACGGCATCGCCGTGGAATTTGAAAGCGCCGGCAATATTTGGGGCATCACGTCGCCGCCGGAGGACTGGTTTCCCGTGAAGGGAAGCAAAGCGGCAGAGCCTTCTAATCCTGGACGAGAGTTACGGCTTGTAACACGAACCGAAATGCAGACTGTTCCCGCCCGCAGCGCAGGAGTTGCTTCGATTTCCCCCTTGAAGAAAAGTGAGGCGGCCGCTTCACTGTCTCCTTGGTTTTCCGACCTGATGGCCGGGATCAGCAATCAGATTCAAACCACGGTCACGCAAATCGCGGCGGCGACTCTCGCTAATGAGAGGAACCGCCTGCTGGATGAATTTCGCGTGCAGATCCAGAACGAGGCGGCCGGAACGATTGAGCGTGTGATCGAGACCTCGAGGGATGAACTGACTCGACGGGCGTTGAAAGTCCTGAATGAGGCGTCGGAAGTTACCGTCCGAACCAGCCACGAGCGGTTGATTGGGGCCATCGAGCAAGATCTGGAAAAGGCCAGGCAGCGCATGTTGATTCAGGGGAATGAACTGAACCAGCGCGTCGACAGCATGGCGGCTCGCACAATTGAACAACTGCAGCGCACCATCGAAACCTCGCGCACCGAAGCCGCGGCCCGCTTCGTATCGCGGTTGCGAGAACAGGTCGCACCCGTCCTGGATGAAGCAAAAGCGGATCTTCAGAAGCTGGTGGCTTCTCAGACCATTTTCAAGGAGGAATCGCAAGCGATTTACGTCCGGGTCACCAGCGAACTCGAAAGCAGCGTTAATGCAAAGTTGATTCAGACTCACGATGAACTTGATAAGAGGTCTACAGAGGTTTTGAGCGAGTGCAATGAAAGATTGCTTACGCTTTCGCAATCTTTTGAGAATGTCGCCCGCGATAGCGTAGAGACCTTAATCGCGTCGGCTACGGATAATGCTAAAAAGAATCTGGAAGAGAATGCCGCGGAAATTTCTGGGAATTTCACGGGTGAGCTGGAAGCTCGTATCCGGAACTATCTGGAATTCATCGGCGACTCGATTGCCGAATTTCCAAAGAAAACTTCGACCCCTTAACTCATTTCAAGTTGTTCTCGTCGCCGTTCCGTTGCGCGGCGCGGCACGCTAGGTGACGTCGCTATGACCGTTGAGCGCAGGATCATTTTCGGGCTGGAAGACATTAAAGCCGTGACCTTCGCGTGCCATGCGTGCAAGTCGCGGTTGAGCTTCTCTCCGAACGAGATGATCAAGGTTCCCCAGCACTGCAATTGCGGCCAGCGTTGGATTATCGGAGACGTCCCAAACAACTCTCCCTTTCGCAAATTTACGGATTCTCTCTATGCGGCAAGAAATACCATTAAACCAGAGACAGCCGGCTTCAAACTCCTGTTGGAGTTTGAGGAGCCAACGAAATAAAAATCGACTTCGTCAATGGTGATGATGTTCTTCAGCGGGTTTCCCTGAGCCTTTTCCTGCGCTGGGAACCTCCGGCGGTTCCTCTTCTTTTTCCATCTTGCCAATTGGATTGTAATCTTCCATGTCCTTGAGTTCTTCGGCAGTAATATGAGGCATGTGCCGGATGAACAAGACCAGTTGCCAGCTTTCATCATCCTGATCCAGGTGAGGCTCGCCCCAGGCAGGCATTCCCGTTAACGGAACACCGTTGCGAATGATGTAATAAAGTTCTCCGTCGCTCAGGTTCTGCGTTGACGGCAGGCGCATATCCGGCGCGCGCGGATAGAGGTTCTTGCCCATTTCAGTGTTGCCGCTCCCATCGTTGGCATGGCATTGCGCGCAGTGATCGGCAAAGTGCTCGCGAGCATCCTTCATCACATCGGCTGTAGCCACGTCTTTCCACGGGTTCTCATCGCTGCGGTCGAGTTTGGGGATGGCCAGGTGCCGCAGAGTCCGCGCGACCCTGATCTCTGCCTGTGAAGGATCCTTGCGGGCGCTGATTCCGTGCCGCAGCAACACCCCGCCGTACACGAGCCCGGCAACCACAGCGAAAAGCAAAATCCACAGAATTGTTTTTAGGATTTTCATCGTGCTTCTCCCCCGGGTTTCCGATTATGGTCTAAATTACTTCGCTTGTCAGGAAAATGGCCGGTCAGTCAACCGCGTTTCGTCTTTAAACACCAAATGGGCACAATCGTTAGGCTGCGGAAAAATGCCTCGTTCTGTCATTCTGAGCGAAGCGAAGAATCTCTCTTCGATTTAAGTATAAGGGAACAAACAAAGAGAGATTCTTCGCTTCGCTCAGAATGACAGCGTTTTGAGTTTTTCCGCAACCTGCTAAGAAGAGTCGAGTGCGACATTCCGATCCCAGATATTACACACGGCTCCGTCGGAGTATTATTCTTCATGTATGGAGAAAGAACACGAATCGTTAACGGAACGACTCCGTGGCAACCTTTGTACGGACTGCCAATATGCGAGGCGGATCGAATCTGCGCGAGGTCCGACGTACTGGATGTGCAAGCGCTCCACCACCGATTCGACTTTTCCCAAATATCCACGCTTGCCAGTTTTACAATGTTCAGGGTACGTGTCAGGCAGTCTATCGTGATTCACCACACCGCTGAATGCCTCCGAAAGAGAAAGCAAGTTGCACTCTACCGGGCTACGGAAAAACTCAAAACGCTGTCATTCTGAGCGCAGCGAAGAATCTCTCTTCGTTTGTTCTCTGATACGCAAATCGAAGAGAGATTCTTCGCTGCGCTCAGAATGACAAAACAAGTCATTTTTTCCGCAGGCTGCTGGTGCACAAACGTGCAAATGGTTCCTCGCGAGAAGATAGAGCCTGACAAGTCCGCATCCCGGTGTATTGAACAACACAGCGCCTCGGGCAAATTACGGAGCGGAAAATATTAAATCGCCGGAAACCGTCCTTCCACCCGACGCGTTCGTGCTGATTACACGGTAGTGATAAATCGTATTGGCGACGAGACCGCTTAAGACGACCGAGTGATTCGTCTGCAGACTGGAATCCAGCGAACTCATCCCGGCGTAGCTCGTGGAAATGCCATATTCGATTTGACTCATTGAGGGCTGATCGGTGGACCACTCGATCATCGCGCTGATCCAGGTTGCGGCCGCGGCGTTCGAAATCACCGGGGATGGGGGAGCAGGGGGAACCAACCCGAAATAGAACTGCAGGTCGCCGTCGGTTCGGTTTGCAACGCCCCACTGTGTCCAGCCGACCCACGAACCATTTTGATTGAATTCGGCGTATCCATCCGGGAAATAAGTCGTGTTTTGAAAGCCGTAGGCCAGGCCCTTGCGGATCGGGTATGCCTGGTAAGTGGAGGTGGCCGCGGCACCGAACTGCAAGTAATAGGTCTGCCCCGGCAGCAAGGCATGCGCCGAGGAAAAGTTAAATGTTGCCCAGGTAAACGATGCGGGGTTCGTGAGAGGGATTGCAGCGGCCGGGATCGCGCCTTCTTCGATCAATGTGCCGTCGCTGTTCTCGAGTCGAACAATGAGTGGATCCGCTCCGCTGATGTGCGCAACACGAATCGACGCGCTGGCAACATTTTTTTGCGTGCCTGAAACAGTAATCGTTTCCTGCACGCCCGCAGGTCCGGAAATGTTCTGTGGCGCGCCGACCCACGCCTCCATATATCCATTCCCTTCTGAAAATCCATCCTGGTAGTCCAACTCCAGTATTGGAAGATAACCCTTCCGCGGAGCCCATTTGCCGTCCGGACCGCCAAGGAGTACCGCACGGTCCACGTCACCGATCGTAGGCTGGGCCGGCGTTGACGGGCTTTCGTAATACTGGGCGTTCACCGAAAGATAGTTTGTGGTCGGACTTGCATCCACATCCGTGAACACGATGTGGTAGAGCTGACCCTCTATCAGGGAAGGTGGTGCGGCAAACACAAAAATCGGAAAATAGATCGACGGAGTGACCGAGGCTGGCGCGCTAACCAGATAAGTCGCGAGAACGATGCCCGACGGATTGTGTGCGTCGGTGCCGTCGTCGGTATTCACTGTGATCCGAAGCTGACCTCCGGTGCCCGACGAATAACCGGCATGACCTTGCATTAAATAAACATGAATCTGTTGCAGAGAACCGGTGTGCCCCGCGCGGAATCGGTAACCTACAACATTACCTGCCGGGCCGCCTACCACCGTATTGGCCAGACCATCGGAACCAATTCCTGGTCCATAGCAGCCAGTTGAATCCGAACAGACGCTGGCATGGCCCCGGGCAACAAAAACGAAAACAATGAGGCATAGTAGTACAAACACACGTTTGCCGAATCCCATTAAGTTTCTCCTTGATATTCGCTAGGCCGGGGGTTTAGGACTCGGCTGGGGAGGAGCGTGTAGTAGATTGCCTGCGACGGTCGGGTATTCTATGTAGATTCGGTAAGGAATTCAATGTATTTTTGCTGTGGAAAACCCTGTAGTAAATTGGAGCTCGTAACCCACCGCATTTCTATTCGTTAATTGATCGGCTGTACGCGAACCAGGAACCCCTCGTGGTCCACGAACCATACCGTAACCGGACTCGTGGAATTATCGATCCACGTTCGGCGATCATGAGCGTAGGGTTCGGGCATCAGATACTGCGTCCATTGCTCGGTCTTGGGATTGAACCGCATCATACGCCCGGACTGCAGACCGGCTGTCCAAACTTCGCCGTTCTTGTCGGGAAGGGCTTCGTAAAAAGTGTCGTACTGCACCGGGGAATACCATTCGCTGATCCGGTGCGTCTTGGAATCCAGCTTGATCAGCATGCCGCCCCGCCCGCCGTACCAGGCATTTTGCTGCGGATCAAATCCTCCTCTGGCTCCCACGGAATAATCCGGCGCTTCGGATTCGATCGGAGTCATTTGCCCGGTCCTGGTATCCAGGATCACTCCGCCGCGGGCGCTGCCGCCAGACCAATACCTTCCGTCAGGCGTGATGATGCTGTCGTACGTGGCTCCGTCCCGGTACTTTCCGCCGCTGGCTTCTTTGTACGTCCACTTCTGGACGACTTGTCCCGTCTTGCTGTCGATCTTAGCCACTCCATCGCCGCGTGAATCGTAAACGAATCCCTGATCGTCCATGGCGAAGTTGCTGAAGGCCGAGCCGTTGAGTTTGCCGCCCTCGACCTTGAAGCGATGAATAATCTGGCCGCTCTTCGGATCAAGCGCGGTCAGATAGTGATCCCAATTTTCGGAGAACCAGACAATGTCGTTCTTGTCGATCCAAACGCGGTGTGTGCCGGGCAATACGTTCGGTGTATCGGCTTCTTTTCCGGGGATACGGAATTCCTTGACGATACCCGTGCGCGGATCGAGCACGCCTGCATAAGGGCTGCGATGCGCGGTGTACCAGATGTTCCCCTTGGAGTCTCCATGCACGTCATGTGGGGCGAGCAAGGCACGGGGCAATTCATACTCCGTGATGATCACCTTCGTCGAGGCTCCCTTCGGACGCGGAAGGAAATATAACGGTTCGTCCGGAGACTCCGGACCGCGCACCTCCGAAAGCCATTTGGCCAGAAGCGCTTCGTCCTGAAGTTGTGGCCGGTGAGCCCGATCAATAGAAGCTGCCGTCGGATTTTCCGCGAGAATCAGCGGAGAGCCACCGCCACGCGCCATCATTTTGCGCAGGAGTAATGTCCAGCTTCTCTCATCGTAACGATTGCGGAAGATCTGCTGGTAGGAGTGGCAGCCGAATCCGCAGGTCAGAGTGAAAACACGTTTTTGTTCACCCGTCCCCGGAAGATTCAACATCCATTCCGCGCCCGTAAGTTGCGAAAGTGTTTCGGACGTCGCGGGCACGAACTCCGTATTGCTGATGCGCGTCAGGGAAATATCCTCCAGCTGGCTCGATCCTTCAACGCGAACGTCTTCCTTCAGGTACGGCTTATATTCTCGCGGCAGCGGAATGCGCAGCGTATATTCGCCCGGCTGCAGGACAGGAAATTCGTACTTTCCTTCTTCATTGGTATAAACCGTGGTGCGGATCGCCGTTGTAGCGGAAATCAGCTGAACACCGATCCCCTCAATGGGAGCGCCGTCAACTTCATGCACCGTTCCGCGAGCCCCTCCCAAAAGTGATGCGCGCTTCTCCGCGCCTGACGCCGGCATCTTCACGGACAGAAAAACCAGCCCGCAAATCGCCACCACCCATACCGCCCGAATTTTCATCCGTTTCTGCTCTTGCATCAGGGCTCCCACTTCAGGTGCAGCTACAGTTTTCTGGATCCAAGTCTCTTGAATTTCCTTAGTGTTTCGCGCGGTATCGGGGATTGGGCGGAGGGTTCTCCGAATCAAAGCAGCACCCTTCCTTGATGTAGCTTAAGAGGTCGGCGATGTCCGCTTGCTTGATCGTGGCTCCAAACGACGGCATTCCCGGTCCGCCTTTGCGAATCTTGTCCGCCACGCTCTGCTCGGTGACCGGATCGTCTGAACTGGAAAATGTCGGCCGCTTAAAAAGATCTTTTAATTGCGGACCGGCTTTTGCGAACTGATTGTGGCAGAGCCAGCATTTATAATAGTAAAGCTCTTCGCCACGCTGTGGGCCGCTCCTGGCCGTGGTCCTGTACTCGTAGATTTCCGTGGAGCGCTGGTAGTCATCCTTTCGCGCAGACTTTTCCGCGGCATTTTGCGAACCGCTCTGGGCGCGGGCTGACTGATGAAATGGACCAATCAGCCACGTCAATGAGACCAAG
>Ga0157378_10000502_pt1 | contig 37120 bp, 24 predicted proteins | sample M65metaG_FD_115309 | JGI IMG/M metagenome (GOLD analysis project Ga0157378, IMG submission 115309) | Miscanthus rhizosphere microbial communities from Kellogg Biological Station, Michigan, USA - M6-5 metaG | ecosystem: Host-associated > Plants > Roots > Rhizosphere > Soil | place: USA: Michigan... | reverse complement strand
TTTTTTTTTTTTTATTTTTTTTTTTTTTTTTTTGTGTGTTTTTTTGTTTTTTTTTTTTTTTTTTTTTTTTTTTTTTTTTTTTAATTTTTTTTTTTTTTTTTTTTTTATATATATATTTTCCCTTAATTTTAATTTTTAGTTTTTTATGTTTATTTCGTAATTTCCGTTGTTTACAACTTAGACGCACATATCGTTTGCCTTTATTGCGATGATAAATTTTTCTTGTACGATTATAGATTCTTTTAAAACGCACTAATTTTTTTAACTTTTTTTTTGCACTGATAATATATAACTTACAAACTTTCGAATATGATTGTAAATATTTATTTTTTCGAATACCTCTAGTTTGTGATAAAAATTTCAATGGTTTTTCTGTATTTTTTTTTAACTTTAATCTTTTATAAGAATTACGATTCACAAATATTTTAATTAATGTGCGAGGCCGCTTTGCTATAATTTTTTTTTTTATTAGTCAACCCTTGTTAGATAACTTAAACTTCTTTCTTATTCGAATTGATTGGCGATCTCACTCTTGTGGAATAAAATCGTAAGTACCATAAATATTTTTCTTACCTATGATAGTGATAAATTTGTTTAGCTGTCTAGCTAAATTTGTATGATTATTATGCGCTTGTTGCATTGCCAAATCTAAGGTAGTACTAGTATAATTAGATAAAAATTTAAGCCATTTTTTTTTTAAATTTAAATAAACTAATTGTTTTTTTATTTGTTGATGTAAGCTTTTTTTTCGTAATAATACTTTTGCTGTTATAAACAGTTGTTTTCTGCGCGTATAGTGGCGCCGTATCAACTGTGGGGTTTTTTCGAAGATCGCATAATCTATTACTCTCCTAGGAGAGTTCATCTTTATCTTGCAACATGTACGTTTTATAATACCTGCGTTACTACGTAATTTAACACGTGGCATACGTAAAGCAACAATGTTATAAATATCGTAGCCATTACGTACGATTTTTTGAAAACTTAATAGATATCAGCGTTTATACTTTAGCCAATGTGTTATAAAACTTAAACTTTTAAAAGAAATAGTATTCGTAAAACGTAATTGTTTTTGTGAGTTAATATTTGGTGAAATAAATTTTCAACCAGTTGTTTGTTTCAAACGATTTGCTATTGGACTAGTTTTTCAACTCATTTATTGAAAATATTGGTTGTTTATGGGCGCTAAAATGAAAATAATCGAGTTCTGTTTTATATAAAATAATATTTAACAGATTGTTATTAACTTATTGTATTTTTATAATAGGATACCGCGTAATAAATATCCTGTATACCGCTAATTTATTTTTTTTACCAGCAACAAACTACTGATGTCAATCTTATTACGTCCAATAAATAAAAAAAAAAGTATAAGCAACACTTTTGCACAACATATTCTATATTACCCAACACCAATTGCAATTAATTACGCTTGGAGCTTTGGTTCATTAGTTGGGTTATTTTTTGCTTTACAAATTATTACGGGGGTTTTTTTAGCAATGCATTATACACCACATGTTGATTTTGCATTTCAAAGTGTAGAACATATTATGACTAATGTAAACTATGGTTATTTTATACGATATATGCACGCAAATGGTGCATCTATGATTTTTATCCTAATGTATCTTCATATTGCACGTAGCTTATATTTTCGATCTTATACAGGTAAAAGGATCATTCTATGGTGGTCAGGTATTATTATTTTCTTATTAATGATGGCAACAGCTTTTATTGGATATGTTTTACCGTGAGGGCAAATGAGCTTTTGGGGTGCGACCGTCATTACGAGTTTAGTTACAGCAATACCCATAGTAGGTGAAAACATCGCTTATTGGCTGTGAGGCGGATTTTCAGTAAATCATGCAACATTGATAAGATTTTTTAGTTTACACTATTTATTACCGTTTATAATTACTGGAATTATATTAACACATTTAGTTCTACTACATAATGTTGGTTCAAGCAATCCGCTACAACACCAATCTATTGATAAAAAACCTTTTCATCCTTATTTTACAGCAAAAGATTCATTTATATTTTCACTAACATTAGTGTTTTTTGTATTTTTAATCTCTTTTTATCCTAATTTATTAGGACATTCCGATAACTTTATACCTGCAAATCCATTACTAACTCCAGCACACATTGTGCCTGAGTGGTATTTTACACCATTTTATGCTATTTTACGTGCTTGCCCAAATAAATTAGGAGGAGTTATTAGTATGTTAGCTGCTATTTTAATTTTGTTTATAATACCATTTTTTAAAGTTAGCCCTATGTCAATACCAACAACAATTTCACGTTTGTACCAAATATTTTTTTGATTTTTTGTATCAAATTTTATGATACTAATGTTTCTTGGTGGACAACCAGCAGCAGCCCCATTTGTGTTTTGTAGTAAATTTTTTACATGCACATATTTTATGTATTTTATTTGTTGTATTCCTATTTTAAATTGAGTTAATACTTTTGTAAGTACAGAAAACGAAAAACCTTATCCTTATAACTTCATTGAATGCGATGAACCAAAAAATGAATTAGATATTATATCGAATTATAATAATACACGTATTAAGGTAACATTTAATAAAAAACCCATGTTCGGTACTTTCTTTAAAAAAAAAAATAATAATAATGTAGTTATAAGTGAATCACAATAGAAATACATCGTATATAACTATGCTAACTAAATGACAACCAAAACGTTCAAAATTTAAACGCCTACACAAAGGTGTAATAAAAAAATGCCAATATCGTTTATCAACAAAATTTGTGCAACAAGGTTACGCTGGTTTACGTGTATTAAAGAGTGGTCGCTTTACACCAAAACAATTAGAACAGTCGCGTAGAAAATTACTTGTTGTTAAAAAAAAAAAAGAAAAACAAAGAATTTGATTTAAATGTGTACCCGATGTGCCTATAACTTGTAAAGCTTTAGGATTGCGTATGGGTAAAGGTAAAGGCGCTATTAAATATTGGTCAGCAAGATTACTTGCTGGAAAAATAATGGTACAAATTAATCATATGACACGTCGTCGTTCTTTTAAAGCTTTATCATTAATACGAAAAATTTTACCAGTACCTACAAAAGTGGTACCAAACAGGTTATTGATTTACACCAAATTAAAAACTCACTAATAAAATAATAATTAAAAAATGTTTTTTACTAAAATAACAAAAAAAACAGTAAATAAAGAAAAAATGGAATTGAAATCTGATTTAATTTTCTGAAATAAATTTTATGGTTTTTTAGAAGAAAACGTTACGCATAAACTTGATTATATCCCAGAAAATTGAATCGTAACACAATTTTCAACACTACAAGCATATCAAATCTACGACACTCAAGGCCTAGTAGAATTTGCATATATGGATACAAATAAAATAAGTCTCCAAATTAAACAAATGCAATTAGATTATAAGAGACTACCTCTGTTAGAACGTACATTAGATATTGCGAACCGCGAATATTATCGTGTAAACCTATTAAAACGAGCTAGATCTAAAAAAATATGTAAACATTTGTTTTTCAAGCTACAGCCTCCATCACACCATGTTTTATTCGCAACCAATTTAGTCTTTATAAAGAGAAAGCTAGTAAGATTAAGAAAATTCAAATAAATATACTAATAGAATAATGCCGCCATTAATTAAACCTAAACACACACACAAAAGAAAAAAACTCTATAAGATTGTATTACCAATAAAAAAAAAAGTTATTAAAATAATCCGCAAAGATTATATAAAAAATAGCGTAAAACAAAAAAAACAATTTATACAAAAATTTTTTCGATTAGCGTATAAAAAAAGACACTCTTATTGACGTCGTACTAATAAAGAATGAGCGAATATAGTTACATATTGAATAGGATTGCTATATAAACTAAATAGTCTAATACGTAAAATAATACGATTAGATAACTTATTTCTATCAAAAATTATTAAATTAAAAACAGTAACTATTAGACAAGCTATTTATAATTTTAATTTATTTATCAACTATGATCACTTCGTTAGACAAAATAAGTCACAACAACGTATAGCTTTAAACAGATTCAAAGTTATAACCAGAATATCTAACCGTAAATCTAAAAAATTTAAGAAATTACGTGCTAGTATTTTATTTGTAAAAACCCTACAAAACAACTACAAAAATCGGGTAAAACATCATCGTAAATATTTAATTAAAAAGACTTTTTGTAGAAATACACAACGCATGTTTTATTCTACGATTACAGCATTTATTGTATTAATGCGTTATGGATATTTTTCATTACGCGTAAGACAGAATAAAATTAACAGGAAGAATTTATTTTTAACAAAAGTATTACAATTAGCAAAGAATATAAAAATATTTCTATACCTTTATTACATTAATAAATTAATAATTTTTCCTAAAACGCGTAAGCAGCGGTTGCAAATAGAGAAAATGCCTACGCAGTTTAAAAAACAACAATATACGATTTTTCCTATAAAAATAAGTAACTCAAAACTTACATTACTTGGTGGCTCGTCAGAAAAAACAAATAACGCTCTTTTTCCAACAATTTTTTTTAGTAAAAATAATATTGATATTTTTCGTATTGAATTTTTACGAATTCGACTGGTTCATCTATATGGAATCTTTCGTTGATTTACAATTTCGTACAAAAAATTTTTATTGAAAAATGTTAATATTAAATTTCTATTTGCAACTATTACACCTGTTTTTGCAAAGCTAATGCGCTGGGCTGCTAGCGAGACTGATGGTCTATATGCAACAAATCGTTGACTTTCTGGACGTATTTCTGCATTTATCAAACTACCATATGCCCCGCACTATATAATTATACCAGATGTTGATGAAAATGTACTTATTTTAGAGGAAGCTTTTAAAAAAAATATAGCAGTAATTTCAATTACTAATTCGGATAACACACAACTAGCAGATTTACCCGTATTTGGAAACAATCGGTCATTTAAAAACATTGTGCAATTTACGCGTTGTATAACACTTTTTTCAAAAAATAAACAAAAAAATAAAATATTTTTTAAACCTATACAACGTACGCGTCCATGGTTTTCCATACTATCTAATATATCTAAAAATTAGAAGTATGTTGGCGCAGTTAGATCAATTAAGTTTATTTATACTAAATAATGGGTTATTAATTGTTTGTGAGCCCCTTGAACAATTTAATATATTTAAATTCTTTTCACTACCTGGTACACCGTTACAGGCGCAAGTATTATACGACCGTTTCTTAGGTAAATGTCCAAGCTCTCTAAAAGGATTTGTCGGCAGTCACCACATATTTACACCAATACTAGTTATGTGCCAATATTCATACTATATTCTTCGCCACTGTATGCTTAATCATTTTCCAACTATAGCGTCACTATTAATTTTTAATGTAATTCTCGTCAGCTGTTTTATTTCATGGATCTTTAGTGATAATTTACCTATAGAAGACAGACTTACAGGAGAGATTATAGTTACAAACAAAAGAGGGGTAACAAAGTTAATACAAGATTTTCTTGGTTCACTTATAAATGCGACATTAAAAGCAAACACATCGTTGGTTCGTAATGAATACATATCACTTTGGTACTTTTTATTTGTATTCATCTACTTATCTAATATCATCGGCCTTATACCTTATACGTTTACACTAACAAGTAGTTTTCTTATAACATTTTATATAGCCGCAACATATTTTATTGGTATAAATTTAATTGGGGTCTATCGACAAAAATGGTACTTTGTAACTATCTTTTTACCTAATGGAGCGCTATGGCACCTTGCACCATTTTTAGTACTAATAGAAGTAATATCACACTGCGCAAAAGTATTTAGTTTAAGTATCCGTCTTTTTGCAAACATGCTTGCAGGACATGCTCTATTGAAAATCCTAATTGGATTTGCGTGGTCAATGTGTATAGTTAACCCGCTTTTTATTTCGATAAGTATAATACCGTGGGGGATCGTCACTACAGTTCTATGTCTAGAAACACTAATAGCATTTTTACAAGCATATGTGTTTATTCTACTAATCTCAATTTATTTAAATGACGTCCTAAGTGGACACTAATAATAACGTTATATTTTTTTTATAAGGAATTCCAAATGACTATAGTCGTGAAAATTCTATTAAAATTTAATCAGGTAATGTACCATGAGTATAGCAATATTGTTTACTTTTTTTTTATTGCATGTACTCTAAGCTTGGTACTATTTTCGTTAGCGTTTTTTTTGTCATTAAGTAATTCGAAGGATATAGAAAAGCTTGGTGAATATGAATGCGGATTTGAACCATTTGATAATGCTACAAGACATCCATTCGATGTACATTTTTATGTGGTAGGTATTCTTTTTTTAATCTTTGATGTTGAAATATCACTATTGTTTCCATGAGTTATAGGATTACGTACGCTGGGCTCTATTGGAATAAATACAATGATTTCTGTTCTTATTATTTTAGGTATTGGTTTTATATACGAATGACGTCGGGGGGCCTTAGTTTGACCACAACATAGATAAAATGCGTGGCTTTTTATCAAACACACAACTAATGGATTTTTTTTTTCTATTACCAGAGCTGTACATTTTATATACAGTTCTTCATTGTTTATTAACAATTTCTAAATTTGATTGACAACAATCAAGAAGTGCATTTGTTATAAGTAAACATGAAATAACTTCTATTATTTTAACACGTACATTAGAAAATTTACATATATGTTTGGTCTTGGTAGCAAGTTTATTTTTATATAATGCGGTAGATACCGTTTTGTACATCGAGTTTAATGAAGATGCTACGCTTTTTTCTAATAACCATCATTTTATATCAGACGGTTACACATTATTATTTAAATTTATGCTTATATTTTCTACTAGACTACTTTTACAAGCATCTATAGATTATCTGTTGCAACACCCTCGATCAATAATGGAATTTGCTATATTAACACAACTATTTATTTTTTTTTTATCAATATTAATATCAGCAAATGATCTCGTACTTTCATTTATAGCTGTTGTCGGATTTAGTCTAAGTACTTATGTTCTAATCCTAACAGATTCAAGTCAGCATAATACGAGAGAAGCTGCAATTAAATATTATTATTTAAGTGCACTTAGCTCTGGAATGTTAGCATTTGGTATTTGACTTTGCTATTTATTGTTTAATTCAACAAATTTTGTTGAGATTGAATGGATATTACAGTTATGGAAAATTACAGATCATTTTACAAAAATTAATCATCTAGGTTTATTAAGCGCTTGTATCTATTTTATTTTGTTCGGTTTCTTATTTAAACTTGCGGCATTTCCATGCCATTTATGAGCAGCGGACGTTTATGAAGGAAGTCCACAAACGATTCTTGCATTTTTCGTTATACCAATTAAGATTTCCGTTCTTGGATTTATTTTTAGAATATTTATTTTCACATTTAAAGACTTAATTTTTTTATGACATCCGATTTTTATGCTTTCAGCTATAACTTCAATGGTTGGTGGAGCCTTTTACGCGCTTGTTGAAAAACGAATAAGGAAATTTTTAGCATATTCCTCTATCAGTCAAATGGGGTTTTTACTATCAGGTATTACTTATGGTACTATTCAGTGTTTAACAGCAGCAATAATATTTTTAATAATTTATATAATAATGAATCTGGGACTATTCATTATCTTACTAAATACAACAAATAAAAAAGATAACAGACCATTACTATATATAACAGATCTGCAGTTTTTTACGGAAAATAATGCATTGTATAGTATCTTATTGACAGTCATATTGTTTTCTATGGCAGGTATACCACCGTTAGCTGGCTTCTTTGGTAAATATTTCTTATTCTTAACAATATTTCAAGCAAAAGGGTATTTACTTGTTATTTGTGGATTATTTAGTAGCGTAATAAGTGCATATTATTATCTTCGTATTATAAAATGACTTTGGTTTGAACAAAAAAATGAAAAAGAAGAAAATCTTCAATTTATCGTAGAGATGTCACAAGGATTACAAGATATATTAATTATAATAGCGGTTTTATTAGTTTTTTATATTAGTTTATTAAATAATTGATTATATACGATGATTGATAGTCTTCTTTGAATAAACTAGTTTGTACTAGCAAATAAAATATATATTAAAATAATAACAAATATAAATAAAGCTCGGAGGTTCCGTAACAGACCGACAAAACTTTAACCTCCTTAAAAAAGTCGAAACTTTTTACAATGCTATAGTTGGTACCTTCTTTGGATAAGTTTGATTATTAGATAGTTTATATATTTAACATAAATGCATGTTAATTTCTTCAAAAAATATTTTATATTTCAATGACTATATTATATATAAATATAACATTTTATTAATTATATTTTTAATCAAAAGATTTATCAGTTAATTTTTAGATAATAAAAAAAAATTTCAAAATTGAACTTTAAAATAAAAAATATAGTTTTATAAAATTAATAGTACCTACATTTTATAAAACTAGTAAAACATATTTCATTTTTTTAATAAAATTAAAATATGCTTTACTAGTTTAAATTATTAAAATAACTATACACATGGTAATTAAGACAATCAACAATATAGATATAATAAAAATATATATTAACTTAATGGTAATTTTAATACAATAAATTATATTGTCTTTATTTTTTTTTAAATTTTTAGCGGTATTAAATCAGGGTGGTGTAACGGAAGCACGACGGGCTCATAATCCGTAGATCCACGTTCAAGTCGGGGTCCTGATAACCTTTATAAAATAAAAAAAAATGATGATGTTTTTTACATATTACAACTAAATAGAATATTATACTATTTGACGTACAAATATTTTCCTAAAAAAATTACATATTCTTTATATGTAATTTTTGGAGCATCTTAGCGTTATAAATGTGTTTGAGACCATATTTTTTTTTATAATAGAGATTCAATTGTATTTATATACTTGTATTTTTCTATATCTAATAGGCTATAGTATAAAACGTTGTGTTGCTTTAATTGTTTAACTATTTAATATAACAGTAATGGCATGCTATTGTTTTAGCAACTTTATTTTTTATATTGGGGGTTTAATCCAAGTTATTTATACCAATCTACTTTATTTTTTCATTTTAGTTAATACAGGTTTTCCTAGTACATCCAATTTTATTAGGGAACTTTTAATATTAGTAGGTATTTTAAAAACTTAATAATCATGTTATTTACAATGATTGGTATTATTTTTATAGCTATATATTCTATCTGACTATATAATTGTATAATTTTTAGATACTAAAGTTACAATACTTTATAAAAAAATATATTCAATATTTAATAGACTTAAGTTTTATGGAAAAATTTATTTTAAGTAGTTTAACTTTCCAAATGTCTACTCTTGGTTTAAATTCTAGCTTTATTACTAATTTAACAAAATATCCCGTATTAATGATGTTATTATAAGTGCATCATAAAAATTTTATACAATAGCATGTTATTTTTTTTTTTAAATTTGATTCTTAATTTATCTTATCTAATAACTAAAGATTCCATTTTAAAAATAATTTGTATCATTAACTAATTGGTTATCAGTGATGGGGTTGTAGTTTAATGGTAGAATCTCAGCTTGTCAAGCTGATGGGTGAGGGTTCAAATCCCTCCAACCCCGACCATGTGTACGAAATTTAAAATTATATAAAACGATATATTACCTTATTGTCGTAGTTTTAATAAATACAAGAATAGTATTTCTCAAATCAGGGTGGTGTAACGGAAGCACGACGGGCTCATAATCCGTAGATCCACGTTCAAGTCGGGGTCCTGATAACCTTTATAAAATAAAAAAAAATGATGATAATCGTAAAAGACAGAGAAAAAGAACAAAAACAACACGGAGTTTGACTCCGTATCCGAGATTTAACAACCCATCAATTCCATTTAGTTGACAGTAGTCAAATACCAATAATTACAGCAATTTCTGCTATGTTATTGGTACTTAGTATCATTTTCCGTTGATACCCAAATCCTGGCCTATGAGATGGTTGAATACTACCACATGTAGCTTGTAGCATATTTCCGCTTACATTGTTAAGCTGATTTATATCTATAGTCCGTGAATCAAATGCTGGGCATCACACTAGTATTGTTCAACAAGGTCTACGATTGGGTATGATACTGTTTATAGTTTCCGAAATTTTATTTTTTTTTGCATTTTTTTGAGCATTTTTTCACTTTAGCTTAGCGCCATCTATTTTTATTGGTTGTGTTTGACCACCAAAAGGGACACAGCCTATTGATCCATGAGGTTTGCCTCTTGTTAACACATTATTATTACTATCATCTGGTATAACCATTACGTTTGCACATCATGCATTATTGCAATCAATATTACCATCATCACGTGATAATTTTCTTAAGTGCTTATTTAGTACTATTATTTTAGGTATAACATTTTTGTTATGTCAAGCAATAGAGTACAAATATGGTATTACTTTTTCTTGAAAAGATAATATTTATGGTAGTATATTTTTCGTCACAACAGGTTTTCATGGATTTCATGTAACGATAGGTACACTTTTTTTATGATTTTGTTTAGTACGCGAAAGTTTGGATAAACTTATTCGTGGTAAAAACTCTGGAATTTTTTTCAGTATTGCTTACTTTTTGTACAGAAGTACAATATATAAAAAACTAGATTCTATTGAATACTACAAAAGCAGAAACCAAAGTCATTTTATAGTAACAAAAGAACATGGTCCTAAAGTAACCGAAAGTGTGTTACCGGGATATATAGTATTACTTCTTAATAAAGATATGTGCGGCAACATATTAGAGTATTTTAATATTAATGCTCTATGAAAATCTTATTACTATGCACAAAAGGAACTTATTATCGCCCCAATGATAGAGGACGAATTACGAAAAGACACTTCATTACCTAACCAACACCTAGGTTTTGAAGCTGCCGCATGATACTGACATTTTGTTGATGTTGTTTGGTTATTTTTGTTTGTTACGATTTATTGGTGGGGGGGTAGCTAAATAAAAAATGATGATGTTTTCTTACATATTACAACTAAATAAAATATTATACGATTTAACATATAACTACTTTTATGAAAAAATACAAATTCTCTTTATATATTTTATGGCGTATCTTGGCGTTGTATATATGTTTAGAGCTATATTTATTTTTTTATATTGGACGTTCGATGGTCTATATTGGGTATATACTCATATTTTTCTATATTTAATAAAATATAGTATAGAACGTTGACGTGCTTTAAGTGGTTTACTATTTATTGCACCTATTGTCTTAGCGTTACATGTACTTGCTCATTTTGACAGTACAAAACTAGGTTTTCAGTTTGTAAAACGATACATGCTTATTAAAAAATTTAATATTGAGTTCGTCGTTGGTGTTGACGGCATCTCAATGAGTTTTTTATTACTTACTACTTTTATTATGATGTTGTGTTGATTTGCTAGTTTACAAATTCGCGTACAATACGGTATGTTTATATTGTGTTTAATATTCATCGAAATTTCTTTAATTTTTAGTTTTGCAATATTAGATTTATTTTTTTTTTATATATTTTTTGAAAGTGTTTTAATTCCAATGTTTATGTTAATTGGTTTTTGAGGCTCACAAGAACGTAAAATTCGGGCAGCATATTATTTCTTTCTTTACACGCTTTTCGGATCACTTTTTATGCTTTTTGGTATAATGTATATTTATACCCTAACAGGTACAACAGATCTTACCTATTTATTGAATAGAGGATTCACGCCAGAACAACAATATAAACTTTGATTTTGCTTTTTTATCCCGTTTGCTATAAAAATTCCAATGTTTCCTTTTCACATATGATTACCTGAGGCCCATGTGGAAGCTCCCACTGTTGGTTCTATGATATTGGCAAGTTTGTTACTAAAGTTGGGTAGCTATGGATTTTTGAGATTTACATTACCATTGTTTCCTATAGCAAATTATTATTATAATCCATTAATACAAAGTCTAGCTATAGTAAGTATTATATATGCATCACTAGTAACTATTCGACAGATTGACCTAAAACGTATTATTGCTTACTCATCCGTTGCCCATATGAACTTAATTGTTTTAGGACTATTTTCATATACTCAGCAAGGTTTAGATGGTGCAATATATTTAATGATTGGTCATGGTATTGTTTCAACGGCTTTATTTTTTTGTGTAGGTGTTTTATACGAGCGTCATCATACGCGTATACTTCAATATTATGGAGGTTTAGCGCAAGTTATGCCCATTTATTCTATGTTTTTATTTTTTTTCACTTTAGCTAATATGGGTTTTCCTGGTACATCCAATTTTATTGGGGAACTTTTAATATTAGTAGGTATTTTTGAAAAAAACTCAATAATTATGTTATTTGCTGGAACTGGTATCGTTCTTAGTGCTATATATTCTATCTGACTATATAACCGCATAATTTTTGGGGCACTTAAGTTACAATATTTTACAAAAAAATCTGTTCAAAATTTTGTAGACTTAAGTTTTATGGAAAAATTTATTTTAAGTAGTTTAACTGTCCAAATGTTTGCTCTTGGTTTAAATTCTAGCTTTATTACTAATTTAACAAAATATCCTGTATTAATGATCTTATTAGGTGCGTCATAAAAAATTTATATCGTATATAAAATAATATTTTTTTTATTAAAATAAAATATTTATTTTATAATATAATTAAAAAGATTTTGTTTCTAAATAAAGTTAGTTTTTATCATTAATTAAGATGTTATTTTATCGATGGCTGGGTTGTAACTTAAAGGCAGAATATCAGCTTGCTAAGCTGATATGTGAGAGTTCAAATCTCTCCAACCCTAACCATGTTGTAAAAAACTCAGAATTAGATGAAATGATATATTACCTTATCGTCGTAGGTTTAATAAATATAAGAATAGTGACTTTATCAAGTCAGGGTGGTGTAATGGAAGCACGACGGGCTCATGATCCGTAGATCCACGTTCAAGTCGGGGTCCTGACACTAAATATTTTTGTATTCGGGGAGGTCCCAAGGTGGGTAGTAAACCTGCTAAGTTTATTAAGAGGGTTCAAATCCCTCCCTCCCTGCCAGGTTTTAGTTATAGATAACAGTAATAATCTATTTTTAAATTTTTTGCCTAAATTATCTTAGTGAGAAAATATATTTTTATAAAATTTATCAACCCATACATGTTAACGATTATTATTGGCGATTCAACCTAACTAAAACATAACTATGGTAAATCACATAATACAATCATCTAAATTAGTAGGAGCTGGATTAGCTACAATTTCATTAGCAGGATCAGGCGTAGGTATCGGTGTCGTTTTTGGGTCTTTAATTAGTGCTCTTGCTCGTAATACATCACTAAGTAAACAATTATTTGTATACGCCGTTTTAGGTTTCGCTTTAACAGAAGCAATCGCTTTATTTGGTCTAATGATGGCCTTTTTAATCTTATTTGGTTTTTAACAATAAAGCTAATAAGCGGTATAAAGTGTTTATAAATAAATTTAGTATAAATATAAATTTTACTATTTGGAAATTGGTGTATTTGATTCCGGTACAGAGTGAACGCTAGGATTCTACTTTTTACACATGCGAGTTGAACACTAATCGATATCTGTATTTTTGAAATATGTACTTGCAATTTTTTGTAAGTTACTATTAAAAAAATAATAAAGATTGGGGTAGCGTCCGGGTGAGTAATACGGTAGAGACATAACTAGCAATCTTGGTCTGATCCGAGATAAGGACAAATGTGAAAGTTTGCTCTAATAAAGATTTAATCGTTGCTATGAGTGGCTACCGCGGGATTAAGTTGTTGGTGAGGTAATGGCTCTACCAAGCTTACGATCCATAGTTGATTTGGGAGAATGCACAACCACATCGGAACTGAAACAAGGTCCGAGCCCAGGGTATTAGGGCCAGCAGTGAGGAATTTTAGGCAATGGGCGGAAGCCTGACCTAGTGAGAATCTGTATGTGACGAAGGCATTGGCGTTGTAAAACATTTTCGGTAGAGAAGATTATGACGGTATCTGCAAAAGAAGTACCGGCTAATTCTGTGCCAGCAGCCGCGGTAATACAGAAGGTGCGAGCGTTATTCATAATTACTGGGCGTAAAGGGTATGTAGGTGGAATAGCAAATTTGGCTCAAAAGCCTGGAGTCGTAACTTCAGACCTAAGCTTTTAGATTGCTATTCTTTTTTAGAGTTAATAACGGGTCGGAGGAACTTTTAGCGAAAAGTTAGAATTTTACGATTCTAAAAGGAACACCAAAGGCGAAGGCATCCCTCTAGTGTTAACTGACGCTGAGGTACGGAAGCGTAGGGATCAAACAGGATTAGATACCCTGGTAGTCTACGCCGTCAACGATGCGAATTAAAGCTTGATTTTTTATAAGTGAGGCTTACAGCTAACGCGTTAAATTCGCCGCCTGGGGACTACGATCGCAAGGTTGAAACTCAAGGAAATTGGCGGGAGTTCTTACAAGTGGTGGAGCATGTGGTTCAATATGATTCTACACGTAAAATCTTACCGACTCGTACTGAATAATATGAACTTTTGATTTCACTCTATAACTGTAGACTCTCTGGTTTATTTTAGATGGTTGTGAAAAAAAAGCAATATTTAAAATTTTCTGGTCCTATGGTTACGAAGGTCAATTGTTTTTTGTTCATAAGTGTTGCATGGTCGTCGTCAGCTCGTGTCGTGAGGTGGATGGTTAATTGCTATGAACGGGCGTAACCCGCAGGCTCTATTTTGTCAGAGGCAGTGGCTTGGAATAAAATTTCTACAACAAATAGCTTGTTTCATATAAAAAGGACTTATAGTCCATAATTAACATATTAGTGCAAGTTATTTTGCTAGGCTTATTGCGTAGATAGAATTTTTGAAGGGTCCAAAACACTAATAAATCTTTAAATATGTTGTTCATTGTAATTATGATTGGTACAAATATGTCGTATCTTGACATAAAAGGCCTTTCTAATTTTATTTGGAGTCTCGTTTGTGTGTGTTTATTTGTTTTAATACACCGTTAAATTTGAGTTGTATAGTCTATATGATGTACTTAGACCGCAGATGAAATATCTGAGGCAGACGCGGATCACGTCAGATCATTATGGCCTTTGTGAGTCGGGCTACTCATGTGCTACATAGGAAATTAACAGAAAGGAGCAAGAACTTTTTAAGCGAATCTATAAAGGTTTTCGTAGTTCAGATTATTTTCTGCAACTTGAAAGTATGAAGTAGGAATCACTAGTAATCGCAAATCAGCAAAGTTGCGGTGAATATGTACTGGAGCTTTGTACACACAGCCCGTCGCGGTCTGGGAGGTGTCTGGCCTCAAGCTGGAGGTGGGATTAATATATTTTTTGTATATTAATTTGCTGCTATGCGTAAGTTGGGGGCTAACTGGAACGAAGTCGTAACAAGGTAGTTGTACGGGAACGTGCAGCTGGAGAATAGATATACTACAATATGCTAGATAGTAGGGTGGTTAGTAGTTATATTACAACAAATAAGATCTAATATGTTTTTAGTACGCGAAAATAGCCCGGAAAGATTGTTCCGATTTGTTAATGGCTTAAATACATAAATACCTTATTTAATTAGGAAAACGTGTGTTTATGTATATGAAGAAATATAAATAAAAGCTAATTAAGCACGTAATAGATCGATTTAGGGAGATCTTACCATTTTTTTAAGGACGTCTATAAACAACGTAAATTAGTGCGGAGAAGTGATAAGCTAATGAAGCTACTAATGTCCTATAGAGAAATTACAATTAGTAAATAACGTGATGAATTGAAACATCTTAGTAGTCATAGGAACAAAAATCAATAGAGATTTCGATAGTAGTGGTGAGCGAAATCGGAAGCGATAATTTTATAAATAATATATATTCTATATTAAAAATACCTTGTACGAAAGGTACGTAGTTATATGTTAGTCCTAACCTCTAGCTTTAGCTATTAAGCTAAAATCATATCATATATATGGTGGCTATGCATAAACTTTGGATTATAGGGTGCGACTCCCGTTAATATATAGTTATGTATATATTTTATATTAATAAAAGTAATTCTATAGAAAATTAGAATGAATAACGGGGTACCATCCTCGAAATTAAATTATAAAAAATGTGTGATAGCGCAATAGTACCGTGAGGGAAAGATGAAATAGAACCTATTAAGGTTTTGAAAAGATTCGAAATAAATTATACTTTATTTTTATTAAAAAAATAAAAAATAAAAAAGAATAGAGGGAAGATTAAAAAACAATTGGATGATATCCGCTATATAACAGTGTACCTTTTGTATAATGGGTCAGCAACTTAGTTTTACTAGCAAGCTTAATTTGATAAAGATAGGCGATTAAATAATCTTGGGGTAGTTATGATTAACGCGTCTGCTTTAATCATAGTTTAATATTGTACTTAGAATAGCAAACTATTTAGTATTAATCTTAGATATTACTCTTAGTTAGTAAAATTAAACCCGAAACCAAGTGATCTATTCGTGGGCAGACGGAAGGTGTAAAAAGCCAGAAGGTCGAACCCGTGAATGTTGCAAAATTCTGGGAAGACTTACGAATAGGGGTGAAAGGCTAATCAAACTTGGTAATAGCTGGTTTTCCACGAAATCTATTTCAGTAGAAGTTTATGTATAAAAATATAATGGGGTAGAGCACTCTACATACCTGGGAGGTTATCCAGTAATTTTGATTGACTTGGTTGGGTTTATGGAAACTCCGAATACTTTATATTAATGATAAAATTCAGACTTAGGGTGCTAAGGTCATAAGTCAAGAGGGAAACAGCCCAGATCTCATGCTAAGGTCTCTGAATAATTAGTAAGTGTGTAGGAGGCAGTTAAATAGAGTGGACAGCCAAAGGGTGTGCCTGACAGCCGCGCTCCTTTAAAGAAATCGTTATAGATCATTGGTTGAACTATTTAGCGTCGGAAATGTTATGAGGCTTATATAATTTACCGAAGCAGTGAATAATTTTATAATTATGGTAGTGGAACGTTTTATAAAACAAAGTTTAAAAATGTGTTATTTATTGTCTATATAAATAATACTTTTTTAAATAATCTTTTTATTGTGAACTAAATAGAGGTTTTTAAAAGTGCAAATGCTGACATGAGTAACGATTAACACTACTTTATCGAAGATTAGTGTCACCTCAAATTCAAAGTTTTCTACGTTAAGGTTTAGTTCTGCGTAGAGTTAGTCGGGTTCTAAGATAAACCTTTCTAGGTTAATCGAATGGAGGAATAGTAAGTTCTAGCTACTTTATAATCTATTACTAAGTAAAGGATTCACACGCTGTACATGCATTGTTATAAGATTTATGGTAAAAATCTGTAAGCATTAAATGTAGAGACTGGAAAAGGCCTTTTATGAACCGTACTGTAAACCGACACAGGTGAATTAGTAGGGAATACTACGGTGATTGAGATAACAGTATTGAAGGAACTCGGCCAATTAACTCTGTAACTTCGGAAAAAGGAGGACCCTATCGCTAAATAGTAACGCGGTGGGTGTCACGTAAATGGGAGGAGCAACTGTTTAGTAAAAACACAGGACTTTGCTAAATTTAAATATGATGTATAAGGTCTGATATCTGCCCGGTGCTATAAAGCAAAAAGGACATGTGAAAGCATGAAATCGAACCCATAGTAAACGGCGGCTGTAACCATAACGGTCCTAAGGTAGCGAAATTCCTTGGCGGGTAAGTTCCGTCCTGCATGAATGGTCTAATGACTTCTCCACTGTCTCCAATACTGACTCTGTGAAATTGAATTTTCCGTGAAGATGCGGAATTCCCTGCGGCTAGACGGAAAGACCCCATGCACCTTTACTGTACTTATGTATTGTCCGCAGAGATTTATTGTGTAGCATAGGTGTTAGTTTATGATGTACTGGTACAAGCTAGTAACTGAAACAATAAGTGAAATATCACTCTTTAAAATGTTTGGGACTAATTTTCCTAAAAAGTGTTTTAGGTTAAAAACGTGCATGATTGTCAGTTTGGCTGGGGCGGTCGCCTTCTAAAAAGTAACGAGGGTGTGCAAAGGAGAACTCCTCTTAGTATATACTAGGTGTTGAGCGCAATGGTATTATAGTTTGCTTGACTGTGAGATTAACAAATCAAGCAGGGATGAGAGTCGGTCATAGTGACCCGGTAGTGCTGTATGGAAAGGCTATCGATCAACGGATAAAAGGTACGCTGGGGATAACAGGCTGATATTTCTGGAGAGTCCTTATTGAAGGAATTGGTTGGCACCTCGATGTCGGCTCGTCAAAGCTCGGAGCCGAAAGAGACTCCAAGAGTTCGGCTGATCGCCGATTAAAATGGTACGTGAGCTGGGTTTAGAACGTCGTGAGACAGTTCGGTCCCTATCTACCGTAGGTATTTTAATAAATTTAAGAAGAGTTATCCTTAGTACGAGAGGACCGGGTAAAAATGACTAATGGTTCAACAATTATTTCAACCAGAAGTACTGTTGTGTAGCTAAGTCGTGACGAGATAATTACTGATAGCGTGTAAGTAAGAAACTCTCTTTGGTAAATTTATAGTAAGAAATTAAGACTAAAATTATGTTAGCGTAAATGTTTAGTATGGAGACACTTAAGCATATTACGACTAATACTTACAAATATAACTTTAGCATTTTAATCTCGCTTAAAAAAAAACTATAAAAGGGTGCCTAGCTCAATTTGGTAGAGCATTGGACTTTTAATCCACAGGTTTTGGGTTCGAGTCCCAAGGTACTCAGTATAGATATGGGGGAGTAGTTTAGTGGCTAGAATGCGGATCTTCAAAATCTGCGACGGGGGTTCGAGTCCCTTCTCCCTTGTTTTTTTTCTAAAAGCGAGTTAAATATGACTATTATTAATATTAAACTCATACTTCTATCAGTAATAATATTACCCTTATTGGGTTTTTTTACCGCATTTATTGGCGGCTATTTCTTCGGAAATAAAAAAATCGTAATTTGAATTCCAACGGCGCTTTTAGGAATTAACGCGCTAAGCACAATTTATCTTTTAATTAAAATAGCTTTTGGTTGCAACTGGGGGTATCCTACAATTGGTGCTCCAACATTCTGAGTTAGAGATCTGTTTTTTCCGTATATTTTAAAATTTTACGAACTTTATTATGACCTACATCGTGGTGAAAATTGTACTGATTGGTTAGCTAAACAGGATGTTTATGTTTATGAGGATGTTTCATTAGATTTTGGTGCTTGAATAGAATCAGGCCTATTTGAAGTTAGATGAGAGTTTTATTTTGATAACTTAACCCTTATGATGTTAGTTGTTATCAATTTAATCTCTTTTCTGGTGCACTTATATTCTTTAGATTATATGGCGCACGACGCAAATCGTGGAAGGTTTATGTCATATCTTTCGCTATTTACGTTTTTTATGATACTTTTGGTTACTGGCGATAATTTTATTATACTTTTTTTAGGGTGAGAAGGGGTAGGTCTATGCTCTTATCTACTGATATCATTTTGATATACAAGAATACAGGCAAATAAATCAGCAATTAAAGCGCTAATTGTAAATAGGATTAGTGATTTTGGTTTAACAATAGGGATTTTATGTATATACTTCATTTTTAGATCCCTAAATTTTTCTGTTGTTTTTGCACTGGCACCATATTTTCAAGGAAAAAATTTTTTATTTTTAGGCTATGAATTCGATATTTTATCGACTATAGCTGCATTCTTATTCTTTGGTGCTTGTGGTAAATCTGCGCAAATTGGTTTACATACTTGATTGCCAGATGCTATGGAGGGTCCTACACCAGTATCTGCTTTGATACATGCGGCAACCATGGTTACAGCTGGCGTATTCCTTATTATTAAATGTTCTCCAATTTTTGAATATGCACCGAATATATTAACGATTATTACATTTGTAGGTGCTTTTACTGCATTTTTTGCAGCAACAGTTGGGTTAGTACAAAATGATATTAAAAAAGTTATAGCGTATTCAACGTGTAGTCAGTTAGGTTATATGATTTTTGCGTGTGGATTATCCAACTATCATATTAGTTTATTTCATTTAGTAAATCATGCATTTTTTAAAGCATTATTGTTTTTAAGTGCAGGTGCAATTATACATAGTTTGTCTAATGAACAAGATATGCGTAGGTACGGTGGTTTATTTCTATTATTACCATTTACTTCAATTATGCTACTTATAGGTACTTTATCTTTAATGGGCCTGCCATTTTTAACTGGATTTTACTCAAAAGATTTAATTTTAGAGGTAGCGTATGCTAAGTATACGGTTAGTGGTACATTTGCTTATTGGCTTGGTTTAATAACAGCTTTTTTCACATCATTTTATTCCTATAGAGTATTTTATCTAACATTTATTTGTAAAACAAATTCCTACAAAAAAGTTGTCCAAAATGTTCATGAATTACCATTTCGTATGGCTATAGCATTAGCGATTCTTGCTATTGGAAGTATTTTTTTAGGTTATTTAACTAAAGATTTATTTGTTGGTCTAGGAACAGATTTTTGGCTTCACAGTATATTCATACTACCTGAACATAATAATCAGATAGAAGCCGAATTTATACCTCATATATATAAAATTTTACCATTTTTCTCTACGTTGTTAGCAATAATGCTGGCTAACTTTCTATTTGAATATCGTATTCCATGAAAATTTCCAAGAAAATACAATTTTAATAAAATTTACAATTTTCTTAGCTATAAATGATATTTTGACGCTATATATAATAGATTAATTAATATTCCATTATTAGAATCAGCCTACAACCGTATATTTTTGATTTTAGACAAAGGATTATTAGAATTATTAGGCCCTCATGGCCTATCAGAGTTGTTTTTAAAATTTGGTATAAGTTTAAAAATGGACCAAAGTGGTGAACCTTATCGCTATGGTGGCCTCATGTTCTTTTGTTGTATTTTACTAATATATGTTGTACACTTTTTTTTCTAGAATAATTATAACATTTGTTTATGTCATCAGATAGTAATATATTTGGAATTGGTACGTGGATTACAATAGCATTTGCAAGGTACGTTAGTGATGTGCTCTCTTTATTGAATACTAAAATCTTTGTTTTATCTAATAATGTTATTGTTAAAACAACGACAAAAAAACTCCAAAATATTTTATGATTCTTGAAAAAACATTCATTAAGTATATATCATCAACTTATAGAAATTGCTGTTGAAGATACCCCGAAACGAAAAGAACGGTTTCGTGTAAATTATATCTTGTCAACATTATATTATGCACATAAAGTTTTAATAACACTAACTACAGGTGAATTATCATATGTACCTTCAATCATAAAAATTTTTTTAAGTGCAGGTTGATTGGAACGTGAAGTATGGGATTTATTTGGAATTTATTTCTATAATCATCCAAATTTAAGACGTATTTTAACGGATTACGGATTTCCTTGCCATCCATTACGAAAAGATTTTCCATTAAGTGGATTTTTTGAAATACGTTATTCTATTTCTAAAAAAAAAATTGTAACAGAACCTGTGGAATTCGCACAAGAATTTCGTATCTTTACTATTTAATGATAAATGAAATTCATACAATATGGAGGCTAATGACATAAATTTCGTAGCAATAGTAATACTATCCTCCTTAAAAAAGTCAAAATTTTATGAATAAATTCATAATTATAAATACGGCGGTGTAGTTCAATTTGGTAGAACACTGGAATCATAATCCATATGCTATGGGTTCAAGTCCCTTCTCCGCTATAAAATATATAATTAAATTATTCTTAATTTATTGGTGGTTATAGTTCAATTGGTAGAATGTCTGCCTGTGGAGCAGAAGCTTATGGGTTCAAGTCCCATTAACCACCCGTAACTCCAATAAACTTTATGTTTGTTCGTATAAACTTTTATTAGGAAAGTCCGGCCTCATTTGCTTAAATTTTTAAAGGTAACGTGCCCTACATTATGTTTTTACAGATTTTTGGCTTTTGGCGTTAGTTAAGCACTGAGATGTTAATCACATTTAAGTTAGATGGTTTATTTTGAGACAAAATCCGGCTTATGACAAACTTATCGTTTTTATGTACTTAAATTTAGATTATGAATTATAGATCCTACAATATTATAATTAAAAAAAAAATGCTTATGTTTTTTATAAAATCTATTATTAGACAATTATTAAAAAATATTAATAAACTTTTTATTGATAATAAAGTAATAGCAAATCTTTTTTTTTCATATAATATGGTCTTTATGGACGTTTGAGAGACAGGTGAGATTGGGTTGTCTGACAAAGACAACTACTACATGGTGCCCCGCGATTGAGAGTGTTCTCCACTTGCTGAGATAGACTGACAAAAAAGTCTAGAAAGCGATACTTGAGTATTTCTACCTAAATTTCAATTTAAATCTAAACCAGTTACTGTTAAAATTGAAGAAACAATAGATCCAGATATCTATCCTTTATTCTTAGATATATTTAACAGTTTTAATATCAAAATATCGTCATTGGGTTTTTGCTTTATCCTGATAATAAATACTATTGTTTCAGGATCTTATTTGATTTTAGCAAAAAATCCTATTTACTCTTTATTGTGCTTAATTACTGTAATATTTAATACCATTATTCTTTTATTAACATTAAAAATTGAATTTCTTGCATTAACGTTTTTAATTATATATCTAGGCGCTATAGCAATACTTTTTCTGTTTGTAATTATGATGTTTAATTTAAAAAAATTACAAACGTCAGTGATGCAAAATAATTGGGGATATTCCTTTATTTTTTATATTTTTACTATACCCCATTTTTATATTTTAATATGTACATATATTAGAAAATATTTTACCGCTATTACTGACGAAATATTATATGTAAAAACTTTACAGCCATCTGTTTCTATGCAATCTGATATGCATGACTTATTTTTTATATTAAAATATAAAAATAATGATATTTTTATTTTTAGTGACTTATTTTATAATTATTATAACATACTTTTCCTAACAATTGGTATTGTACTATTAACAGCAATGCTTGGGAGTATTATTTTAGCACTATCGACAATTGAGGATTAACGCATTTTTTTATTAGTTATATTGTTTTATATAATTTGTTGTATTTGATTTGTATATAAATAAATTGCTGTAGGAACAAAATAAAAAATAAAAAAGGATTTAGACCAACGTTAAAAGTTATCTTATCTAGGATAGCTTTTTTACGAGCTAGTACTTTTAGACGCTGTTGTGTTATTATCGTACGTTTTTTAAATACTAATGTAGGTACAATAGCTTTGTATGGTAAATTAAATAATACACTAATATGTTTATATTTTTTTTTCCTTCTTGAAACCGCAAAGAGGGTATAACCGCTACAATATTTAGTAAAAAATGATCCTGCCTGTTTAAAAAAGGTATTTAAAACAGTAGTTAAATAGAAATTGTTAGCTTTAATAAGCTCTATTCCGTATTCATATAATAACATACGATCTTTTTTTAAAGCAGCTCTAGCAACTTTTCCTCCTGTAAACAAAATTAAACATTTTGGACGTTTATATATAATTTTATTTGCAAGAGCTGCTATAGCTGCGTCTGATCATGTTAGAGGATTTATTTTTGCTTTATTTACTTGTTGTTCTAAAACAATTTTCATTCCTATCTATCGACTTCACCAAATACAATATCCTGCGTCCCAATTAAAGCAACGACATCAGCAAGTAAATGTTCTTTTGCTAGTATATCCAATCCTTGCAGATGTAAAAACCCCGGGGCTTTTATTTTACAACGATATGGTCTACTACGATTATTTGCTACTAAATATACTCCAAACTCTCCCTTAGGCGCTTCTATAGAAGTATATGTATGATTTTGTGAAATACTATAACCTTTTGTATATAATTTAAAATTCTGTATTGTCGCTTCCATAGATGTCTTAATTAACTGACGATTTAAGTTAATTATTTTTTGATTATCTGTTTTAATAGGCCCACTTGGGAGCTTTGTAATTATTTGGAATATGATTGATAAACTCTCTCGCATTTCTTCTATACGACATAAATAGCGATCATAACAATCTCCTTTACTGCCAATTGGTATTTTAAAATTAAGTGTATCATAAATTTCATATGGGTATGTTTTTCGTAAATCTCAACTAAACCCAGATCCACGTGACATTACACCACTAAATCCTCACGATTCTACAATTTTTTTTGTCACGACCCCAATATTTTTAAGACGTTGCTGCCAAATACGATTATTTGTTAAAAGCTCTTCTATCTCGTCTATGCGAGAATTAAATTGTAAAACAAAAAGATAGACTTTATTTAAAAATCCTATAGGTATGTCAAATGCTATACCACCAGGGCGTATATAAGCAGCATGCATACGGGCCCCAGAAACTTGTTCATAAAATTCCATTAACTTTTCGCGTTCTTCGAAAGCCCATAAAAATGGTGTTAAAGCGCCAATATCTAATGCGTGTGTTGTTATCGCCATGAGATGATTTAAAATGCGCGTAATTTCATTAAATAATACACGTAAATACTGCGCTCGTAATGGTATCTTAGAATTTAATAATTTTTCAATACATAATGCATAAGCGTGCTCATTTGACATCATAGATACATAATCGAGTCTGTCAAAATATGGAATTGATTGTGTATACGTTTTATACTCAATGAGTTTTTCTGTACCACGATGTAGTAATCCTATGTGTGGATTAGCTTTTTTAATAACTTCTCCATTTAATTCTAAAATTAAACGCAATACGCCATGCGCGGATGGATGTTGTGGGCCAAAGTTTAAATTGAAAGTTTTTAATGTTCGTTGTTGTTTTTTATAAGATTTCGTCGTTAATCGCATGCTTTTTAATGGGGGTATAGTTTAATGGTAAAACATGGAACTCCAAACTCCAATTTAGGGGTTCAAATCCCTTTGCCCCTGGTATTATAAATTATAATTTATTCATGTAAATTTTTATAGAATATACATACTTTTATTACAATAATGGGGGTATAATTTAATTTGGTTAAAATATCTGCCTTGCAAGCAGATTTTATCGGTTCAAGTCCGATTACCTCCAATATAATTATTATAAATTTTAGAATTATGGAGGGATGGCTGAGATGGTCGAAAGCAATGGACTGTAAATCCATCGGATCAATTCCCACATAGGTTCAAATCCTATTCCCTTTATTTTTTGGGAGAGTGAGTCGAGTGGTTAAAGGCTCTAGTCTTGAAAACTAGCGGAGTTTTCTCCTTCGTGGGTTCGAATCCCACCTCTTCTGTATAATCTAAGCCTCGATGACGGAAGGTAGACGTATTCGCCTTAGAAGCGAACTTTTGGGGGTTCAAGTCCCCCTCGGGGTATTTTATGGATTAGATAACTATCGATTATAGCCTGCTTGGCGGAATGGTAGACGCCCTAGACTTAAAATTTAGTTCTTTTTTAAGAGTATCGGTTCGAGTCCGATAGCAGGTATAAATTATGTTTAAATAAGTCTTAATACTATTTTATTGAAATGTAATATAATATAAAAAATTGTAAGCTTACTTGGCGGAATGGTAGACGCATTAAACTCAAAATTTAAAGGATACTGGTTCAATTCCAGTAGTAAGCAAGCCATTATCGCTGAAAAAGTAAGGCCTATAACTCAACAGTAGAGTATTCGCTTGATAAGCGAGAAGTTGGTAGTGCAAATCTACCTAGGCTTACTTTTGAAGCTCCCTTCGTCTAATGGACAGGACATCGCCTTTTCACGGCGAGAATATAGGTTCGATTCCTATAGGAAGTATATTATACTAAGTTTGCATGATAAAATTCGCCCCAAAACAAAAGAAACATATGGTACTATCAATTAGAAAAGAAAAGTTTATACATGTTTTAAAATATATAATAATGTGTCCTGGTAAGTTTAAAAATAATAATATAGAAACATCTGTCTGAAAATATATGTTACACTTCCATAGTTATTATAAAGCTATAACTTCCTTTAGTAGAGCACGTAATATTTGTGTTATTACTGGTCGTACAAGAGGACTGTACAGGTCTTTTCAACTCGCGCGTATGCAAATACGCGAAAAAGTACAAAATGGGGCTTTTTTAGGAGTTTCAAAAAGTTCCTGATAATGGTTTAATCAGTTATTTTTTTTTTTTACTAAAAAAAAAATTTTATGTCACAAACAACAAAAAAAGTTTCTATTTTATTTCGCGACCTACAAAGGACTATTATAAAAAACAAAGCATCTTTTATAATTACCTCTTTTTGAGGTATTGAACCTATTATAAATGCACTTTATAAAGATGGTTGAATTTTAGGTTACAAAAAGTATACTAGTATTAGTGATAGTTATTTTGAAATTTATATAAAATATGACACAAATGCAAAAACTACTATAACTAATGTAAAAACTATTAATAAATCGAGTTTGTTACCTATTATACGCCAACAATCACTAATATCTGATTGTAAAAATACAGCATATACTGGTATTATCCAGACAGCTAAACATGGCTTTTTATCTAATAGGCAAGCGCTTTCTAAAAAAACTGGAGGTATTTATTTAGCAAAAGTTTTTTAAGTATGTCTTATATTACTCATAAAAGTATAACTTCCCCTAACTCTATTAATATTGAGATCCAAACGGATAAAAATCTATCCGATGTGATTTGAATTTCTGGTAATTCAGGTACGTGATTTTGTCGATATAATAGACAATTATGTAAAATAAGTATTGTCAATTCGAATATTGGGGTCGGAACAGCATTTTTTTATAACTTTTTAGCATTTTATTCTAGGGGATATTTTCGAAACTGATTTCCGTTACTTAACTCTGAATTAAGTTTATTATGTGTACTTTTAAAACGTATGTTAATTGGTGCTGGTGTTGGGTTTAAAAAGTATTTGCGTGTTCGAGGTGTAGGCTATAAATTTGAATTGTTGAGGACTAACTTATTAACGGCAAAAGTAGGCTATACCCACTTAGTGAAAAAACAACTACCCTCAGAATTCTCTACAAATTTTAGTAGAAAAGCAAAAGTTGTTCGCTTTCGTAGTAAAAGTTTAACAAAAATTACTTGTTTATTATCAAGAATTCGTGCAATGCGACTTCCTGATGTTTATAAAGGAAAAGGTATACGTTATAAACGTGATCCCATAAAAAGAAAACCTGGGAAACGAAAAACAAAGGCTGTTAGTAAAAAAAGAAAAATATTAAAAAAACACGACATTGTTATAAAAAAACGCCAACGAACTCGTAAAAAAAAAAAAACTAGACTGTATTTATTTACTTCGCAAGGTTAATATTGGCATTAAACTTTTATTTATTCGTAATACATCATTACTTAAGTAGCTCAGTGGTAGAGCATTGGACTGAAAATCCAGGGGTCGGTGGTTCGATACCATTCTTAAGTGAAATTATTTATGAGGTATAGCCAAGTGGTAAGGCAATGGACTTTGACTTCATCATCGAAGGTTCGATTCCTTCTACCCTAAAATTTCTAAGCAAAAATTGTTTGGGTAATTAGCTTAGTGGTAGAGCGTCTGGCTGTTAACCAGAAGGTCGATGGTTCGATACCATTATTACCCTAAATATTTGCGGGCTCATAATTTAATGGTAGAATATGCCGCTCATAACGGTATTGTTGTAGGTTCGATTCCTACTGAGCTCATGAAACACATTAGTGTATAAAAAATCATGCCAACTTATAATCAATTAGCTAGTAAAGTTAGAAAAAAAAAAAGTTATACGTCAAAACGCCCGGATTTGCGGCTATGCCCACAAAAAAAAGGCATTTGCGTTGTCAGCTTTAAAATGACCCCTCGTAAACCAAATTCGGCTTTACGTAAGGTTGTTTTTGTTCGAATTCGTAGGTGGAAATGAAAAGTTTTAGTGTATGTTCCAGGAGATCGTGGAAAAAAACAAGAAAAGCACCCTTTACAAAAATTTTCTGTTGTTTTAGTTAGGGGAGGTAGAGCAAAAGATGTGCCTGGAGTAAAGTATACAGCTATTTGTGGTAAATTTGACCTGCCGAGATTGGAGATGCGCCGTAATGGACGTTCAAAATTCGGTATGGTGAAGACATATGATAGATCAGATCACAGATATAAAAAATTTTATTATAACTAAATAGTTATTCTAAATGGCTCAGAGATATAAATCTTTTACTTATTATCAGCGATCTTTTAATTTGAAGCGTGATACTTACAATAATTCGCTTTGGTTATATAAATTTATAAATAAGCTCATGTCCTGCGGTAAAAAACATGTCATAGATAAATATACAGATTTTGTTTTTATACAGTTAAAATTTAGCTATAAAAGACTGCCTGTTACTATGTTATCAGAGCAAATAAAGAAATTTAAGCCAGTTCTATCATTTGTTTGAAAAAGAATGGGAAGAAAGCATAATCCAGTTCCAATTCCAATTCATTATCGTAGGCAATATATACTTTCATTATCTTATATAATAAAATATATAAAAACAATTACGCAACGTAATTTTGTTGACCAACTTAGAGTCTCTTTAGAAAGTATTTTTGGGTCTATTCGAAACACTATTACCCGATTATTTGCAAGTGATGTGTTATATTTAGCTGAAGCCCGTTTCTATTCACATCTGCGCTGAAAATAATGATTTATAAAATGAAAAAACATAAGAATAACTTTAAATCATGAATCAAACCAAATCGTGCCAAACCAAGAAAAGCTAAAAAATTTTTCTTTCTTTATAAACGAAGAAAGACAAATAAAATTTCATGGATCGCACCGTTCTATAGTCGTAATAAAAAGATTAAAAACATAAAAAGAAAGAAAATAACTAAAATATGTAAGCCTACAAATACTTTATTCACATTAAAAATTGATAAAAAAAAATTAAAATATCGCTTTTTAAAAATAAAAAAACGAAAAAAAAAAAAAATTTGATTCCGGTATAAAAATAAAAAAAAAGTGCGAAAAATATCTTTTCGCAAACGAAAAATTTGAAAAAAACCAATACCATGGTTAAATATTTGGACAAATACAATTTATAACGATACAAAAGTTGGTCCGAAGGACATTAGAACCTTTTCAAATACACCATGAGGAACAGGGTCTACTTTGTGAAATTTCTTTCCACAAGCACCGTATTTTACAAAAAAAAAATTAAAACATATATTAATAAAATGTGATATAATATATCTTGAATTTTACCCACAATACTATTTTAATCTGAACTTACACTATCATAAACATGTACCTCCTCGCTATATATATAATATCAATGCTATGTGGACACCTTACTATATTTTACTTTTTTACTTATCTAAATTATATCGTGATAGTACGAATTGAACGTTTCATTTATATAATAGTAATAATCTAGATACTGATCCTATTTCAACATCAACATACTTTCACAAAGGTATAGTTAGACGTATTTTACGTCGAAAAGGTTATTTAAAAAAAAATTATTTACCTAAAAATGCTATAAATATTATACTATGCTCTATTCATGATACTATAAATACGTCTAATAAAATTATGTATAAGTACTTCCGTAGGACGATTCCTTGGTGAATGCGAGCACAACAAAGACGACGTATATGAGCATGAATTCGTCGTAAAATTAAACGTAATAAGAGGAAAATGCTTTGAGCTAAGGTAAAATGATTTAAACAAAATAAAATAAAAAAAATTAGTAAACATAAATTTAAATCTAATTATTATAAATTTCTAAAACAACTACGACAACAACGACGTAAAATAAAAAAAATTAGTAAGCATAAATATAAATCAAATTATGATAAAGTCCTAAAACAACTACGACAACAACGACGTAAAATAAAAAAAATTAGTAAGCATAAATATAAATCAAATTATGATAAAGTTCTACGACAACAACAACGTAAAATAAAAAAAATTAGTAAACATAAATCTTATGAGTGTATAAAAAACAGTCAACAATATAAGATTAGTCAACGACAACTTACTCATCGCAAAATTTTTATTTTTAAAAAATTTAGTTCACAAACTCACACCCGTTTAGCTAATAAAAAATATTATTATTTAAATAGAAAACGTTTCAAAACTTGGTTATGAAACCCTATAACGTGGGGTATAGAACTACACAATAAAGAAATATATAGTTTTATTCAAAAATTTTTACTCAAAGCCATACATAAATATAAATGAAATAGAAGAAATTGAAGAATTGCTGACAGAGATGATAAAAAAAAACGATATATTCGTAAATATGTCAATAAACACATCTGTCTTTTTAAACGAAGCTTAATTATGCATAAGCGGCTATCAACTCTTCAAAGTCTATTACGCAACGCGCATAGATTTGGTTCCCACTATCTAACGAAAACTTTTTTTTATGATTTTTGAATGCGATATATTCTTTGGGGTGTTATTGCCACAGCGAAAGAAAATAAAATTCTTCGAGTTTATATACCTTACAATGCGCGTCGTGCCCAACGCATTGCTTATAAATATTTTAGTATTTCGAGATGGAATAATCGCAGCTTTTCTTGATTAAACCCAGTTATGTATAATAGAAAAATGTTTCCATTCCATGTATTACATCTTTTAACAAGAGAAACAAGACACCCGCATCGTCGCAAACGTTGGAAAGTTTATAATTGATTAACAAACTATACTTTAAATAATAAATGGAATTATGGTATGCGTGCAAAAAAGAATTATCGTTTAAAACAAATATTATTTGGGCGCATTGTCCTTCCAGCGTTAAATTATTTAAGAAAAAAACAATTTTTTTTTGTAAAAAGTAATACAGCACGTGTTAAACCCTTAGCAATTACAAATTGTCGACCTGGTCTTTTTATTGGTAAATTTGAGCGTCGACTTGATGTATTAACATACAAACTAAATTTTGCTCCAACAATACAATGAGCCAGACTATTTGTAGAATCAGGTTGAATTTATATAAGTTATTGAAAAAACTATAGAAATTGTAATTTTGTAGAACGCCTTAAAAAATACCAAAAATTTCCACTTTTGTTTGGATTGAAATTACAAACTTTGTTATATACTAATACAAACTTAGATGAGTATTACTATACAAGATATCGTTATACTTTTTTTGGCCGACAAATGCTCGATGAGCCATTGCCTATTACATTATCTTCATATCGTGTCATGCTGAATGGTATTATTCATTGAACAAGTCCTAATATTAAAACATGGTTTTATAGAAAACTTATACAACGTAAATTACCAAAATATTTCATATTTAATCGTTCACAAACTGTAGGTTATTTTTGACGCAATTTAATGTTGTATGATATTGAAAAACTAAAAGGTACTCGAATAAAAAAAAATACATTTACATGATTACTTTAAATACTACTACTATATATTAAATCCACTTACCTTGAACGACTAACATATCATCCTCTATAATATAGTACAAAAAATATAATATAAATATTTAGGTTGGTAACGTCAGCGGGATGTAACTCAATGGTAGAGTATCTGCTTTGGGAGCAGAAAGCTATAGGTTCAAATCCTATCATCCTGATTTTTTAACCAGCCTTAAAAATATTATGTATAAAACTAAAAACATTTCACGAGCAACCAAATTTTGACGTGAACATAGACCTAAACGTGATCAACGTCGTAATAGATTAAAAGCATGAATTAGCTCCACATGAAATAAATTTGGTGTAACAATGACTCTAAGGCGACATAATACATTTATAAATTTAGGGAGCCTAGATTATTCTTGAAAACAAAAATTACAGCAAAAAAAAATTTATAAAAGACAAAATTATCGTGGAAGAGTTACCCAAACACTTACATATGTTTCTGCAGGTAACTGTGGGCTTAAAGGTCCTAAGAAATCAGCTCCAATGGCTAATATTACTATTGGGGAACTTGCGGCTACACGATTTAAAAAATTTGGCCATACAAAATTACGTGGCCGTTTTTTTGGATCTGGTAGACGTCGGAAAGAGGTTATTAAAGGTTTTGTCAATCTTGGTTTGGTACTACATGCGTTAAAACAAGCAACAGCATGTCCGCATAATGGTACTCGTCATAAAAAACCAAGAAGAAAATAATAGAATATATACAAATAATACACATTCTATTTTTAAAATTTAAAATAAAACTTAACATGTTCGAACACTGAGATCGTAAACCGAAAAAAAAAAAATTTAAAATAGTTTGGCCTATTATCATAGATTGTATACTCGTTACTGGGATAGTAACCTATCTTTATCACGTTTTTTTTTAAGTAATAAACTTTAAAAAATTAAACATGTTTAAACATTGACAACAATTATCAGATAAAAATAAAAAACTAGTTATCCTACACCTTATAGGCTTTACAGCTGCTATTGCTATAATAATTTATCTTTATCACGTTTTTTTTTAAGTGATAAACTTTAAAAAGTTTAGCAATAGTATGTTTAAACACTGATATCAATTATCAGATAAAGATAAAAACCTGTTTATATCACATTTTATAGGTTTTGTCGTTGCCTTTGCTATAATAATTTATCTTTATCACACTTTTTTTTAAGTGATAAACTTTAAAAAATTGAGCATGCTTCGACATTGATATCAGTGGTTAAATACAAAAAAGGCTAAACTAGTTATCTTACATCTCATAGGCTTTGCTATTGTTTTTGCTATACTAATTTCTATTTGACCAATAATCCATACATATTTACGTACTATAATGAAAACTGAGATATTTCAAAGTATTATCTTAGTACTATTTAAAGTCGTAGTTATGTTAATAAAGATTATTTGTTTATTGATTAGTATTGCATATTTTACGATTGCAGAGAGAAAAATTATGGGTGCGATACAACGTCGGAAAGGTCCTGACATAGTCGGATTTTTTGGACTTTTACAGCCATTAGCAGATGGTTTGAAATTATTATTAAAAGAAGTTTTAATCCCTACACGGTCAACCGCATTCATATTTATTTTAGCACCAATAATGATCCTAACGCTAAGTTTAATTAGTTGGAGCATTATCCCATTTGGCTTTAGTGAAGATTTACCACTAACAGCAACTAGTCATACACAACTGATAGATTATTATATTTTTCATACAGCATCTGCAGCAAATATTCATTATGGATTATTATTTTTATTAGCAATTTCTTCTTTAAATGTATATGGTATAATTATTGCTGGATGAGCAAGTAATTCAAAATATGCATTTCTAGGGTCATTACGTTCTGCTGCACAAATGATTTCGTATGAAGTTTCTATAGGTCTATGCATTCTACCAGTAATATTGTTGGCAGGCTCTCTAAATCTAGGTGAAATTGTCTATATACAAAGCATCACCGGGTGGTTCGTATTTCCTTTATTCCCTTGTACAGTTATTTTTTTTATTTCAATGCTTGCAGAAACTAATAGAGCTCCATTTGATTTACCTGAAGCAGAAGCAGAATTAGTAGCTGGGTACAATGTAGAATACTCATCTATTATTTTCGCTATGTTTTTTTTAGGGGAATACAGTAATATGTTACTAATGTCTTCTGTCATCACAATATTATTTTTTGGCGGTTGACTACCTGGTTGCATTTTTCCAGCATTTTTTCCAGCAGCACTAATTCTTAGCATAAAAGTTAGCATTTTCTGTTTTTTATTTGTACTTGTACGTGCAGCTTTTCCTAGATATCGATATGATCAGTTAATGAATATTGGCTGAAAAATTTTTTTACCTATAACCACAGGGTACCTACTATTTATTGTAGCTGTGTTATCAGTAACAAACTCTTTAATTGTTACAAACAGTTTATTATCTACTTAGCATTAATGATGTCATCCACAATGATCTTAGTATTGGATAACTTCTGCGTAGTAACAACTTTGTGTTATTATATAAACTGATCTTTTTTTATATGATTTTCTATGTTTTTATTTATTATGGGAGTTATTTGACTATTATTGAATTGAAAAAATTTTTTAATAACTTTGTTATGTATTGAGTTAATGTATTTTGGTATTGTTCTTTCTTTTATATTTACTGGAGCAACCTTTAATGACCCAAAAGGCCAAATTTACGCGCTACTTTTTGTCATATTAGCTGCAGCTGAATCGGCTATAGGGCTTGGCGTTTTAATTGTTTTATATCGATTAGGACAATCTATAGAGTTTGAAATTTATCAAAAGATAAAAGGGTAATTATGCATTATTTTTCACAAAAGTACCGATTAATAGCAGCCCAGAATTTCTTGATTACTAATACTTCTAGCGTCTTTTGAACAAAGCATACTTATTTAGATTATCGTATACATTCGATAGGCATAGAGAACTATTTACCGATACAAGCTCAATTTTTATACTTATTACTTGTGTCTAAAACATTTCCATTTTTAGCACGCAAATATCCATCACGAAAAAAATACTATTTTGGTGATATGCGCAGTGAAACAGCTAAAATTGCAGCGTATCCAAACCAACATAGAATTAGCGCGATTTTACATAAATTTATGTATATTTTAATGAAAGACCAAATTTCGCCCGAACCACCAACGCTTAAAATTGAAGATAAATTTACAAAAATAATAATATGAAATGTCCCATTAGATTTAGTGACAAATTGTCTTGTAACATCAAATACCGCATACATAGATGACATTCCATTGTATATAAAATTTTTAACAAAGCAAAGTCTTCGACGTGAACTTGCTTTCTGAACATTTTTTCACCATTTTTTACGAATAAAAGACGCTTTTATTATGTGAGAATTGGGTATGAAAAAGTATAAGTATCTTGATACCATTAATTAACATGCCCCAACTCGATACAGCATGTGTTATACAAACGATAACTTTTGTTTTCCTTGTATGCATAGTGTTATACAATTTTTTCGACGTTTATGGTCGCCATTTTTTTTTTAGTGTCCTTTCAACAAAATTTAAGTCAATCACATTAGTTCAAATCTCAAATAGAATTAGAACAATATTACGAAAAATATATAAGTCTAACTTTTTAAAATCAATAGGTGTACAAAAATATTAGTTATAATTTTTTATTTATAAAGAAATTGGTAAGTATAATTATTACTTATTTATATAAGAGTAGATAATAAGATATCGTAAACTTAAAAATAAATATATTTTATAAAAAAAAAACAAAAAGTATATTATTATTTATTTAAGAAACTTTTGTGTATAAACATCTTCAATGACAGATTCAAGAGCAATGGGCATAAATGCATGATTAATACCACACAATTCGCTACATTGTCCATAAAAAATACCCAATTTATTAATATACAAACCTACCTGATTTAATCTACCCGGGCATGCATCCATTTTAACACCAAGTGATGGTATTGCTCAACTGTGTAAAACATCGCTGGCTGTTATAAGTAGGCGTATGCCTGTATTTACAGGTAAAACAACACGATTATCAACTTCTAAGAGACGTAAAGCCCCTATGGTTAAATCATCTTCAGTAACCATATAGCTATCGAAAACAAGACCTTCAAGACTCTTATTTGTTACAGGATTTCAATCGGAATATTCATAGCTCCAATATCATTGATGTCCAATAATTTTTAATGTAACTTTTGGATCATGCAATTCATCAATTTCATATAACAGTGAAAAAGACGGAGCTGCAATAAACAATAGAATAATTGTGGGAATAAATGTTCAAATAATTTCAATTTTTGTATGGTGTTTAAACAAAAATCTAATAGTACCTGTATTTCTTCAAGAAAATAACATGATTATACGTGTTAGTATTCATAGTACAAATATAACAATAAAGACAACAAAAAGCATAATATCGTTATGAAGATCTATGATACATTCCATCCTCTCTGTAGCCGAATTTTGGAATATGAATTGCCATCTAGAAGCAAACCCATCTACTATGTTATGGGATAGCTGTGTATCAAAAAATTCCTTAAAATCCTGCAACTGACGAATTGGTAAAATATAAAAAAAACGAGTATCTCACGTTCTTTTCGATCATGTTGGAAACATCTCATGTTCATATGCAGCATCTTTTTGTCTCTCTCTTTCTTTTTCTATTATATCTACAGTAAAAAACCCATCATAGCGTGTCTTATTCAGCATACCCGGCGTCAACGGTTTTGTGAAATCTTCTCAATTATCATCAAAAAACTCAGCTGAATACCTAGGTTTAATACGTTCTCCTATAGTTTCTTTAGGAAAATCTTTTCAAACATTTGTTTTTTTAGTAATATACTGATTTTGAAACATTTCAAACAAAATATAAAAAAATCAAATAGTAGCGCTAGTAGAAATTAAAGATCCTAGAGATGATATATAGTTCCAACCTGCGTATGCATCAGGGTAATCCGGAATACGTCGTGGCATACCGGCTAAACCTAAAAAATGCATTGGAAAAAACGTGATATTCACGCCAATAAAAAAAGTGTAAAAATGTATCTTACCAAAAAGTTCAATATATTTTAGACCTACCATTTTTTCTAGTCAATAGTAAAACCCTGCAAAAATTGCAAACACAGCTCCCATAGATAGTACATAATGGAAGTGTGCAACGACATAGTATGTATCATGCAATGGTATATCTAAGCCAGCATTGGCGAGAATAACACCAGTAACACCACCAACGGTGAATAAAAAAATAAAACCAAAAGCAAATAACATTGGCGTTGTTAATAGGATTGAGCCACCTCATAATGTGGCTAATCAACTAAAAATTTTAATACCTGTTGGTATTGCAATAATCATTGTTGCTGAAGTAAAGTAAGCACGTGTATCGACATCTAAGCCCACAACATACATGTGATGAGCCCAGACTATAAAACCTAATAAACCTATTGAAATCATAGCATATACCATACCCATATACCCAAAAATTGGTTTCCTAGAAAATGTCTCAACAATATGACTAATAATACCAAAACCTGGTAATATTAATATATAGACTTCTGGGTGACCAAAAAATCAAAACAAATGTTGGTATAGTATAGGGTCACCGCCTCCAGCTGGAGTAAAAAACGATGTACCAAAATGCCGGTCAAATAATAACATAGTAATAGCACCAGCTAATACAGGAAGAGATAATAAAAGTAAAACTGCGGTTATAAAAACTGACCAAACAAATAATGGTAACCGAAAGAA
>Ga0157378_10000501_pt1 | contig 37147 bp, 31 predicted proteins | sample M65metaG_FD_115309 | JGI IMG/M metagenome (GOLD analysis project Ga0157378, IMG submission 115309) | Miscanthus rhizosphere microbial communities from Kellogg Biological Station, Michigan, USA - M6-5 metaG | ecosystem: Host-associated > Plants > Roots > Rhizosphere > Soil | place: USA: Michigan... | reverse complement strand
GTTTCTGCGGACATCAGGACACGCGCTGAGGCAACGGCGCATCGCACTGTTACTTCTTTCGCGGAAGTGTCCACCATCTGCGCGCGACCTTGTTCGTCAATGTGCGTGAGTTTCGCCATGTATCTATGCGGGCAATCGGCATCCGCTAACGATCGAGCCAGCCACAACTTTCTTCGCGTCAGCCGGAATATTGATCAGTGCGGTAGCGCGCGCGAAGGAAACAAAATCGGATGAGCCGCCCCATTTCAAAGGATCAGCCAGTAAAGTCCCGTCTTCGTCAGTCCGCAAAATAGCGGGCACATAGCTCTCGCGACCTTGCGAACCTTTCACATCGCGCGTGAGGACTGCGGCGAACCTGGGCAATGATGTCTCACTCGCACCTTGCATTGCACGCAATGCCGCACGCACAAACAGATTGAAGGTCACCGCCACCGAAACCGGATTGCCGGGCAATCCGAAGATCAGCGTCTTTCCGATGCGGCCGAACACGGTCGGCTTTCCCGGCCGCAACGCCACCCGCTCGAAAAAAATTTCCGCGCCGAGGTCCTTGAACGCAGTTTTTGTGAAGTCATAAATGCCCATCGAGACGCCGCCCGAAGTAACTAGCACATCGCAGTCATCGACTGCGGCCTCCATCTGGTGTTTCAATTCGTCTCGGTCATCGCCGGCGAGTGGCAGACGCTTGACCGTGGCGCCGGCGAGCTTTGCGTACGCCTCTATTGTGTAGTTGTTTGAGTCACGAATCTGATCGCGACCGGGCTTTTCGTTTACATCGACGAGTTCACTGCCCGTCGCCATCACAGCAACTCGCGGACGTTTGCCGACTTTGACCTGCGCGTAACCAAACGACGCAAGCGTCGCGATTGTCTGCGCATTGATATCTTCACCAGCACGCAAGACGGTTTCGCCAGACTTAATTTCAGATGCCTGTTTGACAATCGAGCGACCGGTTTCAACAGCTTCGAGAATCTCAACCGTGCCTGCGCCGTTCGGCTCACGCGTTAACTCAACCTGCTGCACAGCATCAGCGCCAGTTGGAACCGGCGCGCCCGTCATGATGCGCACAGCTTCACCGGAGTTCATCTCATGATGCCACCCCGCGCCCGCGGCCGACTCGCCGACAATTCTTAGTTGAGCCGGTGTGTTCACGACATCGGCTGCGCGTACCGCGTAGCCATCCATCTGCGCGCGATCGAACGGCGGGAGATCGGTGTCCGCGACAATGTCTTCAGCAAGAATTCGATTCAACGCGTCCGGCAGAGCGATTTCTTCGCTTGCCAGTTTCGGCGTCTGTTGAAGAACAATCTGAATCGCCTGACCGATGGGAATCATTTAACGTGAGTCTAAGAGCAAACGGTGCTGGTCTTCAAATTAGAAATTAGCGTTGGAACTGTCCTGGTTTGCAGTTTTTCTCTGTGTCTCAGTGCAGCCTTTGTGTCTCTGTGGTGAAAATAGCTTACGAAAAAGTCCACCACAGAGGCACTGAGATCCACAGAGATACTGAAAAATGACGTTAGCCAGAGTGGCGTGCTTCCCGCGTGAGACGCAGAAACACTTCCTCGAGCGATTCACGATGCGAAGCGATCTCCTGCACCCGGAACCCGTTTTGGACCAGGAGCGCGTTGATGTCTGGCACGACTTCATCGGCAACCTGCAAGTAAAGAGATTCATCTCCATTACGGGTGACCGTCAGCCGCCGATCTTTCGCAAGCAATTCGAACGCTTCGGCAATCCGATCCGTCGTCAATTTGATTCGCTGGCCTTCCGCCATGAGTTCTTGCACCGCACCCTGATAAAGCAGCCGACCACTATCGATGATCGCCACACGGTTACAAATCTGCTCGACTTCGTGAAGCAGATGGCTCGATAGGATCACGGTGAGGCCACGCTCCTCACGCAGCCGCCGGATCAAGTGTCTGACTTCGGACAGTCCCTGTGGATCGAGTCCGTCGGTCGGTTCATCCAAAATTATCAACTCAGGATTTGGGAGGAGCGCCTGCGCAATTCCCAGCCGTTGCTTCATGCCATGTGAATATGCGCGCACCGGATCACTCGCTCGTTCACGCAATCCCACCAACTCCAATACTTCTTCAACCGCGCGCACCGCGGCCCCACCAGACATCGCGGCCAACATTCGCAGGTTCTGTCTTCCCGAGAAGTTTTCGTAAAACGCAGGCGCTTCGATCATGGCGCCCACGCGCTTCAACGCTGCGCGCGACCGGCGAGACATATCCTGGCTGAGCACTTGTACCCATCCTGAAGTCGGGCGCACCAGTCCTAAGGCCATGCGAATGGTCGTCGATTTTCCCGCGCCGTTCTGGCCGAGAAAGCCAAACACGTCGCCTCGTTCAACCGCCAGCGACAAGCGATCGACGGCTATGCGGCGTCGATATCGCTTTGTTAGTTGATCAGTTTGTAGGACTAATTGACTCACAATTTTCGATTGGCCTACAGAGCGACTTCGATTAGCACGGGCCAATGATCCATTTTTCCCACGGCCGCATCGCGTAGAACTTCCGCTCGTCGCAGCGCCACGGTCTCAGGCGGACCGAAAACATAATCGATACGGCGATCGTCAACCGCGGTGTAACCGGCCTCGCGGCCGAGGTCGCGAAAGTACTTCAACACATAGCTGTATGCCTCACTGTCGTTTTTCACGTTGTCGGTGTACAGGTGTGATTCGTCTTTCGCGTTCAATTCAAAGTTAAAATCTCCCGCGACAAAGACCGCGGAGTCGTTTGGACGATTGCGAGCCCAATCAACGACGTCGCCCGTAAACACTCGTCGTCGCTCAGCTTTGAAAGCATCTGCGTGCGCGCTCACAAATACGATCTGCGGCAGCTCTGGGCGAAGGCGAAACGTAGCGGCAACAGCATACTTCTGATCCGCGGCGAAGTTATCAAAGCGAGCGCCGCGAGCTTTGACGAGCACTGCCGTGACGCGATCGGCGCTCCCAGTCGGCGCGATCGCTCCCTGGTAACGGTTGTGAAGAAAGCCGAGCAGAACTTTAAGCTGATCCGGGCCAGTCAATTCCTGTAAAGCAACCGCGTCCGGGTCTTTACTCAAAATGGTGTCCGCCACCGCGCGCAGATCCTTTGTATGGGCACGGCTGTCATCCTCAAGTGCGGCATAACCTATGTTCCAGGTGAGCAAGCGCAGGCGTGCACCATCGTGTTGACCTGACCCGAGCAGAGAACGGGAACGCGACGGATCGAACCTGATCGCGCAGGCGATCATCAGCAAGGCAAGAACAGTCAATAGAATCTTCGCCCACATTTTCAGGTCTTAATGTCCTTGCGATCGAAGATCGTCAAAGCCAGTAACAAAATGCCGAAAGTATAAGCGCCGCAGAGGCTGCCGTAATGACGAAAACTTTCCCACGGAATCTCGGGCTTGAACACGTCGCGCCAAAAGTCCATGTCGGTGGTGAAGAAGTAAGGCCGCAGGTGTTCAAAGAATTCGACGCGGCCAATAATCAGAAATACCAGGTACAGAGCCAAGGTGGCCACCGTCGCCACCGCGGGACTGTCAAACAGCACGGAGAACAGCATCGCGATCGCGGCAATTACCAGAAGTGCCCAGGTTCCAGAGAAGCTCGCGTAGGCGAAACGCAAAAGGGCCTCATCGCGTAGCAACTTGCCGGGCTCATCCACCAAATTGAGCGCTCCCGGATAAAGTTGTAGGTCACCCCAACCCACGAACAGGAGTCCAACCAGCAGATTCAAACCGATGAAGAAGGCGACCAGCAGGTAAGTATAGAAAGCGACCATAGCGAATTTCGACATCAGTAACGAGACCCGCGTTATGGGCCGCACACAAATCATGCGCAAGGTTCCGGCCTGACGCTCGCCGGCGATCTGGGCGCCAGAGATCATCGCCACAAAGACCGGAATCAACAAGCTGAAGGAAAACAAGACCGAGTAAAGCGCGAACGTGAGGCCGTTGAAATAACTCTTCGATTCGTAAGTGTACTTGAACTGTGAGGTCACTCCTTCGCCCGCCTTGCGCTCGGCGTACGTATAGAATCCCCAAAGCATCAGGGCGACGAATGTTGTCAGGACAACAAATGAAAGCTGGAAGCTTCTGGAACGGACCAGCTTCAGGAACTCAAGTCTAAGTTGAGTGATCATCTCTTCGATCGTCCCAGTGGGTCCATCATCACAGGATGTACCACTTGCGGAACTTGAAAATAAGCCCTGTCGTGAATTGGCAGCACGAGGGACATCCCTAGGTGGGCTTTGTGGCAATCCACGGCGCATGACCCAATACGCCCGCAGATCGTCTTAGGTTCTCATCCAAAACAAAAAGAGAGTCAGCGCCTTTGAAGACCCTAACTCTATTTGGCTTGGTAACAGATCAATGGCGGAGCCGAGCCGACCGGACTCGAACCCGCGACCTCCGATGTAACAGGCGAAAAGCCCGGCACGCGAGATAGGCTTCCGGCGCCGCAAAAGCTATTGGGCGACAATCCGACCAACCACGTCGGAGATTCATTGAATCTATCCACCCGAAGAAGCCATCGCCAGTTTCAATCGAAATGGTAACAAGACCCACATTCGAACCCCTTAAGGCTAGTGAACAAAAAAATTTAAGCCGCTTAGCAACTTATTGCAATAAGGGCTTGACAGTTTCGCAGTCATCAGCGGAATATGATTCCCAATCCATCCGCGTGGGCCGCTACGCGTAAGATTCGAAACCCGGTTTGGGCTCGCCTGGGATGAGCCAGTCCGCTCTCATGACTCAGCGGAGCGTCCGGGTTTGGGGCCTCTGCGCGGTGGACAGGCCAACGGAGTCTCACGGACAAACAGGCGTTGGCAAATAGTCCTCCGCTGTCGCACGACGGGAAACGAGGACGAAATCCGCAGGATGAAGGACTCACAACTTCCATTCAAGGAGAATCGGTCATGCATTCAATTGGCAAAAAGAACAAGTACATGGCGTTCCTATTCATGAAGATCAGCAAAGAATACTTTGCTTTAGGGCGCGAAGGTATTAGCAAGGTTTCAGCGCCCCATGTAAAGGAGCTAACGCCTTTCAAAGACATGCTTACACACGTGGTCTGTACTGGTTTGGACGGGCGGTATGATCAGATTACTGTCATCGAGGCAGATAGTCTTGAACAAATCCACGAAGCGGCCGTCTCCTTCAAGGTCGGTGCTAAGGCCAAATACATTGACGTAACTGATGTTGTGGTCGGCATCAAAGCGCCACCGCGCGGCGCGCAGGCGGGTACTAAGGCTTAACCTGCACGTAGCCCCGTTTCGAATCTAGTTTCTACTATGCCTCTGGAAATCGTTCGCGCTTACGGGTGAAGTGTGTCGACAGGTTCTAAAGAATTCCTTCCGTCTCGATGCTCACGCCGACTGGCAGCGGCCCTGATGTTGAAATAATTGCCAAGGTATGAGCACCTAATCCCCCTGCTCTCCGACAACAGACGATAGAATTGATTGCTGGTGAACTAGGAACGGTGACTCAGCACACCAGACCTGGATGCAAGTGTGCATCCTGAAGTCTGGCCCCTACTGGCACACCCCGCAAAAGCGAGCGCGCCAGAGCGCTAAGTCATTGATTAATGGCGGAGCCGACGGGACTCGAACCCGCGACCTCCGATGTAACAGGCTAGTGTCTCGACTGAGTGCTGCCGTTCCGGCACCGGAGGACGCGAGAATGTTAAACTCCCACGCCGTTACTAACGTTAAGCCATGTCGCGCGTTTCCCTGACCACAAACCAGCGCCGCGGTTTTCTGGCCGCGTGGGGCGGTTGGGTCCTCGACGGAATGGATTCGTTCATCTATGCGCTGGTGATGGCGCCGGCCCTGCGCGAATTACTTCCACGTTCAGGCATTCCTAGCGATCAAAGTCATATTGGTTATTACGGCGGATTGCTATTCGCACTGTTCCTTGTTGGTTGGGGATGCTCGCTTTTGTGGGGACCGATCGCGGATCGTTTCGGACGCGTGCTGACGTTGATGCTCACGGTTTTTTGTTATTCGTTCTTCACTTTTCTGGGAGCGTTTGCGACAAGTGTTTGGATGCTGGCGGCGTTCAGATTACTCGCGGGTGTGGGGATCGGAGGCGAGTGGTCGATGGGTGGAACGTTCGTCGCGGAAGAATTGCCGGAAGCTCGACGCAAGATGGCTGCGGGAGTGATGCACACGGGTTACTACGTTGGTATCCTGCTGGCGGCAATCATTAACTATGTTGTCGGCGCACGTTGGGGCTGGCGCGCGATGTTTTTGGTGGGCGGGACGCCAGCGCTGCTGGTCGGTTTTATTCGCTATGGCGTCACCGAACCGAAGCGTTGGGAGAAACGGATTGCGCAGGTCGGCAGTAGATGGACTATTCTGAGCGCGTTCCTCGCACTGTTTTCACCAGAATACCGGCGGCGCACTCTGCTCAATTCAATCTATCTATTCATTTCAATCATCGGCCTGTGGGCGGGATCGGTTTATGTCCCAGCCTCTGTCAGTGCGCTGGCCGCCAACGCTGGCTTCACTGAACCCCAGGGAGTGCGGCTGGCTTCTTTCGGGACAATACTGCTGGCAACGGGAACAATTATCGGCTGTCTCCTGCTCCCCATTCTGGCGGAGAAGTTCGGACGACGATGGACGCTGGCGCTCTATTTCGCATTGATGGCGATCTTTATTTCGCTTGGGTTTGGTTACGTCTTCTATCTCCAGACAAACGCGCTATTCTGGTTCATGATCTGTCTGTTCTGGCTGGGGGTTGGCGGCGCGAATTTCGCAATGTACACCCTGTGGCTGCCGGAGCAATATCGCACTGAATGCCGCGCCAGCGCGTTCGCATTTGCGACCTCAATCGGAAGATTTGCGGCCGCGGGAATCACATTTCTGGTCGGCGCAGGAGTCTCGTACTTTCACACCATCGGAACACCAGTGGCTCTGACCTCAATCGGGTTTATTGTGGGCCTATTGCTCTTGCCACTTGGAAAGGAAACAAAAGGCGAGCCATTGCCTGCGTGAGTAAATCGCCCAGAACGAAGTGGGGTCAGGCCGGCTATTTGCTGGCAAATGAAAAGCCCAGAGATGCTAATTAAGGTGCACATCTCTGGGCAATTAAATGGCGGAGCCGACGGGATTCGAACCCGCGACCTCCGACGTGACAGGCCGGCGTTCTAACCAACTGAACTACGACTCCGCAAGAGCATTGCCGATTTTTGATTTGCGATTGCCGATTGATTAACGCTTACGAGAAAATCGAATCGGTAATCGGAAATTGGCGATCGGCAATGTACTGGTGGGCGCGGAGGGACTCGAACCCCCAACCTCTTCCTTGTAAGGGAAGCCGTCTACCATTGACATACGTGCCCGTTTTCAAAAATCAAATGGAACTTACTGCGTCACGACGAAGTGTCATCGTAAGGAAAAGCGTCGAACAGTGTCAAGGAAGCGTTTGCGACCGGCCGGGTTCGCTTTCCTGCTGTACAGTTTGCGACTATATTTGTCTCACCCAGCATCAGACTAACCAATCACAATATGCGGGTCGCGATTCATACCTTGATTATCGCTTTGTCGGTCTCGCTTGCATTTGCAGTCGCGGCTGCTAATCACGAGTCGCCGCAGAACAGCAATCAGCGTCCGCGAACCGTCGGGCAGAGCAACTCAAACAATTCACAAAACACGAACTCAGGCGAAGAAGTTGATGAAGGTGACGTCGTGCGCGTCGAAACGCAGCTCGTTTCAGTACCGGCCGTGGTCACCGATCGAAATGGACATCCGATCACGGGACTGAGGCTCGATAATTTTACGGTGCTCGAAGATGGCCAACCGCAGCGACTGTCGAACTTCGCAACCACCGAGACACCATTTGAGATTGCCTTGGTGCTGGATACGTCCGGCTCGACCCGCGATGACCTGGGGTTGATTCGTGATGCGGCAAAGGCATTCGTGCGCGCATTGCGAACGGGCGATCGCGTCGCTATCGTCGCCTTCAAAAATAAGAACGATAACGGTGTGCCAAAAGCCGCCGTTGATTTTATTTGCCCCCTCACCGACAACCGAGAAGTGTTGAATGAATCAATCGATGACCTCGCTACCAGCAACGGCACGCCTTTCTATGATGCTATCGGACAAGTTGTCAGTAGGGTCTTCCATGAGCCGCCGCGCGAAGAAGTTCGGGGACGACGGGCAATCGTGGCACTGACTGATGGTGTCGATTCCAGCAGCGACTCGACCTTTGAAGATGCACGCGCAAGCCTGTCGCGCGCCGGCGTAGCTTCTTATTTCATTCAAGTCAGCACGGAAGATTACGTCGAGGATCGTTTGCTGAAGGATTGTGAAGATGATGGGCGGCTGACACTTTCTGAAAAGCAGCTCGAACGTTTTCGCAAACTGTTCGTGCCGCAATTGCAGAAAGAGGACTATCAGGATTTCTGCCGGCTCGGACAATTCGAGCGAATGGACATCAGCCGGCGTCTGTACAATCTGGCGCGTCTTGAAATGAACGAGATGGCCCGCGGTTCGGGGGGCAAGAATTTCTCAGCGGCAACTCTGCAGGACGCGCGCGCTGCCTTTGCCGCAGTGGCAAATGAGATCGGCACACAATACAGCCTCGGCTACTATCCATCGAACAAGACGCGCGACGGGCAATTCCGAAAAATCACGGTGCAGCTTCGCGGCGTGAAGGACGCGCAGGTGCGCGCGCGTGAAGGCTATTACGCTCCGAAGCGGTGAGCAGTGAGCAGTGAGCAGTGAGCAGTGAGCAGTGAGCAGTGAGCAGTGAGCAGTGAGCAGTGAGCAGTGAGCAGTGAGCAGTGAGCAGTGAGCAGTGAGCAGTCCAACGCCAAATTGCGCATCACAGTTTCAAGAAACCGTTGTCCGCGACACTTCTTTTCGAGGCGACTCAGCGAGCCGCGACGCGGCGACAGAATTTAGCCTGGGGTGAGCGAGCAAAGCGAGCGTAACCCCAGGAACCGTGGTTGCTGTTTGATTCCACCGTTTGGATTTCTTATCTTATCCTCCCTAATCTCGATGGCCCATTTCAATCGCATAACACTCATCGTCCTCGACGGCGCCGGTATCGGCGCGATGCCGGATGCGCCGGAATGGGGAGATGCCGGATCAGATACGTTCGGTCACATCTGCGAATCGCGACAACTGAACCTGCCGAACTTACAGCAGCTCGGGCTCGGCAACATTCGTCCGCTCAATGGAGTTCCCGGGGTGGCAAATCCGCGTGGCGATTATGGCAAGTGCGCGCTGAAATCAAATGGCAAAGACACAACGACCGGTCATTGGGAGATGGCGGGAATCGTCCTTGAGCGCGCATTCCCGACTTATCCAAACGGCTTTCCCAAAGCTGTAATCGATGAGTTCGTCAGCAAAGCCAATGTCCCGGGAGTGCTCGGCAACTTTCCGGCAAGCGGCACTGAAATCATCAAAGAACTGGGCGACGAACACGTGAAGACCGGCAAGCCGATCGTTTACACGTCAGCGGATTCTGTCTTTCAAATCGCCGCGCACGAAGAAATCATTCCGCTCAAACGCCTCTACGAGATTTCCGAGATTGCCCGCGGCATGCTGCGCGGCGAGCACGAAGTCGGCCGCGTGATCGCGCGTCCATTTCTCGGTGCGCCGGGTTCGTTTTATCGAACTGAGAATCGTCACGATTATGCGGTGCCGCCACCGCGCGAAAATCTTCTGCCGCTGCTCAGCAAAAACGGCCTGGACGTTGTCAGTATCGGAAAGATCGCTTCGATCTACGATTCGGCTGGCGTGACTCAGGACCTATCGGCCAAGAACAATAAGCAGTCGATGGATCAAACGATTGCCGCGCTGCGCGACAATACTCGCGGTTTGATCTTCTCGAACTTCGTCGACTTCGACATGTTATACGGCCATCGGCGCGACACTGAAGGCTACGCGCGGGCGTTGGAAGAATTCGATGCGCGCTGGCCGGAGCTGGAAGATGTGATGCGGGAAGACGATCTCGTGGTGCTTACGGCCGATCACGGCAACGACCCCACCTATCGCGGCACCGACCATACTCGCGAGTACGCTCCATTAGTTGTTTATGGAAAGAAAGCGAAAGCTGGCGTTGACCTCGGAACGCGCGCGTCGTTGTCAGACATCGGCAGCACGATTGCCGAAAATTTCGGTTTGAAACTGAACGCCGGCCGGAGTTTTCTCGCGGAAATCACGTAGCGCCGATCCGAGTCACCCCGGATCACACGAACTCACGATCATTCGCGGATCACTACGGGCAATAGTTTGGTTTATTTCTTCGCCGTGAAGCTGCGATAGATCGTTTCGATCCAGCGATCCGTTTTGATAAAGCCCGTCCCCCAAGACTTCCATTCGTCGGGCAGACCTTCGGCTTTGATCTGATCCAAAGTCTTTCCGGCTTTGATCTCTTGCTGCACGATACCCGTGGTGGTGAGCAGCATGTCGTGAAACTTCTTTAAATCGTCTGCCGACGCAAGTGGGCCGTGGCCGGGGATAATCTTCGCGCCCGCGGGTAATTTTGACAGCACGTCTCCGACATTCTTGATGTAGCCAGCCACGTCGCCACCACTGTCGATGTCGACAAAGGGAAACATGCCGTTGAAAAAGTCATCGCCCATATGCACGACATTCGAAGAGGTGAAGAAAATGATGGCGTCGCCGTCAGTGTGGCCGTGCGGAAAGTGCAACACGCGAATTTCTTCGTCGTTGAAGTGAACTGAAACGCTTTGATCGAACGTGATTACCGGCAGCGCTTCTTTCGGCGCCGGTTGTTGGCCCTGAGCACCCTGCTGCAAACGCTTCCTCGCGTTGGTTTGCGCGATAATTGGCGCCTCAGGTCCAAAGACTGCGTTGCCGCCCGTGTGGTCTCCGTGATAGTGCGTGTTGAGAATGAATTTGAGTTTGCCCTCACCGAGCGTTCTTAGCGCGGCCTTTATTTTGTCAGCGAGCGGCGCAAACTGATCGTCGACGATCAAAATCCCATCGGCACCGACCGAGACACCAATGTTCCCGCCTGACCCCTGAAGCATGTAGACGTTTCCGGAAACTTTCGTGGCCTTGATTTCGACTTTCGAGAAGTCCTGCTGCGCGGGTGTGTTTGTGGCGCTCATAAGTAGAATGGCAAGAGCGGTAAAAATTAGTTGTCTCAAAGTGAAATTCCTTTGCGTGTGATAAGCGCCGACAGGAAGCCGGCGACCCGTATGCAAGCTGCCTGCGCTCCGTTAAGCGCTCGGGTCTTTCACTACGCCAATGAAAGGGAGGTTTCGATAGCGTTCGGCGAAATCCAAGCCATAACCGACCACGAACTTGTCGGGAATCTGAAATCCGAGGTAATCGATTGGCACTTCCTTTTCGCGACGCTCGAATTTGTCCAGCAGCGCGGCCAGCTTCACACTTGCCGCACCACGTGATTTAAGGTTCGCCAGCAGATAGTTCAACGTCAATCCCGTGTCGACAATGTCCTCAACCACCAGAATGTGTCGACCTTCAATCGCGACGTCGAGATCTTTCAGGATGCGCACTTCACCTGAAGTCCGCATCGAGGCGCCATAACTCGAGATGGCCATGAACTCAATTCCCAACTGAATGTCAGCCGCGCGCATCAAGTCGCTCAGAAACGTGCATGCGCCCTTCAACACGCCGATGAGAAGTGGATTTTTTCCCGCGTAGTCGCGCGCAATCTCTGCTCCCAGCTCGCTGATGCGATTCTGTAGCTGCTCAGTCGTGATCAAGACTTCGAGATTAGGATTAGCAAACTCAGACATGAGTCGTGCTTGTGAAGTAGCCAAGATTTCTGCCTCCCGCAAGAATTAGATTATCGGATGCGATTCAACGATTCAATGCGTCATCGGAAAGCGCATTTTCGGTTGCTCGCCTTGAATTCGTGCGTGATACTATTGCCCCTCCCCAACGCCGGTCAATTTTTCGGCAAACGCTCTGCTGTTATTTTTCGCCATGGACAAGATTAGATGAGCCAGTTTTTCTTCAGAATCGCCTTGCGCATCGCGCTGCGAGCCGTTTCGACGGTTGTGCTGTGCGTGTTTTGGGTCTCGATTGCGTCCGCTCAAGCGGCCCAGCCTGCACCGGCAAAGGATGTCGGCGCGCGCGTTTCCGAAACTCAGATTGATGGCGCGATCAAAGACGATCCTGCCGTGGAAAAGATGCTCGGCGCTTACAGCCCAAAAGTACGCGAGCTGAGCACGGTGATCGGGACGCTCAAGGGCGAGTTGCGCAAAGGTGGCGTCGGCGCCGGTTCGCTCGGCAACTTTGTTACGGATGGGATACTTCAAGAAGCTCGAAAGAAACTGGGCAAATCGGTCGTCCTGGCGGTTACGAATGGCGGTGGCTTGCGAAAGAGCACCATGAGCGAAGGCGACATCCGCATGAGCGACATCTGGGAGCTGCTGCCGTTTGAAAACGTGCTCGTTCAATTCGATTTGACCGGCGAACAACTTCTTAAGTTATTGAATCAGGTGTTGTCGCACCGCGACGCACAGTCAGGCGCGCGGATAGTCTATCGCGTAAACGCCGACAACAAGCCTGAAATCGTAACTACGCGCTTGCTTATCGACGGGCGCGAACAGGAGATCGAGCCACAAGCGACGTACACCATCGTCAGCATCGATTATCTCTGGAAACGATCTACCGCACCTTCTGATGACCAGGGTTATTCAGTCCTCGGCAATGCAAAGAAGATTGAACCGGTCGGTCTAACGGTCCGCGACGCGATGATTCAATACGTCAAAGATGAGACCGCCGCCGGTCGTAGTATCCGGACGAATCTCGACGGCCGGTTTACACCAGATGCCGCTGGAGAGGTGCGACCATGATCGATCGCAGAGCTTTTCTGAAGGCCTCGATTGTGGGCAGTGCCGCATTGGCGTTGCCGAACACTGTGTCGCCATTGCTGACTCCACGTGTGCGCGCAGCGATTAGTGAACCGCTCCTCGACGTCGCCGCAGGCGAAACACTTATCACGATCCTTCACACCAACGACACTCATTCGCAAATCGATCCGGTTCCCGACAACGACAAGCAGTGGGGCGGTAGGGGCGGCGTGGCACGACAAGCGACACTCGTCAAAGAAGTTCGCAGACAGAATCCGAACACGCTGATGATCGACGCCGGCGACGTGTTTCAGGGAACGCCTTATTTCAACTTCTACAAAGGCGAAGTCGAATACAAGTCGATGTCTTTGATTGGATACGATGTGGTCACCCTGGGCAATCATGATTTTGACAATGGGGTAGACGCGCTGGCCGCCGCGATGAAGTTTGCGAACTTCGAATTCGTTTCGACGAATTACGACGTACATGGCACCCCGCTGGAGTCGCGCGTGAAGCAATACGCCGTGCGCAGTTTCGGCGATGTGCGGATCGGCCTGTTCGGCCTGGGAATCAGTCCTGATAACCTGATTACTCCGGAAAATTTTAAGGGCGTGACGTATCTCGATCCAGTGCGCATGGCCAGTGGTGCGGTGCGATTGCTTCGTGACCGTGAGAAGTGCCAGTTGGTAGTGGGCATGTCGCACCTGGGCTATTACCCGCATCCGAAAGGCAACGAGGTTGGAGACACGCAACTGGCGGCGCAAGTCAGCGGCATTGACTTCATCGCGAGCGGACATACTCACACATTCATGGAGAAACCGTTTCTACAAAAAAACCCCGAAGGCAAGGACACGATTATCTTTCAAGTGGGCAAGAGCGGGATCTACGTGGGTCGGATCGATTTCAAGATGAAAGATGGACAGGTAGTGGCTTCTGCGGGCAGGTTGTTGGATCTGCGACACGAATCGCTCGCTTAATTCTTTCCCATGGCCGACGATGCAACCAGAGATCGAGTGCGCGCGCTGGTGCGGGATGTGCTGAGCAAGACGCTGCCGGAAACGGAAGCTCAGAACCCCGCGCCTCGGCCCGCGACGACAATGTCCAACGCTTCCGTTTCCTCGGGCCAAGTCGTAACTCGCGACGAATCTGCAAAAATAGTTATCACCGAAGATGATGTGCGCGGTCTTGAGCGTGGCGCGGTCTTGCGGATTAGTGAGAACGCGCGACTCACTCCGCTCGCCGCTGACATCGTCAACGATCGCGGCATTGAGGTGGTCCGCCGCGTCCCACGCAGCGGTCTAAAACAGATAAAAACCGTTGCTGTTGGATCCGATCATGGCGGGTATCCGATGAAGGAAGAGCTGAAGAAGTTCCTCGCCGAACTGGGTCATCGTGTTCACGACTTTGGTACTAACTCTGAAAGCGCCGTGGATTATCCGGACTTCGCGCACGCAGTGGCGCGCGCAGTTTCCGACGGCTCAGCGGAAGTTGGCATTGTCATCGACGGCGCGGGTGTGGGATCGGCTATGACCGCGAACAAGGTTCCCGGCGTCCGCGCCGCAGCATGTTACTCGGTCGAAGTTGCGCGTAATTCTCGCGAACACAATGGTGCGAACGTACTCACTCTCGGCAGCAAGACCATCACGAGCGATCAAATGCGGGACATTGTGCGCGCCTGGCTCTCAACTGATCTCACCGAAGAACGACACCGCAAACGCGTCGGCAAGATTGCAGCAATCGAGCGGCAGTATCAGCGGTAAACCCTCCGTGCTAAAATGCTGCCGCGTCCGACATTGACGCGTGCAATGCCCTTTTCACACAACGGCGATTTCGAACAGTTAGTCGAGCAGATTACCGACGTCATCTACGCGCGTCTGAACGGCGACCATGCCGATCAGGCCAAGATGTGCGGCTGCACGTCTGAATGTTTTCATCGCTGTCCCGAGCGCATGCATCGCGTTGTGGATGCGGGCGCAGCGCGCATCGGACTTGTGCTGGGGCAAACGGCGTCAGCGCGGGACTGGGCCAGCCTGATCGATCACACGCTGCTCAAGCCTGAAGCCACGGAAAGCGAAATTCGCCGCCTCTGTGAAGAAGCCGCTCAGTATCGCTTTGCTTCCGTGTGCGTGAACCCCACCTGGGTACGCGCGTGTTCCTGTCACCTGGAAGGCACGGGTGTTCCGGTTTGCACCGTGATTGGATTTCCGCTGGGCGCAACGTTGACCGACGTCAAGGCTTATGAAGCGCGCCGCGCAATCATGGACGGAGCGCGCGAAGTCGACATGGTCATCAACGTCGGTGCATTGAAGAGCGGCGACGATTGTTTGGTCGAACACGACATCCGCTCAGTGGTGCAAGTCGCGCACGAATACGACGTCACCTGCAAAGTGATCATCGAAACTGCTCTGCTAACAGATGACGAAAAAGTTCGCGCGTGCCAGGCGGCAAAGAATGCCGGCGCCGACTTCGTCAAGACCTCGACTGGATTTTCCAAGGGTGGAGCGACGGTAGCGGACATCGCGTTGATGCGACGCGCGGTGGGTTCAGAACTTGGCGTGAAAGCGTCCGGCGGTGTGAAGAGCATGGCCGACGCGCGGGCGATGGTGGAAGCCGGCGCGACACGGATTGGCGCGAGTGTCGGAGTGAAAATTGCGCAAGAGGCAGCGGGTGTGAAAACGAATGGAAGCGCTAACGTAAGGTACTAACACCTCCCGCTCTGCCATCACAGACCAATTCCGATTCCCACAAAGAAAATTCCGACGCAGACCATCTGACCGACAAAAGATCGTTTGGTCTTTTCCCAGAACTTGCCGATAGCAATGTAGCAAGCGGCCGGTATGAACAACGATGCCAGGCCCCAGCCGACGCTCTGCTCAAAAATTCGAATCAGCAACCAGATGTGCGTCAGGAAGAGGAGAAGCAGTCCGACCACTCCCAAGACACCCCCAACACCTTTCGCCGTGTCGACATCAAAGGGGTGGAGGGCTTGCTGCAAAACGAGAATCGCAAACCCGAGCGCGAGAATTCCGGTCAGTACCACTACTCCGCCCGAGAACACACGCTGTTTCCTTTCCGGTTCGGTATTCTGCGGCCAATAACTTTGATATGCCGCGTCCTGATGCGGAGCGTCATACGCCTCTGGTTCCGGCGCAAAGGACATCCGGCACCGTTTGCACTCGTTTGCCGTAGCAAAATTCACCAGACCGCATTCTGGACACTTTATGCTGTTCATATAGTTGCCTCCAGTGGTGTGTGAGTTGAGGGTGGAGCAGGCGGGACAGGCTGAGGAATCAGCCGTGCTTGAGTATAGGCATCGTCTCAAATAGTTAGCAACAGCTTTTTCAAGTAAGTCCGTTCCCAGTTATTTCCGCTTGTTTTTGGACATCCGCCAATTGACCTGCGCCAACGAGCGCGTAAAATTAGTCGCGCAGATTCCGAAGATGTGGTCACCTTTGAGCATCCGTTTAGCGGCCTCAGTCATACTTGTGGGTTGTCTCCTTTCTCTCCTGACCTCGGTAGACGGCCAGAAGATGCCGCAGGATGACGTGTTGCGTGTCGAGTCTGACCTCACCAATCTTCTCTTCACCGCCACCGACAAGAACAATCGCTACATTACGACGCTTCAGGAGTCTGACCTGCGTGTGCTTGAAGACGGAGTGCCGCAAAAGCTGTTTACATTTCAGCGCGAGACCGATCGTCCGTTGTCGATTGCGTTTCTGATCGACGTAAGCATTTCCGAAGAGAAGACGCTACCGGACGAAAAGGCTGCCGCCCGCATCTTCATCGAAAACGTGATTCAATCGAGCAAGGACCAGGCCGCAATCATTCCTTTCGAAGGATATGCGCATCTCGAGCAGGCGATGACCCGCGATGTGTTGTCCATTTATCGCGCGCTCGAACGCGTCGAAGTAGCATCGCCGTCATACACGGGCTCGGCGCCTCCGATTAGCGGCATCACTTCCGGGCCTGGCACGATCGCGCCACCAGCGGAGGGCTCAACAGCAATTTGGGACGCAATCTCTGTAACCTGCGGCTCAGTTCTGGCGCCAGTTCAGGGCCAGCGGCGGCGCGCCATCATTTTGCTTACTGATGGCTACAATTCCAGTAGTCGATTGACGAGAAGTCAAGCCGTCGATCAAGCCCTTGCGACAGAGTCCGTGATCTTTGCAATCGGCATCGGCGACAAGAAATATGGCGGTGTTGATAAGACGGACTTACGAGAAGTCGCGGAACTCACCGGCGGCCGCGCCTTTTTTCCCAGGAAGCAGGAAGATCTCACTACTGCGTTCGCAGAGATCGAGCAGGAATTACGGTCGCAGTATCTTGTCGCCTATTCCTCATCCAACAAGACACGCGACGGGGCGTTTCGGAACATGAAGATCGAAATCACAAATCCTGACCTCACGAAACAAGGGTTGAAGTTGCGCTACCGGCCGGGATACTTTGCGAAACGGGCGGGCTGATTAGTTTGACGTTATTCTTTTCTCAATCCTGCGGTCCGGCACCAACCACATAATTTCAACCAAAACATACAAAGCTGCTCCCAACCACGATCGCACAAAGGCAAGGCTGATCGCCGCGAGGTAAATCAAAATCGAAACCTTGCCTTTGAAGTCTCGGCCAAGTGCCGTTGCCAGGGTTGAATCCGGCGTGTGAATGCGCAGCAGAGTTCGCGTCAAGATGAAATACGCGATCGCCGCAAACACCAACACGACGCCATACGCCGCGACCGGCACGGCGGCGAAATGGTTCTCGCCCATCCAGGCAGTCGCGAACGGAATCAGCGACAACCAAAACAACAGATGCAGATTCGCCCAAAGGACGCCGCCACTCACACGTTCGACGACCTGAAAGAGATGATGATGATTGCTCCAGTAAATGCCCACTAAAACGAAACTCAAAATGTAACTCAGGAAGACGGGCGTGAGTGGTCGCAGCGCCGATAGGCTCGCTCCGATTGGCACGCGCAGTTCCAGTACCATGATCGTGATGATGATCGCGATCACGCCGTCACTGAAGGCTTCCATGCGGTTGCGGGACATTTACGGCTGCGGATTCTAACACGGCCTTTCATCTTGATCTTGAAAGGTCCGCGAGTTTACCTATATCCTCCCCTCACTCTATGCCGCCAAAACAGAATCTTCTGGCAGTCATCCTCGGTGGTGGTGCGGGCAGTCGCCTGTTTCCATTGACGCGCGATCGTTCAAAGCCAGCCGTACCCTTGGGCGGGAAATATCGCCTGGTTGATGTGCCGATTTCGAACTGCATCAACTCAGACGTAATTCGCATGTTCGTTTTGACGCAGTACAACTCCGCGTCGCTCAATCGTCACATCGCCACGACGTATCGCTTTTCACCGTTCGCCGATGGATTTGTCGAGATTCTCGCGGCGGAGCAAACTCCCGACCGTCCTGATTGGTTTCAGGGAACCGCCGACGCAGTGCGTCAGGTCCTGCCCCACATTCGTGACTGGCGCATCGACACACTGCTGATTCTCTCGGGCGACCATCTTTATCGGATGGATTACAAGAAGTTTCTCGCGCGGCATGCGGAAACAAACGCGGACATCACGATTTCAGTCATTCCCATACCGCCCGATTCCGCGAGCGAGTTTGGGTTGCTGAAAGCTGATCGCGATGGGCGCATCGTCGAATTCAGCGAGAAGCCAAAAGGGGATGCACTCGAAGCGATGCGTGTCGATAACACTTCGTTCGGGTTGAGCGCGGACGAGGCGGGCGCGCGCCCATATCTGGCTTCGATGGGAATTTACGTATTCAAGTATGACGTGATTGAGCAAGTTCTAGCGGAAGACGGTTCACGTTTGGATTTTGGCAAGGAGATCATTCCCGCGAGCATCCAGAACTACAACGTGCAGGCCTACCTTTTCAACGGCTACTGGGAAGACATCGGGACAATTGCGGCTTTCTACAAAGCAAATCTTGACATGACCTCGGCGATTCCGCCGTTCAACCTGTTTGACGCCGAAGCGCCGATGTTCACACGCGCGCGCTATCTGCCGCCCTCAAAAGTAAATAACTGCGAAATCCGCGATTCGATAATCAGCGACGGCTGCATCATCAACGGCGCGAAGATCAATGGCTGTGTCGTCGGACTGCGCAGCCGCATCGGCGAAGGCGCGCTCCTCGACGCCACCTACGTTATGGGCGCTGACTACTATCAGACCCTGGAAGACATGGCCGGCGATCGTGAGGCAAAACGTCCGCGCATCGGCGTCGGCGAAGGAACAATCGTGCGCCGGGCCATCATCGACAAGAACGCCCGCATCGGCGCCCACGTGAAGTTGCTGAATGAAGCAGGCGTCGACCATTTCGACGCGCCGGACGGCAGCTACTACATCCGTGATCGCATCATCATCGTTCCAAAGAATGGATTGATTGCGGATGAGACAGTAGTGTAAGAGCTGCGGCTTCGCCGCTTGATGTGCGGAAGGCGTTTGGCCCTAGATATCGGAAAAGGCAAAGCTTTTCCGCCCATCGAGCGACCGAGCCGCGATCGACTACTTCCTTAAGACTGGCGGTTTCTGTTGCGGTTGCGTTTGCGCTGACGTGTTAGCGTTCGGTTGGAAGATGTAGCTGTCGCGCGTTCGCACCACCAATTCCGGACGGTCCACCCGCACTCGAATTCCCCGCCGCTCGCCAGCCACTGGCTTAGCCTTTGGATAGTAACCAAGACTGTATTGGCGTCGCAGTTCCTCTGCGACCGAATGAAATGCATAGTCGAGGTTCTGCTGTTCTGCGTTGTAAAGCCGTGCTCCCGTAACGCGAGCAAGGTCGTGAAGATACTGATCTCCGCGTTCGTATTCCTCGCGTGAAGTGCCGGAGCCATGACCGCCCCCACGCCCGCCGCCACTACCGATGGTTACGCCGCCGCCAAGAATGATGCTGAAGATGTCATCGATTACGCTGCCGCTGCTGTTGCCGCCCCCGCTGCCGCCACGTCGTCCGCCGCGACGCCCACCGCCGGGCCATGCGCCACCCATTCCCGCCATGTCACTGTAAGTGTCGTACTCGACGGGATAAATCAGTGCGTCAAGTTCCTCGGCGTCACGTACCGTGCTTTCGTAATTCGCGCGATTACTGGTGGTGTCAACGCCGTCCGTAAACAGCACTAGTGCTTTGCGACCTTCAATGCGGTTGAAGTACTGGTTGATGATCATGTCTACCGCATCGTAGAGCCGCGTGCCTGATCCCGCTTCGGTCTCGCGAATCGCATCGCGCAGAATGAAACGATCATTGGTTGGTTCCGAAAGCACGCGAATCTTATCGTTGAACGCGACGACCATCACCTTATCTTCGGGCCGCAATTGTTCGACAAACTCGATTGCAGCGTCCTGAATTTCTTCCAACTTGTTTTTAGTCGAGCCACTCGTATCGATCACCAACGCGACGGTAAAGGGCTTTTCGGTAGATGCGAAGTACGCCACTTGTTGCTCGACGCCGTTTTCCCAAATGCGAAAGTCTTCTTTGCGCAGATTGGGAATGAATTTGCCGTCACGATCCATCACGCTCACCGGAAGACTCACGAGAGTCGTATCGACGCGGAGCGTATCGCCTTCGCCATATTCTTCCGGTCCATTGTTTTTTTGTTGAGCAGCAGCCGGCGTTTGATCGCGATTCGGGTCGTCGCTCGACCCGCGTAGAATTGGCGGTGCCGGCGGCCGATTCAAATCGACGGGTCCCTTCGATTGAGTTCCTGAGGCAGGCCGTTGAGCGGTGGTCTTTGCCGGCGATGTTCGCGAAGGCGTGGAATCATCGCTTGGGGGAGGGCCGACTCTCCGCGGGCGACCTTGACCAAACACCGGCGGCAGCATCAGCGCCAGCGCGACGAACGAAAACACCACAACACGCGATTTTTTCATGACTTGAACTCCTTAGTCGGGGAGACTGAGCCGGCAGTGTTGCTGCGAAATTGGAGAGAGAACTACGCACAACGTCCGCGAAATTTGATGCGATCCGTCAGGGCGGTAGTTGGTTCTAACCGCGAAAATTCGCAGCTATTTCTGTTTGGGAAGAGTAATCTTTGGGGAGAGATTCAGGCCTGACGAAATGAAAATAGCACCGCGCGACCGGTCAGGCAAGAGTGGCGGGTCTATGGTCGCGCCGCCAAATTGATTGCGTTCCAAATAAACGGAAGCGTTCCCCAGGTTTGGCCGCGATGTTGCGGCCGAAAACCAAACAGAACCACACGCCCTTTGCCCATGGAAAACTCAGCCAGGGCGATTTTGTTTTTCAGTTTGTCTTCGCCACGCAACCATCCGGAACGCAGCAGATTCTCGTTCGCATAGCGAGCGACGACGTTTACATTTCTGCCTTCAGTGATTTCAAAAGCCGAGCTGTTGATGAAGTAAGCGTCAGTCTCTTTGTACATGCCGTGCGCGATTGCATTCGTAGTATCGACATCCAAACGCAGTACCGAACCGGGACAGTAGAAATCAGATGATCGCAAACCGTCCAGCACGTTCTTCAGCGGTAGCTTCATCTGACGAATGACTGCGCCGCATGAGCCATCGAAACAAATCAAGGTGCCGCCGTCTTCGACAAACTTAGCAAGATTGGCGAATCCCTGCGCGCTGATCCCGCGACCCGCGGATTCATCTGCTTCCGTGTCAGCCGTCGGTCGCGTCTGTTCGGACGGCAGAACGACAACATCAAACTTTGCAGATGGACTTGCCTGATTGATGACGCCCTCTCCAACCGACTGGAACGGAATGTTGAAAGTGTCGAACACGTAACGCGTCCAGCCTTCGTCCATGTTGCCGGCGCGCGAGTTCTGGTAAATGCCGATGCGAATTCCCGGCTTGATGGGATCGGCGATGGGAGACTTGTCAGTCGTCCAAAGCGGTAATGCGAGATCTTTCCGCACATCGTTTTCGGTTTTGATTGACACAAGACGCCGCTGGTTTGCTAATTCTTGGAGCGAAAAGATGGCCCAGCTTTCGAGCCCCATCTGCATCGGCAACGTCCAGCCTGCGACATCGTATGGCCGTTCGGCATCGCCAGTGGCCGTTACGCGATCCGGGTAAACCTGCGGCTCGAACAATGCGAGCACATTTTGACGATAAGGTTGATTGGTAAAGACTATGTAGCTGCCCGCGGGAATCTCGCTATTCGCTCGCGTGTGAACTATGAACTTCGGATAAGATTCCCCTGCCGCCCGACGCGCGATAGTTTGTTCGCCGCCCGTACCGTGCAACTCTCGGTCGAGTCTGAAGACTTCAACGCCTTGCTCAACAAGAATCCCGACAGTTTTTGCGACATTTTCGTCGCGGCCCTGTCCGGGGGGAATGACGTAAGCTACCACTTGGCCTGATTCGACATCGGCGAGATTTCTTTTTCCCAGCTCGTAAAAGTTTCGCAAATAGTCAGCTCGATAGTTCGCCGCAAGCGACAGCGCCGCATGCGATGCGATCAACTCCATCTGCATGATGTCGCGCGGATGCCACGTCCCGCCGGGCCAGGGATTCGGAAAATTCGTGGTGACTTCCGTCGCGCTGCGCATTCCGCGCGTGCTCGAACGGGTAAGCTGGTCTGGCTTGACGTCGCTTGGCGACATCAGGCGCGCACTCGCGGCTTCAGTCAAAATGCCGATCGAGTTGTGAAAGTAAGGCGCCGTACGAAACCCGCCGTGCCACCAGGTGTCGTAGAGCGCATTTGTCAGAATTCCCTTGAATCCGGCAGCGGTCACGTCCGCCGCCATCTTGTGTCCAATCAGCCCGACCTGCCGCAGTAGCAAAGGATCGATGTGCGGATTGGGCGGATCGTAAAAGGGCGGCACAAAGAAACGCGAGCCGTTCGATCCCTGCTGATGCACGTCATAGACAATTTGCGGAAACCATTCTTTCCATAAGAGTCGCGTGATCGCTTTCGTCTCTTTCAAATTCAGCATGAACCAGTCGCGATTGTCATCATGTCCTGCGTAATAGTGATAGAGCTCTGGCGGACTGCTGCCTTCAGCGTTACTGCCCAATGTCTTACGATAGTGAGCCGCGACGATGTCCACACCATCGGGGTTCGGTGAGGGAACCAAGATCAAGATCGTGTTGTGAAGAATCGAAAGAGTGTCTTCGTCGTTTCCGCTCGCCAGGGCGTAAGCGAGTTGCATCGACATTTGCGAGGCAACAATCTCTGTCGAGTGGATCGAGCATGAAATGACTACCACGCTCTTGCCCTCGCGTATCAACTGATCCTGTTCCGCATCGCTCAGAACTTTGCGCGGATCTGCCAACTTGGTTTGAATCTCTTTGTACTTTCCGAGATTGCGGATATTCTCAGGCGCGCTGATAAAGGCCACGAACATCGTGCGGCCCAGTGTCGACTTTCCAATGGTTTGCAGTTGCACGCGGTCGCTGGCTGTATCGAGTCGCGTGAAGTAGTCGCTGATTTGTTTCCAGTCGGCAATCGTCCGATCGTCGCCGGGATTGAACCCGAGCACGGAGCGCGGCGAAGGAATGTTGAGCGCGGTTTTTCTTTGCGCTGCTGCGCCGGCGTGAACGCCAATTATCAGCAGCAAGAGTGCAACGATGGTTCCGCCGCTAACGCGGCGGCGGCCTTCGCCGCCTTGTTCGAGTAGATCGAATGGTTTGCGATTATGGCGACTACGATGCATACCGGGGCGTCCTCTGAAGAGTCAGTCTCGAACGTGAGCGCCGCGCAGTCTAGCACAACCCGCCGCCCGCACCTGCTGGGCATGATCTGGTTTGCCTGGTCATGGTTTGTGGCGGCGTTGCTGCTGCTGATTTTTGCTCCGCCGGCCCTCGTGCTTGGAATTCTTTTTAAAAAGCAGAACTGGATTTATTGGTGGGCGAACTGGGGGGCACGCAACTGGCTGCGCCTGAGCGGTGTGAAAGTGAATGTCATCGGTCGCGACCAAATCGATCAGGATCAAACTTATGTCTTTGTTGCGAACCACTGGTCATATCTCGACGCCGCGCCGCTGTTTGCATTCACCAGCCGGCGGATGGGAATGATTGCGAAGAAGGAGCTGCTGAATGCGCCAATTCTCGGCTACGGAATGGGCTTTGTGAACGTGATTGCAATCGATCGCTCAAACAAAGACCGTGCCGTGCAGAGTTTGAGCATCGCCACTGAACGACTGCGCGCCGGGATTTCTTTCGGCGTCTGTCCTGAAGGGACGCGCGCAAAACCGGGCGAGATGCTTTCGTTTAAGAAGGGCGCATTTCACATGGCCGCCCAAGCCGGCGTTTCTATTGCGCCAATCGCGCTGAAGAATACCGACAAGCTGATGGGGAAAGGAACCGGCGAGGCGTGGCCTGGAACGATTGAGATGGTCTTTCTGCCGCCGGTTGACACGACGTGGGTGAAAAATGATGACGACCTAAACGCACTCGTGCAGCGAGTTCAGGCGATGATGATGAAGGAATTGGGAATTGAAAGACTGTCGCAGCGCGAGCCTCGTCACTCTTCCTTAAAATCGTAAGTGAGAATTCCCGTAATCTTCACCGCAGACCCACTAATTAACGTCGGCTCGAAGTGGGCTTTGCGGGCCGCTTCTATCGCGGCCATCCACAGCTGCTTGGGCCCGGACACAATGTCCGCGGACATGACGCGTCCGGTCTCGTCAACAATCACCCGTACTTTCACTTGACCCGTGATGTGGGCCTTAAGCGCTTCACCTGGATAGATCGGTTTCGGCAGATCAGTCGCCTTCTCGTTAAGGTCGCCTGATTCGACTGGACTACGCGGACGCGGACGATTGTCTGGGGTTTCGGTCTGTCCACTGTTGGACGGCTTTACCTCCTCGAGTTCAGTGATTGTGACCTTGCCGTGGCCGACAACGTAGTCCGTATACTTCACCTGCATGCGGATGCGCAGGTCGGTGCCGTTCTCGAAGACCAAATCGTCGTCGGCGTACGAATAAGTGGGAAACCAAAACCTGCCATCGATTTGTTCGCGATAAGTTTCGACAACTGGAAATTTATTAACCTTAGTCTCGGGAATTCCCTTACCTTTCGTCTTGACGATCTGAAAATCGCGATCGTCTACCCAGATACGGCCTAGAAAGAATCGCTCTTTGGTTTTTTTGGCGTCAGGCGTGATCTTCGGCGCAACATCAAAAACGTAGAGGTCGACTTCATCGATCCGCTCTTTGCCAACATATTTAAAGTTGTACTGATTGATCTTCGCGGCTTCGAGCGCAAAGGGATTCACGCCGCCCAGGTCTTCCAAATCTTCCGGAGTAATGCCGGTGAAAGTAGGCATCGGAAAAAAGCTGATCTTTTCGTAGCGATTGCCCGAATCGTCAAAAGTGAATTCCGAAACGCGATGATATTCGCCTACCACTTGGCCGCCCATGCCGATCTCCTGGATCAGCGCGTCGCGTTTGAACGCGTAGCTGTTGAGCGCGCGCCTGAATGCAGTTTCTTGCGTCGTAAGTCTGCGAATGATGCCGTCGACCTGGGTAGGAGTGAGCACCGGCGAGACAATACCTGCGTCCGATTTTGCGGAGGCCGTCTCCTGGGCGCTAGCGCGCAAACTGGAGGCAACGACGACAACGAAAAGTCCGAACAGCACGAACGTTAAGCGCGCAAGACCCGCCGCGACATTCGACGTTTTCCAATTGGTATTCAGCTTTTTCATAGCCACAACTTTGGGGTAATTATCGCCCGTGCAGCCTTTGGCTTCAACTGCGTCAGATGTCTGGGCGATGGCACTTGTTGCCTGTGCGGCCCCTCAAAAAACGGTCATTCTCGCGACTCGCGCTTAAACGAGTTTCAAGCTAAGATAGCTGGTTTGCGAAGACGCGCAGATTCACGACTATGGCGTCCCGCAATGTCTTTCAAGCCATGACCGTTGAAGCAATCGAAGTCCGCGGCGCCCGCGTCAACAACCTCAAGAACATCTCTTTTTCGATCCCTATTAACCAGTTGACCGTAGTCACCGGGGTCAGCGGTTCGGGTAAATCTTCGCTGGCTTTCGATACTGTTTACGCTGAGGGCCAGCGGCGTTACGTCGAATCATTATCCGCTTACGCGCGTCAATTTCTCGAGCGTATGGACAAGCCGGACGTTGATGAAGTCCGAGGCATCGCGCCCGCGATCGCGATTCGTCAGAAGAATTCGACGCGCAATCCACGCTCAACCGTTGGCACGCAGACTGAAATTTACGATTACCTGCGGCTGTTGTTCGCGCGCGTTGGGGTGACTATGTGTCGCGTTTGTGGACGTGAAGTGCATCGCGATTCGCCTGAGTCAGCGGCAAATGAAGCGCTGGCGCAATTGCCGGATGACACGCGATTCTATGTTTTGTTTCCAGCGGACGCCGGCCTGTTTCCGCCACCTGCTAATGGTAATGGTAATGGCAACGGAAATCGCTCACGTTCGAAGAACGGCGACCACCAGCCCAAGCTGACGCGGCAAGCGATCACCGCACACCTGATGAGCCTGATGCAACGCGGCTTCACGCGTCTGTTTCATGAAGGCAAACAGATGGATCTTTCGTCGCCCGACGATTACCAGCGCGATGACTTTGAAAATGTTTTTGTCCTGGTCGATCGCTTAACCGCGCGGGCCGACGTCCGGCAACGATTGGTTGATTCGCTCGAGACCTGTTTTCGTGAAGGACACGGGCAAGCGGTGGTTGCTTTGTCAGAATCCCGACCTGTCGAGTTAGCGGGTGGGCCGCAGTCTCTCCGTTTCTCTGAACGATTCGAGTGTAAGTACGATCGTCTGTTCTACGCGACTCCCGAGCCGCGCCTGTTCAGCTTCAACAATCCGTTTGGCGCCTGTCCGACGTGCCAGGGTTTCGGAAACACGATTGGTCTCGATCTGGATCTGGTGATTCCAAATCCCGGTCTGACACTCGCTGAAGGCGCCATCGAACCGTGGACGAAGGCGCAGTACGAGTGGATGCAGAAAGACCTTCGTGGCTTCTGCAAATCGGAACGAATTCCGATGAACGTTCCATTCAATCAACTATCCCGTCAACAACGGAACGCGGTCATCAACGGCAAAGGTGACTTTGACGGTGTACGCGGCTTCTTTGACTGGCTCGAGACGAAGAAATACAAGCTCCACGTGCGCGTATTTCTTTCGAAATACCGCGGCTATGCCATCTGTCCGGATTGCGAAGGTGGGCGTTTACGTCAGGAAGCGCGCGACGTGCGCGTGGGTGGCATGACGCTGCCGCAAGTTTGCGCTTTGTCGATCAAAGACGCTTCCGCATTCTTCGAGGCTTTGGCATTGAAAGAGGAAGAGTCCGCGATCTCTGATCGAGTTCTGTTTGAGATTCGGCGGCGTCTGAAGTTTCTGGTCGATGTTGGCCTCGACTACTTAACCCTGAGTCGTCTGGCGTCAACTTTATCAGGTGGTGAAGCGCAAAGAATTCAACTGGCAACGAATTTGGGCTCGTCTCTCGTCGGCGCGTTATATGTGCTCGACGAGCCTTCGATCGGACTGCACCCGCGTGACAATGATCGTCTGATTAGGCTGTTGCACAATCTGCGCGACATCGGAAATACAGTGCTCGTCGTCGAGCACGACGAAGAGATGATGCGCTCGGCGGATCATCTGCTCGACATTGGCCCGGCAGCGGGAGAACTCGGCGGCCAATTGATTTACGAAGGCAACTTCTCTGGGCTGCTCGAAAGTTCACAGTCGCTGACCGCGCGTTATCTGCGCGGCGACGCGGAAATTCGCGAACCAAAGCACCGGCGACCTCTCAAAATAAAAAAACTGAGCGTGCGCGGCGCCAGCGAACATAACCTGAAAAGCGTCGACATCGACATTCCGCTCGATATGCTAGTTTGCATTACCGGCGTCAGCGGTTCCGGCAAATCGACCTTGGTGCATGACTGCATTTACGCCGGCTTGAAGAAGCAGCGTGGTGATTGGCAAGGCCACGTCGGCGCGTTTCACAAACTCGAAGGCGGACAGCACATCGAAGAAGTGATTCTCGTCGACCAATCACCCATTGGCCGCACACCGCGCTCGAATCCGGTCACTTACATTAAAGTTTACGACGCGATTCGCGAGACGTTTGCCTCGACGCGCGAAGCACAGGCTCGTGGCTTCGAGCCTTCGCACTTTTCATTCAATGTTCCCGGCGGCCGTTGTGAAGTTTGCCAGGGCGATGGCACTGTGACCGTCGAAATGCAGTTCCTCGCCGACGTCGAACTCGTCTGCGAAGAATGCAAGGGCACGCGCTTCAAGCAGCAGATTCTCGACGTGCGCTATCGCGGCAAGAACATTCACGAAGTACTGAATCTGACGGTGCATGAGGCGCTGACATTCTTCCGTGACGTGCCCAAGATTACGAATAGGCTGCGTGTGCTGGACGATGTTGGACTGGGATACTTGCGGCTCGGTCAATCAGCCACGACGCTTTCCGGTGGCGAAGCCCAACGCGTGAAGCTCGCTGCGCACTTGTCGAAGCGCGCGGGCGCACGCGCCCTTTATATCTTTGACGAGCCGACAACGGGTTTGCACTTTGACGACATCAACAAACTTCTGACAGCCTTTCGTGCACTAATTGACGCCGGTGGATCGTTGCTCGTAATTGAACACAACCTCGATGTTATTAAGACGGCCGATTACATCATCGACCTGGGACCAGAAGGTGGCGAAGCGGGTGGACAGGTCGTCGCGACTGGAACGCCTGAGGAACTGATGAAGGTGAAGAGTTCCTTTACTGGGAAGTACCTGAAGGCACATCTGCGACATTCGAACGGGAGTAATCTATGAGCTTGAAACAGCAAATCATTTCCGACATGACGGCCGCCATGAAGGCGCAGGACTCCGTGCGCACTTCGACCCTGCGGATGCTGAAAGCGGCGATTACGAACCGCGAGAAAGAAGGCAGCGGCGAGTTGACGGACGAAGACGTACTGAAACTTCTGCGATCGCAGGTGAAGCAACGGCGCGATTCGGTTGAGCAATTTGAAAAAGCCGGCCGGCAGGAATTGGCCGACAAAGAAAAGGCCGAGATCGCCATCATCGACACCTATCTGCCGCAGGCCGCTTCCCAAACCGAGATCGATCAAGCCGTCGTCGCCGCCATTACCGAAACCGGCGCGTCCTCGATGAAGGACATGGGCGGCGTGATGAAAGCCGCGATGGCGAAGCTGGCCGGCAAGAATGCGGATGGGAAGGTGGTCAGCGAGACCGTGAAGGCCAAGTTGAGTGCCTGACTCCCTCTCCCAGAGGGAGGGGGCATCAAAAGCGGCTGCTCCTCGCTTGCCGCATCTCCCTCCTTTCCGTATAATTCATCTTCTTGTCGGGTCTGCGGCGTCGTTGTCCGGTGGGTTTTCGCCCACTTTTTCTTTTGGCCGCAAGAAGGTTGAAATCATGGATCAGGGGTCGGTTGCAGAGCGCATTCAGGAACTTGCGGAGCAAACGGCCATCGACCACGGAGTCGAATTGGTTCATACCGAAGTTGCCGGACCTGAAGGCCACCCGATTGTCCGAGTGTTCATTGATAAGCCGGGAGGTGTCACGCACGACGATTGCTCAGACGTGAGCCATCACCTCAGCACGGTGCTGGACGTGGAGGACTTCATCCACTCGGCGTATACGCTGGAAGTTTCGAGTCCCGGGATCGAGCGGGGACTCTACAAACCGGCTGACTACGAACGGTTTGCGGGTCATTTGGCCAAGATTAAGACGCGCTCGCCAATCAAGAACCAGCGGAACTTTCGTGGAAGAATCGTCGGATTCGCCGACAGCGATGTCCTCTTCGACGATAAAATCAGCGGCCGGGTGCGAATTCCGGTGGCGGACATCGCGAAAGCGAATTTGGAAGTGAACGTAGAAGAAGAATTTCGCATGGCACGTGAACGCGAAGAAATTGACCGGCACTTGATCCGACAGAATAGTTAGAGATAAATGCGCGCAAGATGCGCGCGACGAAGAGAGCGCTCCAAAAAGCATGAGCACGAGTATCGCGCAAAATATTGAAGCCCTTTGCCAGGAACAAGGCATCGACCGCGACTTAGTAATCGAAGCGGTGAAGGAAGCTGTGCGCGCGGCTGCCAAGAAGCAGTTCCGCGCCGGCGAGGAAATCCAGGTCGATTGGACGCCTGAGACAGGTCTTGAACTGTCGGCTTCGAAAGTCGTCGTGGAAGAAGTCACCAATCCGGCGGCTGAACTTTCAATCGAAGAAGCACGCGAACTTGGCGGTGAGGATGTGGAAGTCGGCGACGCCCTGCTGCTGCCGATGCCCATGGAAGATCTCGGGCGCATCGCCGCGCAGACTGCCAAACAGATTCTCTTTCAGAAGGTGCGCGACGCCGTCCGCACGAACGTTTACGACCAGTACATCGATCGCGTCGGTGAACTGGTCAACGGCTTCGTCAAGCGTTTCGAGCGCGGCAACATGATTGTCGATCTCGGAAATCTCGAAGCCATCCTGCCGCGTTCGCAGCAGTCGCGCGGGGAGCAGTGGAACCAGGGCGAGCGCATCCGCGTTGTCATCACCAACGTTTCCAAAGAATCCAAAGGGCCGCAGATCGAAGTTTCGCGCACGTCGCCCGAACTCCTCGAGCGTCTCTTCGAAATGGAAGTGCCCGAGATTTACGACGGCACGGTGGTGATCAAATCCTGCGTCCGCGAACCGGGCGAGCGCGCCAAGATCGCGGTGGTGTCGAACGAACGCGACGTAGATCCTGTCGGCGCATGCGTCGGCATGAAAGGCTCGCGCGTGCAGGCCATCATCCGCGAACTTCGCGGCGAGAAGATCGACATCATCGAGTGGTCCGAAGAGCCTTCGGTCTTCGCGGCAAATGCGTTGTCCCCGGCCAAAGTTAATCAGGTGCGGATCACTGACATCGAGAATCGTCAGATGGAAGTGATCGTGAACGAAGATCAGCTCAGCCTGGCGATCGGCAAGCGCGGTCAGAACGTTCGTCTGGCGACGAAGCTGGTCGGCTGGAACATCGACATCCGCAGCGAAGAAGAGCTGAAGAAAGAAGTGACCGAAGCGATGGGCGCCATGATCGCCTCAGGCGCGCCCGTGCCGCTCTCTGCGATCGAAGGCGTCACGGTGCAACAGGCAGACGCTTTGGCGGAACATGGCATTACAGATATCGACGGTCTGGCGAACACTTCAGTGGACGATCTCGTCGAGTTCCTCGACGTCAGTCTCGATGAAGCTCAGCACATGCTGGAAGCCGCGCAAGCGGTCGTCGCGGTACGCGAACAGAGATTAGCCGAACAGTCCGAGGAAGGCGGCGAACCTCAACACGCGGTTTCTGTTGAGTTGGACGAAACTGCGCCGGCGGCCGAAGTCGAGCCGAATGAAGAGATGATCGCGCAGGGCTATGACGAGGCAGTCGAGCAAGGCGTGCCCTTCCAGGCGGAAGAAAACATTCTGGCAGAGGACTCAGCCGATCCGGTTGCTTTATCCGAAGCCGACCCAATGAGTACCGGCGAATTGATTTTGCAGGACGCCGGAAGAGATTTGCGACCTGACGTGATCACGCCATCTCCCGACATCACGTCCACAGCAGTCGCGGATCTACAAGCAAATATTCGCGACGAGCAGGTCGAACTGGCGCGCGAAGAAGCCGAAGAAACCGTGACGGCTGAAATGCCGGCCGCAAGTGAAACAGAACCCTCTCTCGCTTCGTCATCTGACGAAGGAGCCGCGAGCGAGAGTGAGACGCAGCAGGATCTCAAATGAGGTCTCAGATGTTTAATCTGAAAGCGATGTCGAATTATGCGGCCAACTAATCGCAGTTTGCGCAAAGGCGCAAGGCTGCTTGCCACACGCTTGCACTAGCGGGCTCTCCTGCCGTGCGCTGCGGAAAGTGGCGAACAGCCACTTTCAAAGAAGGAGCGCATGTCAGTAGCAACCTCCAAAGTTCGTCTTTACGATCTTGCCAAAGAGCTGAAGATCGACACCAAACGCCTCATAGAAGAGGTGCGACGCGAGGGTGTCGACGTCAGTGTGCCCTCAAACTCCGTTTCGAAAGAACTCGCCGAGAAGATCCGCGATAAGTACTTTCCGAAGCAGCCAACTACGGCGAAGCGCGCGATCAAGGTCGTCAAGAAAGCCGCGCGGGTAATCGAAGAGCCGCCGCCTGTGGAAGAAGCCCCGGCTGACGAAGTGCCAATCGAGGCTGAAGCCCCGGCGCCGGAACCGATTGAGGCCGCGGAACCGGAAGAACCGGCAAAGCCGCAGGTCACACGCGTCATCAAGAAGCTCGCGCCGGCCGTGCGCGCACCGGAGCCGGAACCGACCGCAGTGACCCTGCAAGCTGCGCCCCCGCAAGCCGAAGCGACGGCGCCGGTCGCTGAAGCGGCCCCGACGCCACAACCAGCGCCGCCTCCGGGCCGCCAGGTGCGTGTGCTACGTCCGACTGCGGCGGCGCTCAGTCAAGGCATTCGTCCGGGCGAACGGGCGCCTGCACCTCCGCCGTCGACTACCCCTGCACGCGAACGGAACGTGCGTCGCGTCGAATACACCGGCACTCCCGGCGAAACTGCGACGCCGCAAACGACTTACATTCCGCCACCCGACACCGGCCGGCGTCGTTCGCGACGGAGCGCGCCACGCGGCGGCAAACGCGCCGCAGACGGAAAAGGAAAATTGGATCGAGATTACATCGCACCGCCCGAAGTGCGTACGCTCGAAGAGCGCATCGCCGGACGTCTCCAGGTCCCGGGTGATGCCGGCGAGCTGAAGCCAGTGCGTCTGGTCGAAGGATCGACCGTGAAGGAGTTCGCCGAGAAACTCGGCATCAAGCCAAAAGACGTTGTGACGCTGCTGCTGCAGCGCGGTGTGTTCGCGACGATCAATCAGGCTTTGAATGACGACGTCGCGGCCGACCTCGGCAGGCGTTTTGGTTACGACGTGTCGTTCGTTCCGTTTGAAGAGATGGTCGCGGAGGAAGAGTTCGAAGAACTCATCGCCGCCGACGCCGACGACATCGAAGTGCCCCGTCCGCCAGTGGTCACAGTGATGGGCCACGTCGACCACGGAAAGACTTCTCTGCTCGACGCGATTCGGGCCACCAACGTGGTCGCGGGCGAAGCGGGTGGCATCACCCAGCACATCGGCGCGTACAGCGTCGAAGTCACGAGTCCCGACAACGGCAACGAGAAGCGGCGCGTAGTGTTTCTCGACACGCCTGGTCACGAAGCGTTCACCTTGATGCGTGCGCGCGGCGCGAAGGCAACCGACGTAGTCGTACTCGTGGTCGCGGCTGACGATGGTGTCATGCCACAGACGATCGAAGCGATCGAGCACTCGCGCGCAGCGGGTGTGCCGATCGTTGTCGCCATTAACAAAGTCGACAAGCCGGACTCGAATGCTGATCGCGTGCGACAGGAGCTTTCGCAACAGGGTCTGAACGCAGTTTCGTGGGGCGGCGACACGGAAATGGTCGAAGTCTCAGCCAAACAGCGCAAGAACCTCGACACGCTGCTGGAAACGATTCTGCTGACCGCTGACATTCTTAATCTGCGGGCCAGTACGACGCGTTTGGCGTCGGGTGTGGTGCTCGAAGCGAAATTGGATCGCGGTCGCGGCTCGGTCGCCACGGTGCTCGTGCAGCAAGGCACTTTGCGCCTTGGCGATCCTTTCATCATTGGTCAAATCTTCGGCAAGGTGCGCGCGATGTTCAACGATCGCGGCGAGCCGGTAGACGAGGCCGGTCCCGCGACGCCGGTTGAAGTCCTCGGCCTGCAAGGCGTTCCGGACGCCGGCGAAGCCTTCCAGGTAGTCGCCGATGTTTCGCGCGCGCAGCAGATTTCGCATCACCGCCAGTACGTCGAGCGTCAGCGCACGCTGATCAAATCGACGAAGCGCGGCATCGAAGCGTTGGGCGAAACGGAAGTCAAAGAGCTCCTCGTCATCATCAAGGCCGACGTGCAGGGCTCAGTCGAAGTGTTGAAGTCAACGCTTGAAAAGATGTCGACGGAACGCGTGAAGGTGAAAGTCATTCGCTCCGGCGTCGGCGCGATTACCGAATCCGACGTGCTGCTCGCCTCGGCGACGCAGGCCGGCTCGGCTTCCAGCGCGGTCGTGATCATCGGCTTCAACGTGCGGCCTGAATCGCGCGCAAGCGAGTTGTCGAAGCAGGAAAGCGTAGACATTCGTCTGCACTCGATCATTTACAAGGTCGAAGAAGAAATTAAGGCCGCGATGATCGGCATGCTGGATAAGATCGAGAAGGAAAAGATTCTCGGCAAAGCCGACGTGCGCGAAGTCTTCCGCGTGCCGAAGATTGGCTCCGTCGCCGGCTGCATGGTCATCGACGGCATCATCACACGCAAAGCGCGCGCGCGCTTGATTCGCGACGGCGTGGTCACATGGGAAGGCAACATCGGTTCGCTGCGCCGCTTCAAGGACGACGTCGCCGAAGTGCGCGAAGGCTTCGAATGCGGTATCGGTCTGGAAAACTTCAACGATATCAAAGTCAGCGACCAGATCGAGGCGTACATTATCGAGAGAGTGGCGGCGACGGAGCTGTAAGGAAGTTTCGGGTTTCGAGTTTTGGGTTTCGAGTCAAAGCCAACTCGAGACTCGAAACACTAAAGTCGAAACTGGCGAAGCCATGCATCGGACAGAAAGAATCGCGGAGACGCTGCGCGAAGAGATCGCGCAGATTGTCGGATTCGAACTTGAAGATCCGCGCTTGACCATGGTCACAGTCACCGAAGTTCGGGTGGCCGATGACCTGCGCGATGCCAGTGTTTACGTCACCGTGCAAGGCGACGAAAGCGAGCATCAGCGGGCGTTGAAGGCTCTGGAGCATGCCGCGCCGTACGTCCGCAGGCAATTAGGCTTTTCGCTGAACTTGCGGCATACTCCCGTGCTTCATTTCGTCCGCGACACGGTCGAAGAGAAAGCAGAGCGCGTCAACGCGCTCCTGGAAGAAATGGGAAGCGAAGTGAGTCGTAAATCGTGAATCGATCACGTTCTATTTACCATTCACGATTTACGATTTACGGCATTTATGCTTAGTCAGGTAGTTGAATTAATCGAACACAAGCACCGGTTCGCGATTACGTCCCACGTTCGACCCGACGGTGACAGTCTCGGATCATCCCTTGGACTCTATTGGCTGCTGCGCGCGCTCGACAAGGACGTCGAGGTCATCATGCGCGACGCGGCGCCGCATGCTTATCAGCAACTTCCCGGCGCTGATTTGATTCGCGTCACGCCTGCCATCGATCGCGAATACGATGGCGTTTTCGTGATTGAGTGTTCGGACATTGATCGTCCGGGAATCGATCTCGAAAAGCAGTTCGTCATAAATATCGATCACCACACCAGTACGGTTCTCTTTGGCACGATCAACTGGATCGATTCCACCGCCTCAGCCGTCGGTGAGATGATTTACAACTTGTGCAAAGCCACCGGCGTCCGGCCAACCGTGGAAATCGCCGAATGCGTGTACACGGCGCTGCTGACTGACACCGGTTCGTTTCATTACTCGAACACCAGCGAACGAACTTTCAAGATTGCTTCGGAACTGGTGCGCACCGGTGTCCGTCCAGCAAAGACTGCCGAAGCGATCTACGGAAATTACCAGTGGCCGAAGATCGAGTTGCTGGGCCAGGTGCTGTCAACCGCGAAACGCGACGAGAGCGGCCGCATCGCCTGGATGCGTCAGACGCTCGAGATGCAGCAGCAGACGAAAGCTTGCGAAGAGGACACCGATGGCTTTGTGAACCTGCCGCTGACCGTCGGCGATGTTTACGCAGTCGCGCTGTTCAAAGAATGCTCGCCGGGCGTTTACCGCACCAGCCTCCGCTCAAAAGGCGAAGTCAACGTCGCCAAAGTCGCCGAGCAGTTCGGTGGCGGCGGACATCGCAACGCTGCGGGTTGCACTTTGAAAGGCACCTGGGACGAAATCGAGAATCAGGTCGTGCCGCTGCTGCAGGATGCTGTGAAGCGAGCCAATGGCTCGCGCGATTGATGCTTTCGCTCCGTAGGAGCGAGATGTTTATAGAACCTTTCGAACAAAATGAATTCGAGCTCCGTCAGGAGCGTGATATCGCGCTCCTATCAGAGCTAATTAGTTTGTTCGACTTTGTTTCTATAAACATTTCGTCCCTAACGGGACTTCGAACCCGCCGGTACCGCAGGCCGTTCTGACTTCATAACGCGAGTTGTTCTGACAATGATCGAACGCAAATATAAGTGGCGTCGCGCCGACTACCAGGAAAGCACCCGCGGGCTCCTCGTCGTCAATACCGGTCACGGCAAAGGCAAGACGACGTGTGCGCTGGGCCTGATGATGCGCGCGGCGGGCCAGGGCTTGAACTGCTGCATGATTCAGTTCATGAAGTCGCGCAACGATCGTTACGGCGAACACGTCTCGGCTGAGAAGCTCGGCATCGAAATCCACACGATGGGCGACGGCTTCACCTGGGACACAAAGAATCCAGAACAGGATCGAAAGACCGCGCGCGAAACCTGGAACCTCTGCGTCGAGAAATTGAAGAGTGGCGATTACGATCTGCTCGTCTTTGATGAACTGGTGTACGTTTTGAGCTACGGCATGTTACCGGTCGATGAGGTTCTGCAGGAAATCCGCACTGCCCGCGAAGCTCAACCGGCGCTGCATGTAGTTGTCACCGGCCGCGACGCCCCAAAAGAACTGATCGATGCTGCCGATCTCGTCACCGAGATGACTGAGATCAAACATCCTTTCCAGGCCGGCATCCGCGCGCAACGAGGGATTGAGTTTTGATTATTACAACGGCCGGCAGTTGCTGCCGGCACAATAATGGTGATAAGAAACGGCAGCTAAATCAGCCTTCGAGGTTCTCACAATGGACAAGGTTCTTATTGACAAACTCACTGCGTTCATAAGCTCTGGGGAAAAAGCGGCCGCGGGCAGCGATTTCGACGCTTGGCGGAGGCGCGTGTCCACTTTCCTCCTTACTGCGCTCGGTGCTGACGAGGCGAAAAAGTTTGACGGCCTCCATGCCACTTACACAAGTGAATCGCGTGCTCTAAAGCTAGGGTATTTGGAAGGGTTGATTGCGAAAGCGCAAGCCACGCCGGATGTTCCGACAGCAATAATCACCCCGCCGCCTTCGGTCGTCGAACCTCAGACGGACGCTCGGAAGGTTTTCCTCGTGCATGGCCATGACAATGAAGCCAAGGAAACCGCAGCGAGATTTCTTGAAAAGCTTGGATTAGAAATCATTATCCTTCACGAGCAACCAAACGAAGGAAGGACGATAATCGAAAAGTTTGAGAACTACTCGCGAGACGTAGCTTATGCGGTTGTCTTACTTACGCCAGCTTTGCCTCAAAAGTAATCGATCGAGCGAATTAGGACAGAAACGTGCCGTAGGCACGTAATGTTTATAGAAAGCACGGCCTTCTCACTTCGGCCGCAAAGAGCGAACTGCTCAGCATTTCG
>Ga0157378_10000500_pt1 | contig 37186 bp, 36 predicted proteins | sample M65metaG_FD_115309 | JGI IMG/M metagenome (GOLD analysis project Ga0157378, IMG submission 115309) | Miscanthus rhizosphere microbial communities from Kellogg Biological Station, Michigan, USA - M6-5 metaG | ecosystem: Host-associated > Plants > Roots > Rhizosphere > Soil | place: USA: Michigan... | reverse complement strand
TCCTTCGTGGAACTGGTCTAGAATGCCGGGAGGAGTTTGCTTTGGCTAAGTTTGAAGATTGTCTGCAACGTTTGGAGAAGATAGTCGAGGAACTCGAAAAGGGGGAAGTTCCCTTGGAGAAGTCCTTGACCCTCTTTGAAGAAGGCATGCAACTTTCCGCCGCCTGCCGCAAGGAACTCGACGAGGCCGAGGGCAAAGTGGAAATTTTGCTCAAACAAGGTGGCAAACTGCAGGCTGAGCCTTTCGAACCCCTTCTAGAAAAGAGTCCCGGAAGAAAGTAACAGCGCAACAAGCGAGCGCATTTAACAACCCTATACGCGAATGCCCGCAAGCCATGGCCAGCGGACTTTCCCCCAACCAAAAACATACCCAAGACATCTCGAAGATGCCCCTTCGCATCTCTGCATGCCAGTATTTACGGTTCGCGAACATTTGCTGCTGTCCCTGAAAGTGCTTGGACTGTTGGGTTAATAATTTCGCTCCTTAGGGTGAAAGGTAGCCGCTAAAATGACCACAGCGCCTCGACTGTTTCGCGCATACCGGCCTCACCTAAGGGACAGCTTGGATATGGATAAACTAGTGATTCGCGGCGGCAATCCGCTGCTGGGAACCATTCGCGTGAGCGGCGCGAAGAACGCCGCACTCCCGGCAATGGCGGCGGCCCTGCTTACCGATGAACCCGTCATTCTAGAGAACATCCCCCAGGTCCGCGATATCGAGACTACACGCCGTTTGCTGGCCGCCATGGGTGCGGAGGTCGAACTGGGCTATGGAAGGGCCCACCATCGTACTACCATCTGCTGCCGCAACCTGGTATCGCCCGAGGCCTCCTATGAGTTGGTTAAGACCATGCGGGCATCGACTCTAGTATTGGGACCGCTGGTCGCCCGCTATGGCACCGCCCGCGTTTCCCTGCCGGGTGGCTGCGCGATTGGCGCGCGCCCAATTGATCTCCACATCCGTGGTTTGGAAAAGCTGGGTGCAACCATTACCCAGGAACACGGCTATGTCGAAGCCAGCGCCACCCGATTGAAGGGTGCGGAAATTATGTTCGACAAGATCACTGTCACCGGAACTGAAGACCTCTTGATGGCCGCAACCCTGGCTGAGGGCGAGACCATCATGCAGAACTGCGCGCGCGAGCCTGAAGTTGAGGACTTGGCCGACCTTCTCAACAAGATGGGAGCCCGGATTGAAGGAGCGGGTACGTCCACGATCCGAGTGCTGGGAGTGACCAAGTTGCATGGGGCAAAGCACCGCATCATTCCCGACCGCATCGAGGCAGCGACCTTCATCATTGGCGGCGCACTCACCGGCGGAGATCTCAATGTCGCGGGGTGCGACCCTCAACATTTAGGTTCGTTGATGCAGAAGCTGGAAGAAACAGGCGTGAAGACCAGTGTCACGACGGACTCGGTGCGAGTCATGGGAGACAGTCCTATAAAAGCCGCTGATATCAACACCGAAGAGTATCCCGGCTTTCCCACCGATATGCAGGCCCAGTACATGGCGCTGGCGACCCAGGCGGAAGGTACTTCCATCATCACGGAAAACATATTTGAAAACCGCTTCATGCATGCCCAGGAACTGGTTCGCATGGGTGCAAATATCCGCATTGAGGGTAGCCGGGCAACGGTTCGCGGACGCACTCCGCTAAGCGCCGCTGCTGTGCTTGCCTCCGATCTGCGGGCTTCCGCTTCATTGGTATTGGCGGCCCTGGTCGCCGACGGCGAGAGCATCATCGACCGCGTTTACCATATCGACCGCGGCTACGAGCACATCGAGGAAAAGCTGCGCGGGGTGGGCGCCCAGATTCGCCGCATAGGGGAAATGCTTCCCAAGAGAGCTGCTCCGGCTAGAGCCTAGACCTGTCGATCTTTCACTATTGCAATATTATTTACTCCTGATTGTTCTAAGCGCTTGTGCCCTGTCTTCATCTGCACTCTACGGGGAAAATTGCCTGGACCACAGATAAACAGAGAACCATGAGCGATTTCTATTGTTCGTACCGCAATGCCTGAATCGGATCAAGTTGCGAAGCCTTTCGGGCGGGATAGAAACCAAATAAGATCCCTACCCCCGCGGCAAATGCCGCCCCAATGCCGAAAATCGTATTGGTCAGCTTGGTAGGAAAACCAAACAGTTCAGGTACAACGCTTGCACTTGCGAATCCCAGAAGTAGTCCGATCGCGGCTCCTAATGCGGCAATAAAAGTAGCCTCGCTTAGGAATTGAAGTTGAACATCGCGTTCAGTCGCGCCGATTGCCAGGTGCACTCCAATTTCTCGGGTTCGCTGGGTGACCGATACCAGCATGATATTCATGATTCCGATTCCGCCAACCAAGAGCGACAGTGACGCAATGCTTGCCAGCAGCAGGCGCATCATCTTGCTGGCCGCCAGCTGGGCGTTGATCAAATCCTCCGGACGCCGAACATTGAAATCATCGTCTTCTGCTGCGTTCAGGTGGTGGCGTTCCCGGAGCAACGCAGTAATCTGCTTGGTCGCTTCCGCCATCGACGTCTGCGTAACGGCAGAGCAGAAAATGTCGTCCAGCCAGAACGTCCCGGTGATGCGCTTTTGTACCGTTGTATAGGGCATGAGGACGAAGTCGTCCTGGTCTCCACCGGTAGCTGAGAACCCCTTAGCCCGTAGCGTGCCAACTACGCGGCACGGCAGGCTCTGTACGCGAATCGTTTTGCCCACTGGGCTCTCAACGCTGAACAGATTGTCCACCACCGTTTGGCCAATGACGCAGACCGGCGTATCGGTGGCGACATCAGTGTTGTTAAAGAATTCTCCCTCCTGCAGATCCCAGCGCCGAACCTGCAAATAGTTCGGAGTCACTCCGCGATATTGGGTCGCCCAGTTTTGATTGCCATAAATCACCTGGATTCGCCCATCGACGTTGGGCGTCACGCTCTTGATGAGAGGTACCTGCTCCAGGATCGCGTCCGCGTCACCCAGGACGAGGGATCGTGTCCCCCGGGCGCCCATGCGCATACCGTTACGGCTCCGGCTGCCTGCCTCTATCCAGACAAAATTATCTCCGAGATTCTGAAGCTGCGACTCCACTGCGCCGGTTCCAGCATTGCCGATCGCGACCACACAGATAAAGGCTGCCACGCCAACTGCGATCCCCAGGACCGAGAGCACACTTTGTATCCAATGGCGCCCCAGTGATCGAAATGCCTGCCGAAAAATCGTGGATAGCCGCATAGTTGTAAACGAACGACTATTGTCCATTGTCGCCGATAACGTTGGTCAGGAAATGACAAAGCTGAACGGATTTCCGTAGACTTAGTTTCTGCCCAAGGAAAGTGCATGCGCAAAGACTTCGCTCCTGTATTGCAGACCGCGCTTCGGAACGCCCTGGAATACTTAAAGGGGCTGGATGATCGGCCGGTAGGCCCGACCGCTTCTCTCGACGAGCTGCGCGCCAAACTCTGTAAAGAGTGGAAAGCCGAAGGGATCGCCGGCGAGGACGTCATCACTGATTTGGTTCAGTCCGTGGAAGGAGGGTTAAACAACTCCCCCAACGCGCGCTTCTATGCATGGGTCATTGGAGGATCCCTTCCATCCGCACTCGCCGCCGACTGGCTGACGTCAACGTGGGACCAGAATGCCGGCATGTATGCCGTAAGCCCGGCAAGTGCCATTGTGGAGGAAGCGGTGGGCGCATGGCTTAAAGAGCTGTTCCGGCTGCCCGGTCACACTTCGTTTGCGTTGGTGACCGGCTGCCAGATGGCTCATGCGACGTGCCTGGCCGCAGCGCGTTCATGGCTACTAAAAAATCAGGGCTGGGATGTGGAGCGACAAGGAATGGCCGGTTCACCCCAAATCCCAGTTCTTTGTGGGGTGCGGCACGCCACCATCGACCGCACTCTGCGGCTGCTCGGCTTCGGCGACACCTCTCTGGAAGTGCTGCCCTCAAATCCGGTGAGGGGACTTGATGCGAAGACGCTTGAAAATGCATTGAGTGAGTTAAGAGGAAAGCCAGCGCTGGTTCTTTTGCAGGCAGGCGACGTTAATACCGGCGGCTTCGATAACCTCGCGGAGCTGATTCCAATAGCGAGAGAACACGCTGCGTGGGCCCACGTTGATGGCGCCTTCGGAATGTGGGTGATGGCAAGCCCGCAATACGAACACTTGGCCCGCGGAATGGAATTGGCGCATTCCTGGGCGACGGACGGACACAAATGGCTCAACGTTCCCTACGACTGTGGGTACGCTTTTGTTGCCGAAGCACAAGCGCATCGGGATTCGATGAGCTATCAGGCCAGCTATCTTTCCCACCAGAGTGCGGCGCGCGATCCACTCGACTGGAATCCGGAATTCTCGCGCCGGGCCCGCGGTTTCGCCAGCTATGCCGCTCTCCGCGAGTTAGGGCGCAACGGCGTCCGCGAACTGGTCGAGCGAAATTGCGAATGCGCGAAGCAGATCGTGGCTGGACTCTCTCGCCTGAAGAATGTCGAGGTGCTCAGCGAACCAATCATCAATCAGGGACTGGTTGCATTCCTGGGTCCAGACGGACACCCATCGGACGAATGGAATGACCGGGTAATTGCGGAGATCGACATCGAGGGCACTTCCTTCTTTTCAGGCACAACCTGGAATGGACGCCGCGCCATGCGGATCAGCGTTTCAAACTGGCAGACCTCGAGCGAGGATGTAGCTCGCACGATTGCTGGAGTAGAGCGTGCACTTGAGAGTCTGCGGAACGAAACAGTGGCTAGCCAAAAGTTCTAACCCTATCTTTCATTATCGGTACTAGGTTCGGGATGGATCAGCACCCGGAAGAGGTCCGGTGCTTCTTGCTTGAAGCGGATTTCCAGTTCCGTGGAAATGTCATGCACGCTCGACAGTGGAAGCGTGTCGGACATGGTGCAATGGCAGGAAACATAGAGCCGCCCACGAACCCGTTTGATCTCGATATCATGCATATCCAGGATCTCAGGAAAGTCCGCGGCGGTGGCTTTTAGCCGTTTCTCTAATGTCGCATCGCTCACCACTTCGTCCCCAGGCTCGATCGTAGAAGGCTCGCTTTCAATATGGGTAAGGATCGATTGAATTTCTGGTACCTCGTCACGGATCTCGGATTCCAGGAGAGTGACCCGGTCGTGTGCCTCTTTGAGACTCAGGTTCTCATCGAGTTCCAGGTGCTGTTCGACGTGCAAACGGCCGCGGAGATCCTGCACGCTGACGTCGTGCACATTTACATTATTGCGCGTGGCCACCGCCCGCACTCGATCGAATATATTCTCGGCGCGTCCGACTCTCGGGATAGGGTGGACAACCACGTCTGCGCCGGGAAGAATACTCTGCACCGCGGTCGTAACTGCCGACACCATTTGTTCCGAGCGTTGGAAAGTTACATTCCGCGCCAAGCCAACGGAAAGATCGGCAAAATAGCGGTTGCCGGCGCGGCGAATGCGCACCCGGTCAATCTCGAGCAGACCCTCGACTTTCGATACGGCCGAGATGATCTTGCTGCGCACTTCTGGAGGAGCCGCATCGAGCAAGCCGTCAATCGTACGGCGAGCTAGGCGACCACTTACGTAAACGACAACTCCGGCAACAAAGAGTGCCGCGATTGGATCAGCATCGCGCAACCAACCGATACCAAGTTTGCGCCCTGCCATTACCAGTAGCAGGCCCAAAATGACAACGCCGCTTGACCAGATGTCGGTAGAAAAGTGAAGTGCGTCCGCCTCCAGCGCCTGGCTTTCGTATTTCGTGGCGATTCGCCCTAAGGCTCGTGATCTCCAGAAATCGACGACCATGGAAATACCCATGACGGCAAAGGCGTTTACATTCGGCTCAATATCTACATGATGGAAAAACAGCCGGATGATTGCTTCGTAAACGATCCAGACACAGGTGAGCAGCAGCAAACCGGTTTCGATGAAGGCAGAGAAATTCTCCACCTTGCCATGGCCATACTGGTGCTCGGCATCCGCAGGTTTGTCGGATACTCGCACGGAAAATAGCGTCACGATGGCCGCGATCAGGTCCAGGGCGGAGTGGGCCGCTTCCGACAGAATTCCCAAGCTTCCGGTGGTAACACCGACAAAGATCTTCAGCGCGGTGATGGCAAGTGCCGCGAGCACGGAGTTGCCGGCCACCGCACGCTTTTCCGCGCGCATCGCTTTCGGACTGAAGACCGTCGACGTCACCGACATATTGGCATTATCACTGCTAGATTCGATCCCGCCAAGCCACGAGCAGCGCCGATGGATGCGACCGATCAGTAACGAGTGGCCCGGAAACCCTATGTTACGATTCTGGTACGCGATTTCATCCGGAGGAAATCTATTGTGATGGCCCGATGTGGGTTGAATTTTGTCATACTCGGCGCTTTAGCCTGGGGGCAAGCCGTAGCACCGGCCGCGCCTGCGCCGGTCTCTCCCCAGGGGGGGAATCCGGCTCCTCAGAGGGCGCCCGCTGAACCAGAGGCCAATCTTCCGCCCGACGCTCCGGTGATAACTATTGACGGGGTTTGCGACCAACCGCCCGCCGAAAAATCCTCAGCGGCTGATTGCAAGACGGTTATTACTAAATCCGAATTTGAAGAGGCGATCAAAGCGCTACAGCCGACTGTTCCTCCGGCGGCACAACGACGCCAGTTTGCAAGCCGCTATGCAATGCTGGTCATCTTCGCTGACCAGGCTCACAAACAGGGTGTGGATAAAGGTCCAAAATTCGAAGAGCAGATGAAGCTGACCCGCATGGAAGTTGCTGCCCGAGCTCTCGGCCAGCAAATGCAAGAGAAGGCCGGCACGGTTTCGGATGGAGAAGTCACCGACTATTTTCAGCAACACGCCAGCAATTACGAACAGGCCGACCTACAGCAAATCTTCGTTCCACACGCGAAAGCTACGGAACCCCCTACCAAGCCGGTCCCAACGGCTGCGGCGAAGCCCGCGGCTCTCACCGAGGAAAGCATCCGAAAGGAAGTTGAGGCGCTGTACAAGCGCGCGGCTGCTGGCGAAGATTTCGCGAAATTGCAGGCTGAGGCATACACATTTTCAGGATTGAAAACCAAGCCGCCTGAAACCAAAGTAAAGGATCTTCGGCGTAGCACCCTGACTCCGAATCGCGCCGTGGTGTTTGAATTAAAGCCGGGCGAGGTTTCAAAAGTGGTCACCGATCCCACCGGCTATTTCATTTACAAGCTCGATAAGAAAGATTCGGTTCCCATGGAACGCGTTCGGGCTGATATCGAGAACGCGATCAAGACACAAAAGATGCAGGCGGCAATTCAAAACATGCAGCACTCCGCGACCCCAAAATTCGATGACAAGTACTTTGGACCGGAAGCTGCTCCGATGGGCCTGCCCGGTCCAGGACCAAATCAACCGCCAATGCGGCCCGCTCCCTCTCAAGCACCGCCGCCAATTAATAAGTAATGGCAACGCTGCGCCCAACCGTCGTGATAACCGGCGCTTCAGGCGACCTCGGGTCGCGCCTCGTTCCGTTATTGGGGGATTTCAACGTGGTTGGCCTTGACTGGAAACAACCTATAACCAAAGCGCCTTTCCGCTTCATCCACATGAACCTGGAGCGGGAGGACTGCTGCCGGGAGTTGATGCTCCTGCTGCGCGAAACCCGCACCGTTACTTTCGTTCACCTTGCCTCGGTGCACCCGCGTAATAGCGGTGAAGTGATGGATGCCGAGCGCATGTGGCAGATCAACGTTGCCGGAACGGCGCGCGTTCTGGAATCGATTACTGAAGCCAACCGTGAAGAAATGCTGGTTAAAAAGTTTATCTTTCCCAGCAGCACCCTGGTTTATGGTCCCAACCGCTCCACCGAAGCGACCGAGGAAACTGAGCCGGGGACTAATTTACCCCTGTTTGTAAAGCATCAACTGGAAGCGGAAAAGGTTGTTCGCAAGCGCGGCACCGGCCTTCGGGCTTGCAGCATTTATATTCTTCGCGCGGCAACTTTTGCCGGCGCCGGGTCGAACAATTACCTAGTCAGCGCTCTGCGTCCAAACGCAAGAGGAAAGCGCATGTCGCTTGCTCTCCCCTGGGGGCAACAGGCGCTTGAAAACCGGCTCCAGTTTGTTCATGTGGATGACATGGCGCGGGTGATTTCCTATATTGCTCACAAGTCAGAACCGGAGCCGCAACGCCTCACCTTCCTCAACGTGACTGGGCGAGGAGACGCCATTTCCTACCAGCAGGTGATCGACACGGCACAAACGAAGCGCTTAGGGGTTCCTGGGAAGTCGGCATTGGAAATGCTGACGCGCTTTCGATGGAACCGCGGGATTTCGCCTATCCCGCCCGACCTTACCCCGTACCTGATGAGCGAGACTCTGGTAAGCAGCACACGCCTGCGTAAATTTCTTGGTCAAGACTACGAGGAAGTAATCCATCACACCATTGCGGAAGCCTTTGCCGATTCCTTTTCTCCGGTTTCGGAGCCTTCTCAGACCTCAACTCTCTCGCACTAGGCAATTTGACTTGCTGTAAGCAAACTTCAATAATCTGGGTTGCCGTGGATATTTACCAGCACATCGTGAAGCTGCGCCAGGAAGGTCGCCGCGGTACAGTGGCGACCATCGTGAGCGCGCAGGGTTCGATCCCGTCCTTTAAAACTGCCAAGATGCTGGTACGCGATGACGGCTCCCTTGTTGGCACCATAGGCGGTGGTTGTGTGGAGGCTGAGGTTTGGCAGGCAGCGCGTGAAGTGATGGAAAGCGAAAAACCCCGAACATTGAGTTTCAACCTGAACCAGAACCCGAAATATGACACCGGGCTGGTTTGCGGCGGCACGCTCGATATCTTTCTGGAGCCAATCCTGCCAGCAGCCAACCTCTACATCTTTGGCGCCGGACACGTTGCGCTGAATCTGTACAAGATGGCTAACAACGCCGGATTCGATGTGACGGTCATCGATGATCGTGATGCCTATGCGAATCGTGAACGCTTTGCCGACGCGAAGGATGTAATCGCCGAAGACTTCGAACAAGCGATGGCGCGGTTGACCCCCACCGATTCATCCTACATTGTGATCGTCACCCGCGGACATCGCGACGACATGCGCGTGCTACGCTGGGCGGTGCAAGGTCCGGCTCGCTATATCGGAATGATCGGCTCGAAGCGCAAGACCATCGCGATTTTCCGTGAACTGGTAAACGAGGGGTTGGCTGAGAATCTGTTTGATCGTGTGTATGCCCCGGTTGGCTTGGATATTGGAGCGGTCACGCCAGAAGAAATTGCCATCTCCATCACTGCCGAGTTGATCGCCGTCCGCCGCCATGCGGAACGCCCCATGCCTCACATGAGCTGGTTTCATAATAAGAAGCAGGTAGATACCGTACCGTAGCTGCGTTGTGTGGTGACTCGCCACGTCCATGCAAGTCTGGCGGGCTCTTATCCCCAGACGAATTTCACCAACCGTTTCTGTTATCGTCCTACCATGAATCGCGACCCCGCATTCTGCGCCGTAATCCTGGCCGCTGGACAATCGACTCGCATGGGACGCGATAAGGCTCTATTACCCTGGCCGCCCGGCAATGCGTCGTCAAACGAAACATTTCTCGCCGCAGCGATCGCCTCGCTACAAGACTTCAATGATGTTGTGATCGTGGTAGTGGGCAACAACGAAACTTCCCTGACGCCTTTGATTTACTCGTCCGGAGCCGTGATGGTGCGCAATCCCACGCCGGAGTGCGGCCAATTCAGTTCATTGCTGACTGGCCTGCGGGAAGTCCTCAACCGCGGCCGAGATGCGGCGATGATGACGCTGGTGGACCGGCCCCCGGTTTCGCGCTCTACCCTTCGACTGCTTTGTGAGAAGTTCAGGATTCTAGAGCGAGGTAAGTGGGCAGTGATTCCCGAGCACAAAGGACGTCATGGTCACCCGATCCTGATTGCCCGCGAAATGATAGAAGCATTCCTCAAAGCGCCTCCCGGCTCCACTGCTCGTGATATTCAACACCAATATCAATCGGTGATCGAATACGTTTCCGTGGAAGACCCAGCTGTGACCCTCAACGTGAATACGCCTGAGGACTATGCCGCACTGCGGCCGCCCAGCTAAACTGGTAGTCAATTTTCCACCATGCCAACTTCCCTGTCCGCATCAGAATTTGTGAATTCAGTAGTACACCTTCAACCAGCTTTTGCGACTTTCGACTGTGATGGAACCTTATGGTCCGGTGATGCCGGAGAAGGCTTTTTTGATTGGGAGCTGCGCCGCGGAGTCGTCAGCGACGATGTGGCAAATGCGATTCGCGCCCGTTACGCTGATTATCGCGCGGGCAAAGTCAGCGAAGACGACATGTGCGGAGAGATGGTCACCATCCATCGAGGCCTGAAGGAAACGGACATAAACCAGATTGCCGCCGAATATTTCAATCAGCACGTGAAGCCCAACATCTTCCCGGAGATGCAGGAACTGGTGGAGCGATTGATTGAGGCGGGCAGCGATGTTTGGGCGGTATCATCCACCAATTTATGGGTTATTCAAGCCGGGATGAAATATTTCGGAATTCCTCCCAACAAGATTCTGGCTGCGACGGTCAAGATCGACCACGGCGTTATTTCCGACCGTTTAATTCGTGTTCCCTCCGGCGATGGCAAACCTCAAGCTATTCTTGATGTTGCCAAACGCAACCCCGACGCGGCTTTCGGTAACTCGCGGTGGGATGCTGCGATGTTGAGCATGGCGCGCCATCCATTTGCTGTGAATCCCAATCCCGACCTGGAAGAAGTGGCTCGGGCCCGCAACTGGACGGTCTATTTTCCCGCCAGTAAACCCAAGAACTAGCCACCGGCTTTCGCCAGGAGAGCTTTTAGGGTATCGATAGCTAAGTGTCCCGCGTGCCCGGACGCTTGCGGTAGCCCACCAATCTCACTCACTAGATATTCTCTGGGGATTGCCGCCGCTTCGTGTATGGTCTTTCCCGCAACCATTTCCGTCAATAGGGACCCGCAGGCCATGGCCGAAACGCATCCTTTGGCGCGGAAACGGATCTCTGTGACCACACCGTCTTTAATCTTAGCGGTCAACTCCAGAATATCTCCACACGCAGGATTCTCCAGGCGAACTCGAACGTCGGGATTCGGTACCTCGCCGGCATTACGGGGATTTTCGAAATGATCGAGAACCTGCGACGAGTACATTGGCTGAAATTGTAGCCGACCGGCCTGTAACATAAACGCATGGCCGACTTCAGCCCTCACCGTATCGTGTCTTTGCAGCCCAGTGCCACCTTGATTCTCGCTGAAGTTGGCATGTTGGATCGCGTCGTGGCTTGCACCAAATATTGCGTTGATGTGTGCCCAGAAGTCGCTACCGACGGTAAGACCATCGTCGCCGATTCCTGGACGGCAAAATCGGCCGAGATTCTGGCAGCCAAACCTGATCTGGTCATCGCCTCAGTGCCATACCAGGAAAGTGCAGTGATTGAAATTCTGCGCTCGGGCGTGACCTTCCTCGGATTTGCTCCCAAGACTCTTGCCGACATCTATCGCGACATAGCGGCCATCGCAGGAATCATGGGCGTTTCAGAGCGGGGACTCAGAGTGGTCGAGCAGATGCGAACCGCGATTGAAGAAGTGCGAAGCCGCACCCTAACAGAACCGCGCCCGAGAGTTTACTGCGAAGAATGGGGCAAACCTTTGATCGCATCGCAGAAATGGGTTGCGGAACTGGTGGAAGCTGCCGGTGGAGAATTTATAGGGACTCCGGGAGCCCAAACCACGGCTCCGGCTGTTGCCGCGCAAGACCCCGACCTGATCGTAGCCTCATGGTGCGGAGCCGGTGACCGCGTCCCTTTGCAGAAAATCGTGCGGGACAGAGCCTGGGTTGAGCTGCGTGCGGCGAAAAATCGCCGCGTCGTTTGCATTCGCGATGAGTTTCTGAACACTCCGGCCCCCAGCCTGATCACCGGATTGCACGCCTTGGCCGCCGCCATTCACCCTGACCGTTTTCCCCAACCGCCCGGTCTTTCCTGGATGAGCGAGTAACCAGTTCGTTAACTGAATATTAATTCGCGATAGACTAGTATTCACGCCATGACTACCGCTTCCGCAGACGATGTCAGAAAAGAATTCGACGACCTCTGCCGCTCAGCGGGCTCTGCTCGCGACCTGATGGAAAAGCTCGTTAAGCTACTTCACGCGCGCATGCTGAAGTACAACTGGGTGGGCTTTTATATGATCGATGATTCCGTGAACCCACCCGTCTTGCAACTCGGAGCCTATCAGGGCGCCATGACGCCTCATACCCGAATCCCTCTTCACCAGGGAATCTGCGGCGCGGCAGCCTCGACCGGGAAGACCGTTGTGGTCGATGACGTCAGCAAAGATCCCCGCTACCTTGCCTGCTCAATCGAAACCAAGTCTGAGATTGTGGCCCCCGTGTTTGCGCGCGGAAAAGTTGTGGGGGAATTAGACATTGACAGTCACTTTCCTGCCGCCTTCAAGGAAAAGGACCGTGAGCTGGTGGAGTACTGCGCCTCGGCAGTGGGTAAGTGTCTGGAAAGATTTTCAGTATGAGGCCGCATTAACCACATCCCGGCTTGGAGCCATCCTCCCCCATGAAAAGAGTGGTCGCAGCCCTGATTCTCGATGCCGAAAAGCTCCTTGTCTGCCAGCGCACCCGGCACCAGACCATGCCGCTGAAGTGGGAATTTCCCGGAGGCAAGATTGAAGACGGCGAGCAGCCCCGCGACGCGCTTCGTCGTGAACTCGAGGAGGAGTTGGGGATACAGGCAGAGGTCGGAGACGAAGTCTCACGCATCGTCCATGAATACCCGAACGGCGGATCCGTCGAACTACGCTTCTTTAGCGTCCGCCAGTATTCGGGCGAACTTGAGAACCGAATCTTTCGTGATGTTCGCTGGGCTGCCCGCGCTGAATTGCCATCCTTCGACTTTCTGGAAGCAGACCTGGGACTGGTGCGCGAACTGGCTGCAGGCAAGGTCATTTAGCGACAAAAGCCATTTACACTGAGAGCAATGCAGCGTCCGTCCAAATTGCACCTGCTCCGCGAATTTCATCGCACTCTCTACCGAGCCTGGGGCTGCCAGCACTGGTGGCCCGCCGCCAGCCGCTTTGAAGTCATAGTCGGCGCATTTCTCACTCAGAACACCAATTGGACGAACGTGGAACGGGCTCTCAAACAGCTTCGCGCGGCGAAGGTCTTGAGCCTGGATGAAATTCGTAAGGTGCCTCTCTCGAGACTCGAATCTCTAATTCGCTCGTCTGGCTATTTCCGGCAAAAGGCCGGGCGCCTTAAGACTTTCGTCGTATTTGTGGATCAGTGCTATGGCGGTTCCCTCACCCGCATGTTTTCCCAGCCCACGGAAAAACTACGCGAACAACTACTTTCGTTAAATGGTGTCGGCCCCGAAACCGCTGATTCAATCCTGCTCTATGCAGGCCAGCATCCCGTGTTTGTAGTCGACGCTTACACTCGTCGAATCCTCGGCCGCCATGGGATTTCGCCTCCCAACGCTCCTTACGAGGAAATTCGTCAACTTTGCGAAAATGCACTCTCTCACGAGGAGTTACAACAACTCTCGCAACGGGGAGACAGCCTTCGCGGAGCGACGGGCACTTGCCACCCACCCTCTCGCCTGAGCCTGGCTAAGCGTGCGCCCCTGGCCCAGGTTTTCAACGATATGCATGGGCTGATCGTCGGTGTGGGCAAGAATTATTGTCTCAAATCCAGACCTAGGTGCGAGGAATGTCCGCTGCGACCATTCTTACCTGCCCCTGAGCCTTCCTACCCCGAGGGCTCGGCCCTTCCGATTCCATAAAAGTTCTTTTCCCAGCCAGATTCCTGACATACAATCTCGCCGTCCTTCGTCCAGGAGGTGTTTATGAAGATCCAGGGCCTCGAAGGGAAATCTGTGTCCGAAATCCAGCTGGAATTGCAGCGCGGCGCGAAGTTTATCGTCTACTCGTACTGCGTTTCGCTTATTCTTGTCACGTTTCGCCGTCCTTCCGAAATCTACTTTCTTCCTCCCGGAACCAGCCGGGTCCGCAAGGGATTGACCTTTAGCCTAATCACTCTGCTTCTAGGATGGTGGGGAATACCCTGGGGGCCGATCTATTCGGTGAAGTCAATTGTGGAGAACTTCCGAGGTGGGAGGGATGTGACTACTGATTTTTCGCCTCGCATACAGCCCACCACGGTCGGCTTCGCGGCTCCAGCTAAAGTTGGTTAGACAAATTTCTTGAATTTGCTTTGTCTGCGCGCTTAGCGGTGGCTGCAAGCGCGCAGTGATTGCGCGAACCGCCGATCGTCGCGCAGTTCTGATCGGCGCTGCGGTCAATCCCGATTACCTCACAGAACCCGCCTACACCACCACTCTGGCGCGCGAATTCAACATGCTGGAAGCCGAAGATGCTATGAAGTGGAAGGCCTCCGGCCCGACGCGAATACTTTCGATTTTGCCGCTGCCGATCGGATCGTCTCCTTTGCTGAAGCTCACTCCATGAAAGTTCGTGGCCACACGCTGGCGTGGTCAAAACACAATCCTGAATGGCTGGAGAAAGGTCACCATAGTCCCCAGCAACTTGACGATCTTTTGCGCGAGCACATCCGCGCACCGTCAAGCAATTTCGGGGACATGCCTTTGCCTGGGACGTGGTCAACGAAGCCCTGCCCATGGACCGTCAATACACCCCCAAGCCCGCCTACCAGGCCCTGAAACAAGCTCTTGCCGAATCGACTACGCATTAGGGACTGATAACTAATTCTCTTCTGCCCCGCGAATTCACTTGCACCCGACCACTATAATGAAGCATCTCATCTGAAGTAGTTTGGCTTAAGAATGGCATCCCCTGGTGCAATGCGACCCGAAAAAGAGCTGTCCCGACGCAGGAAGTTTATTTCCTTTCTGGCGATCAGCGTCTTTCTGTTGCTGGCGGTAATCGTCTCGCAGACATCTTTCGATTTGCCATTTCTGAATCCCGGCAGCAATCAGCAACTGGCATTCTTTGCCGCTCTCTCGATCCTGATCTTCCTGCTGTTTGTTGCGCTTACGGTAGTGCTGGGCCGCAATCTCATCAAACTTTTTGCCGAACGCCGGCTGGGTGTTTTGGGCTCGAAGTTTCGAACTCGCATAGTCGTAGCCGGGCTCCTGCTTTCCTTCCTGCCGGTCATATTCATGTTCTTTTTCGCGTACGGCTTGATGAACAGGACCATCGACAAATGGTTTTCTCGTCCAGTGGAAGAAGTTCGCCAGGACACTGCGGTGATGGCATCGCTACTGGCGAACTACGCGTCCCAGAACGCGCATGCTGAGGCTCTTTCCATCGCCTCCGAGCCCTCAACCCAGCACGCCTTCGCCGGCCACGGCTTTTCCGCCGTGGTAGACGAGTTCCGCAAGCATGAAGCGACCCTGCAGGGCGGCTTCGCACTTGCATTGGTCGACGGCAATGCGGAAGCCAGTCTGGGCGCACCGGGTCCTTGGGCCACGTTGAAAAAATCGTTGCCCCAAGATCTGTTCTCCCCCAAGGCCGGATCGGTCATCACCTACGACCACACCGACTATGTTTTCGGTACCGCTCCGGTCGGAGATCGCGGCCTGGTATTGGTGGCTATGCCGCTGCCGAAAACCTTTTCCGAAACCGTCAAGCAGATCCAGGCCAGCCAGCAGCGCTACGTGGAACTGGTGTCACAGCGGAAACTGGTCCGGCGCACCTACATGGACATGCTGCTGCTGCTCACCGTGCTAGTGCTGTTCGCTACCACCTGGCTGGCTATGTATTTGTCCAAGCTCATAGTCCGTCCGGTCGCTGCTCTGGCGGAAGCTACCCAGGAGATCTCTCGCGGCCGCCTGGATTATCGCGTCGAAATCCACGCCGCCGATGAACTCGGTGATCTTGTCCGCTCCTTCAATCGCATGGCAGAAGAGCTGGAAGGTAGCCGTCATCAGCTGGAGTCATCCAGCCGTGAACTGGAAGAAGTAAACGTTGCCCTCGAACAGCGCCGTCAACACATGGAAACCATCCTCGAGAGTATTCCGACTGGCGTGCTCTCACTCGATGCGGGACGGCGAACCACTCACGTCAACCACGCTCTGGTTCGGCTTTTCCGTCCAAAGGGCACCGAATCTGGCACTCCGGCGGTGCTGATCGGATCGATGCTTACGGACATTTTTCCCGCGGAAGTTATGGAGGACCTAGAGCCTCTCCTGCGCCGTGCCGACCGGATGGGCACAACCACCACACAGATGGAATTCGACCTCCAGCACGAGGCGCTGAACGTGGCGGTAACAGTGGCAACTCTTCACCACGAGGGCAAGAGCCTGGGCTATGTTCTCGTCTTCGAAGATTTATCCGATCTGCTTAAAGCACAAAGGCAGGCCGCGTGGCGGGAAGTGGCGCGGCGCGTAGCCCATGAGATCAAGAACCCGCTTACTCCGATCGCACTTTCCGCGGAGCGCATTCGCCGCCATCTTGACCGCGGCACACCTCCAGACGCCAACTCCATTGCTGTGCTTCACAGCTGCGCCACGACGATCGTGAGTGCCGTCGAGACGTTGCGCACCCTGGTCGATGAGTTCTCGACGCTGGCGCGCTTCCCAACTGCGAAACCGCAACCGGCAAGCATCAACACGATTATCGAAGGCATGTTGGCCATGTTCAACGGACGGCTGGACAATATTCGTGTTCGAACCTCTCTTTCTCCAGACCTGCCACATGTTCTGGCTGATGGCGAGGCAATTAAACGCGCCCTGGCCAACTTGGTCGACAATGCAGCCGAAGCGATGCAGGGCTCCATGCTGCGCGAGATAGAGATCTCCACGTCCCTGGTCGCCAGTCACGACGCGGTCGAGATAACCGTAGCTGACACCGGTCATGGCGTCACCCAGGAGTTGAAAGAACGCTTGTTCCTGCCTTATTTCTCCACGAAAAACCGTGGCACTGGACTTGGTCTCGCCATCGTTAGCCGCATCATGGAGGACCACCACGGTTCCATTCGGGTGGAAGAAAACAAACCCGTAGGCACGCGCTTTGTGCTTGAATTACCTGTCGCTCCGGAATTCGCCGCTGTTCCGGCCACTGCTTAGCATGCCCAACATCCTGATTGTGGACGACGAGGTTGGAATCCAGGAATCCCTCACCGGGGTACTGGAAGACGAAGGCTACACGACCTCGGTCGCAGGAAGTGGCGAGGCCTGCCTCGAATTGCTCGAGCAGCATGATTTTGACGCCGTCCTGCTCGACATCTGGCTGCCCGGAATCGACGGCCTGGAAACTTTGAAGCAAATTCGGGCGCACTCCGATGCCCCGGAAGTAATCATGATATCCGGGCACGGCACAATTGAAACTGCAGTCCGCGCCACCAAGCTCGGCGCTTATGACTTTCTCGAAAAGCCCCTCTCGATCGACAAGACGTTGATTTTGTTGAAGAACGCAATCGATGCCAAGCGGCTTTATCAGGAAAATCGTGATCTTCGCAAGCAGTTAGTCCCGCGCAGCGTCATCGTCGGGGAAAGTGTGCCGATGAAGGCTCTGCGGCAGCAGATCAACCTCATGGCCCCAACCAATGGCCGGGTCTTGATCTTTGGCGAATCCGGTACCGGCAAAGAGCTGGCAGCGCATGCCATTCACGCGCACAGCCTCCGCAAAGAAGAAACCTTTGTGGAGGTGAATTGTGCCGCCATTCCGGAGGATCTGATTGAAAGTGAACTTTTCGGACATCTCAAAGGCTCCTTCCCCGCAGCCGTCGGCGACAAAGAAGGCAAATTTCAAAAGGCGCACGGCGGGACCTTATTCCTGGACGAAATCGGCGACATGAGTTTGAAGACCCAGGCAAAGGTACTTCGGACCCTCGACGAGCAGCGCTTTACTCCCGTCGGCAGCGACCACGCCATTACCGTCGATGCCCGAGTGATCGCCTCCACCAACAAGGATCTCGATGAAGAAATCTCCCGCGGCAATTTTCGCGAGGACCTCTTCTACCGCCTCAATGTAATTCCCTTTTACGTGCCACCGCTGAGGGAGCGCAAAGAAGACGTACCGCTACTGGCCCGCCATTTCCTGAAAGAATTTTCCGCTACCTACGGTCGCCGTCCCCGAGAAATCACCGACGACGCAATCGAGACCCTCATGCGTTACTCCTGGCCGGGAAATATTCGAGAGCTGAGGAACGTGATCGAACGCATCGTGATTATGAACCCCACCACCACGCGTTTTGATCGTAGACATCTTCCTCCGCTGGTACATCGCGACGGCAGCCGCCGCAACGTTGGTGGTGAATTTTCAACTTTGCACCAGGCGCGAGCCGCCTATGAGCGCGATTACATTCTCAAGAAATTGGACGAAAGTCACGGCAACATAAGCCGCGCGGCGGAAGTCTTGGGGCTAGAACGCAGCCACCTTTACCGCAAGATGAAGACTCTGGGAATCGCGGTCAAGGAATAGGCAGTATGAACTTTGCGCACCGAAGCGAAACACGAGCAATGTGATCACCTGCGCAAACAAAAAGGCCCTCCGGAATGTTCGTCCCGGAGGGCCTTTACGACGAACGGCGCTAATTCTGATCGTCGCGGCGCTTGAGCGTCGGACGGTCGTCATCCGAAGTTTTGTCCTCTTTCCCTGATTTCTCGGTCGTCGAAGCCCGGCGCAATGTCGGCTTCTTGCTGTCCTTGTCGTCGATCATCTTGCGGCGGTTCTCCAGCGATGCCAACCGTGCCTTCACTTCATCGAACTCCGAACTGGTGACTAGGTACTGCGCCCGCGCCGGCAGGATCTTCTGAATTTCTTCTTGCGACTTGGTAATTCGGTCCGGAGTCTGCGGATGCGTAGAGAACGCCTTCGCCAGTGTGCCCGGCTTCTTCTTTTCCTGTGCCTGAATCTTTTCGAAGAAACTGACAAATGCCTGCGGGTCGTATCCAGTCTTGTACATGTACTGCAATCCCAGATAGTCCGCCTCCGCCTCAAATCCGCGCTGGAAGGTAAGGAATGTCATTGGCAATCCGATTCCGGCCGCGCCGCGAATCGCATAACCCAACCCCCCGCCCATGAAGATCAGAGGAATCGTTCCGATGTTGGCCCACTGCGAACGCGTCATCTGCCGTGTAGCATGGCGGGCGGCCACGTGCGCGATCTCGTGGGCCATTACGCCCGCGAGTTCAGCCTCGTCATCCGCTGCCAGAATCAAACCACTGTTCACGTAGAAGTAGCCGCCGGGCAATGCAAATGCGTTGATCTCGTCAGAGTCGATCACCTTGATGGTGAACGGAACCTGCGAATCGGAATTGCGGACCAGGTTCTGTCCCACGCGGTTCACATATTCGCTGATCACCGGATCGGTAATCATTTTCGAACTCGACTCGACTTGCTGAGCATACTGCTTGCCCATGCGAATCTCGCCTTCAACCGAATACCAGTTCCCCAGGCCGCGCTTCCCCATCTTGCGATTGCCGATGGCGTCCACGTCGTCCTTGCCGCCATCATGCTTTACCTTATCGGGGTCGGCCGCTTGAACCGGGGTCTCTTCTTTCTTGGTGTCATCGCTCGGAGCACTCGTCGAAACCGTCTTATCTTGGTCGGTTGCTGGAGGAGTGGTGCCTGGATCCTGTGAGAAACCCTGAGGCGTCAGATAGCTGAAGGTGAGAAAAACTGTCGCTAGAACTAAGAGCCGGATCTTCATAGCTTTGAACTCCACGGATGAACTCCACGGGAACGGCCGTTGCAGACGATTATAGCCCTCGCGCTGCCATGCTTTCCGGGATTCCTAACTAGTTGGAAGCACAATTCCACCATAAGGTTATCTCCCTAGATCTAAAGACACTAACGCGCCTCCACCCGTTTTTCCATTGCAATCGACCGCTAATTCAGTAGATTCGTGTTATGAGCCAGTCCCCACCGGTTGTGCTGACCATCGCCGGGTTCGACCCCTCCTCGGGTGCCGGGGTGACCGCGGACATTAAGACCATCGCGGCGCACAGTTGCTATGGTTTGGCGTGTATTACTGCCCTGACTGTGCAATCCACACAAGGAGTCTGCAGAGTGGAAGACATATCCCCTCGGCTCATAGCGGATAGTCTCGCGAACCTTGCCGCCGATTTCGAAATCGCCGCTGTCCACGTCGGTATGCTGGGGAACGCCGAGGCGGTTCAGGCAGTGGTCGAATTCCAAAAGAGGCTGAAGCTGCCCTTGGTACTTGATCCCGTTCTGAAGTCCTCATCTGAAACTAGCCTTCTCGACGACGCCGGTAGACGAGTCCTGATCGGTGAACTGATGCCGCTTGCTGTGGTCACGACTCCTAACGTAGACGAAGCCGCAGCCATGACAGGACTCCCCGTAACCAACCAATTAGAAATGAAGGCAGCAGCCACCAGACTTCATGAGATGGGTGCGACAGCGGTAGTGATCACCGGAGGCCACCTTCAGCCTGCGGTCGATCTGTTGAGCCATATATTGAATGGGAAGTTTGAGCAGGAGGAATTCCGCGCTGACCATCAATCCTCGCGTTCCACGCATGGGACAGGATGTGCTTTCTCCAGTGCTCTTGCCTGCAATCTCGCACTCGGGAAGACACTCGCTGAGGCCGTCATGCTGGCTAAGGCCTATGTAACCGTCGCCATCGCGCATGGACAAGCCTTGGGACGAGGCATCGGCCCCGTACATCACCTGTATCGGCTCGACGAGGGGAATCTCGAAAAAGCAAAGGGCCGCCCGAAAACTGCCTAGTTTCCAAAAGACAAAGAGACGTTGCCAGGCAACGTCTCTTTGTGTACTTAACGGGGGGGGGTAGGAAAATCTAAGACTTGCCTTGGCGCTTAAGCAGGATGCCGCCGACAAAGGCCGCGACGGCGCCCAGCAGCCACTGCACGCGCCAGAACTGCACCGCCTGAAAGTCGCTGAAGTTTTGAATGTTGTAGATCACTCCAACCATGAGCGCGGCGAGCAGACAGGCGATGCCGACCAAAAACGCAACGAACGATGCGTTGGCCAGCCCGAGGTACGACTTGATGTTTTGCACATCCAGGTACCGGCTCCAGCCGAGGTTAACCGCTGCCAGGGGGGTACGCCGGTCGGTCCCGCACAGGTGACAAAAATAAGAACCGATCATGAACTCTGCGCCACAGCCCTTACACACTTCCGCCAGTCCACTGGAAATTGGGATCGCACCGTTGACGACAGGGGGGCGCCAGAACTCGTGATGAGCGGTCGGAAGCACGTCAGACATTAATACACCTATGTAATTACCATCATCGCAAGCCAGTGACCAAATCGTTATCACACTAAGTTATTGATTCTCCAAGTTCACAACAATCCGAGCCGCTTGTCGTAAGTTTGTAGACAGGCAAGATTTACCGCAAAAAGGCAAATTCTGGCTGGTCAACAGGGCTAGAGCCCGTCCTCCGAAATGGGTACCACCGGTTACCGACGTTGATTCCCCCAGGGCAATGCTGGTTCTTCGGATACACTGGGAAAATCCAAAGCGCATGCGTTTTCAAGCCGCTTCCCGTCGCTCATTCTGCCTGCTCGTCTTGGGCGCAGGCCTGTTCCATTGCGAGCTCGCGGCGCAAACCAAGTCTCCCGCACGGCCTCCTAAACCGGAAATCGCAGCCTACCGCCCCAACGACCCTCTGAACGGGATTGCCTTCGATCACTTTTACAATCTCGACTACGACCACTCAATCATCGAATTTACCCAGATCTTGCAACGTCATCCGGATGACCCTTTCGCCGTCAACCATCTACTCGTGGCCATCCTCTTCCGCGAACTGGACCGCATCGGCGCCCTCAACTCCGGCGATTACACCAACGATCTTTTCGTTACCAGCGCACGCCTGCCCGCCGATCCCGCGGCGAAAAAGCAGATCAAAGATTTGGTCGACCGTGCTCTCGGCCTGGAAGAAAAACGTCTGGATGCGAATCCGAAGGATATCGACGCGCTCTATGCGCGCGGCGTCACTCGTGCTCAATCGTCGACCTATACGGCGCTGGTTGAGCGGGCCTGGTTTTCCGCTTTGCGCAACGCGGTTGGCGCCCGCCGCGATCACGAGCGAGTTCTTGAACTGGATCCCAACTACGTCCAGGCGAAGCTCATCGTCGGTACTCACAACTACGTGATGGGAAGCCTCTCCTGGGCGGAAAAAGCCGCAGTCGCCATGGTGGGCCTGAGCGGCAGCAAAGACAAAGGCCTCGAGTACCTCCGGCAGGCCGCCGACGGTCCCGGCGAAACCGCCGTTGACGCCAAAATCGTCCTGCTCCTTTTCCTGCGCCGGGAACGCCAGTTCGACGACGCCTTGAAGATTGATCGCACGCTGATCCCGGCGTATCCAAGAAATCTATTGATGGCGATCGAGGAAGGAAATTTGTTGCGTGCAGCCGGACGCGATCCCGAAGCTGCCGCTGTTTACCGCCGCATTTGGCAAGCTGGACGCGACGGCCACTATCCCAGCTTGCACTATGAACTCGCTGCTCTCAGCCTGGGCGACGTTCTCCGTAGTCAGAAGGACTACAGCGGCGCCGTGGCCGCCTATGAGCAGGTCGCCTCAGTCCCGAAGCCGGACAACGCCCTGCTGCAAAAGGCCAGCCTGGCTGCTGGAGAGGCTTACGACGCCCTGCAAAAGCGCGACCTCGCCATAAAGAAATATAATGCTGTCGTGGCCATGAACAGCGAGTCTCCCCTGGCCGAAACTGCCCGCAAATGTATGAAAGATCCCTGCCGGGGGGATTAGACGGGAACTTTTCTTAGCCGCGAACGTATCTTCTATCGGGAGGAGCCATCACCATGTACTGTAACTATTGCGGGAAAGTTATTCAGGACGATGCCAATATCTGCGCTTACTGCGGAGTCCGCGTGGGCGGCGTAATTGCCCGCAAGCGCCTGGTTCGTCCGCGCGTGGGGCGGGCCATCGCCGGCGTCTGCGCCGGCGTCGCCGAATACTTCGACATCGATGTCACCGTGGTGCGCCTGGTGTGGTTGCTGGTAGGAATCATGACCGGGATCGGCCTGCTCTCCTATCCGATTGCCTGGATAGTGATTCCCGAGGAACCCTTGATGCTCAGCGCTCCGGCTGGGTATCCGGTAACGGGGCAGTAGCGGAGTTACCATTGACGTTCAGTAAGGTAAACCGTCGTGCGGTTTCCTTCGGTTCTACACACCACCCTGTTGCAGAATAGGGCTTTTGTGAAGCTATCCTCCCGCGTGATCGCGATCAGCAACAGCGCCGCATAGAACAACGCCACAATGAATACTCGCGAACAGCCCAAGATTGATTAGATGGACGAGCGGATATTCATGCCGCACTGAAGAGGCTTGAGCACAGCCAGAAAAGGCGCCAATATCCAGGAATAGAGTGGCTCCCAATAGCTATTGGCAGCCATGGCCCAATCGTGGCGAAGATAGGCGCGTGCAACTTCGAGATAAGACCTTCCGTCAGAATTGATGGTATCGAGGGCAGCGATTGTCTGTGCGGTGCCGAAACCTAAAGCTAAGATGCGGAAGATCCAGCGAATCCGAGTTGGAGTCACGACCGAATTCGATGGCAAAATAGATGCCTGCATCCCTGATTGGGTTCGATGCTACCCGGCCAGCATTGCCTAGCTTTGTGCTGCCGCCATTCGCTATGCGGGTTTGACGAGAAATCTTCCCGAATAATCAATTTTTTGCAGCGAGCTCTTGATGTTTCGTTTCGCCATAAATTCATCGACTGCCTTGCGCGCGCCCTGCCAGTATCCATAGTCGTCGAATTGGATCAGGCCCCCGGGAGTAACGCGTTCGTACAACTGCTCCAGGCAAACCCGGACGCTGTCGTACCAATCCCCATCGATATGAAGCAGGGCGATCGGTCCAAAAGCAGTTTGAGAAAGCGTGTCCTGAAAGAGGCCCTTCACAAAATGGCTATTGTTTTCCAATCCAAGCCGCACAAACAGATGGCGCACGTCTTCGATCGTGCCAACGCAGCTACCGGTGAAGACATCGGCAACCTCGAAGTCAGGATCGTCAGCGGTGGGAGCGGGTAATCCTTCGAATGTGTCGCATAACCATACATCCCGCTCTTCTCCCAACTGTTTTAGCGTCAGAGCCATCAGCGCAGCACTGCCTCCGCGGGCGCATCCGCACTCGACAAGTGCACCTGGTATGTCATTTCGAACCACGCGTTTGGTACCGCCGTAAAGGGCACGCAGCCGGGCATTGCTGCACATGGTGAATGGACGAATCTTTCGGTAGAGCATGGAAAACTCGGAAGGCGACACCAGGTCCCACGCTTCCGTGATGAGTCGTCGGCCGCTGTCCAGCACGAAGCCCAGATCAGAGAGTCTGTGAACAATTTCCTTTACGGGATGTTGAAGGACTTTGCCACGAACACTCGGCGATGCAGAAGTCCCAGATTGCTCGACTTGTTCACCAATCGCCATGGAGGTTACGAATTTGAGGGAAGCTGGGGAACATCATAGCGCGCAATAAAGTGCAGGCCGGCCCCGAAAATATATTCCGCGGGCCAGGGGTACAGATGGAGGCTGCGGTGTTCTGCCGTCTTTTGCAGGCCGAGTTGCTGCTCGGCGTCCTGCCATTGTTCCGATGTCCAATAATTAAACGGAAGGGCTACACCGTGGCGGGCATTGCCAACGTAATCCATAAATCGCAACCGGGTGCCGGCGCACCATCCTTGTAGAATATGGTCCTTTAAAACCACTGATTTGCTGGCCACCCTGACAGCTTCACGCAACAAGATCCGCGGATCCGTTGTGTGGTGAAGCACGTCGACGAACAGCACCGTGTCGAAACTTGCGTCGGGATAAGGCAGGTTCTGGCCGTCGAATTTCGTCACTGGAATTCTTGTCTTTGGTCGCACCTCTAAGTCGACCCCCCGCACAATGAGATCAGGGCGCCTTGCAACAAGCAGAGATGCAACCTCTCCATCACCACTGCCAACATCCAAAACCGTCGAATTTAGTGGAACGACATCGGAGAGGATTTCCGCCAGTCGATGAGCCCGACGATGCAACACTAGGTGGTCGTGCAGGCTATCCAAGGCTTTCATTTCCGTCGCATTCCCAACACGCTGAGAAAGAAGCTGGAAAATATTCCCTGCACACCCAAGATGAGGAAAAGCGCTCCAGGGATAACCAGCCTAAAGGTGTGCGACATATCCAGAGGCCCGTAGTTTTGAGTTCCCCAGAAGTGAACAGCGTAGACGGAAATTAACAGGCCACCTACAACCAACAGGGCCCCTGCCACTAATCCAACTTCGAGCGTGATGTATTGAAAGAGTCGATCCAGCAGAGCATCCGGCGGATGCAGGCCCTCGGAGATGGCAAACAGCTTAGTAAAAACCGCGAAGGCAATTGCCTGAAAGCCCAACAAAACCGCAATCGCAGCGTAAAGCAAAGTGTGGACGTCAAAAACCACTGTGCCTACCCGTCTCGGCTCGGGCAGCAACCAGGCTCCAGCCAGCACCCCGAGCAGCATCAATGCCGCGCCGGGATATAAAAACAGCCAGCGCGGACTGTAGAGCAAAAAGAAACGCAGGGTTCGCCAACCGTCGCGCCAGGTCCTCAAGTGCGGTGGGCGGCTGCGGCCGTCCGGGGAAAGTGTAGTTGGGACTTCTGCAATCCTGAGCTTGAGGAGGGTGGACTTCACCACCATCTCGGGGGCAAATTCCATCCCCGTGGTGCGCAGGTCGAGTCGCTGGTAAGCGGCCTTGCTGAAGCCCCTCATCCCACAATAAAAGTCTCCACACGGACTGCCGAAGAACAATTTTCCCAACGCGGTCAACCCGGGATTGCCGAAATAGCGGTGAGACAGTGGCATGGCAGTCGGCTGGATGCCTCCCCGGAAGCGGTTGCCCATCACCAGATCGCTTCCCTTCCGCAACTCCTCTAGAAATCTGGGGATATCGCCGAAGTCATAACTGTCATCCGAGTCTCCCATGACCACGTAGCGGCCCTTGGCGGCAGCAATTCCGCCCATCAGTGCGTTTCCATATCCTTTCGCGCTTACGGCAACTACCCTGGCCCCGAGATCGGTGGCAATCGCCTGAGAACCATCATTGCTGCCATTGTCGGCCACTATGACCTCGCCGGCAATGTCGGCCCGTTGGAAGGCGGCTTGGGCCTTGCGGATACAGGTGGCCAAGGTCTCGGCCTCATTCAGGCATGGCATGACCACCGACAATTCAATCCCAGATATGACCGCAACGTCAGAGGATTGAACGGCTTCGTCCAATGGAAGCGAATTCACAGGCTTGGATTTTCCTCGCGAAGGATTGCTGGCAATTTTAACCGCACCCGGGTGCACACATTGCAAAGTTTTGGCCACGACTTGGTGAAGAAGATTCGCTTAAATTCCCCTGGAGGTTACTTCTGTAACCTGTCTGACCCAAGCATCACCTCAATAACCCATTTATTATCTGAAGTATACAAACATAGAATCCACCCGGATATGCCCGCAAAAAATTACCACTAAGTCTTAGGTTAGGGTATTATAAGCAAGCACTTGGGGATTGTTTTTCGCTTCCCGGATCAGTTGGTGGGAATCGTCAACGTCTCCTCCTCCCCAAAAGCGCCAACGACATCGTTCCAGTACGTAATGCCTGTGCAGCCCTCCTCCTGTACTTCATTGGCAGGGGTCTTTTATATGGGTTTCAGGGAAGCGTTGTGGCAGGGGGAAGAAGGACAGGACGTCGCCGAATACGCAGTAATGCTCAGCATTATTGTGATGATTGCCATAGCAACGGTGCGTTTCATCGGATCCGGAGCCGACAATACATTCTCCGCTATCGCAAGCACCATCCGGTAGCGGTGCAACCTGTTTGGCTGTCACAGGCGGCAATCAAAATTGCTGCCTTTGCGAAAGCCGAACAAGGTATCATGGTAGAAGCACGCGGTTCCCGGAAAGCATTGAATCAGTTGAAGAAATCAGGCTCGCGACTGGAAGATGGTGGCGAGAATCCCAGCTCTGTCGATGGGCGCACCTCATCGGCAGGATTTTGACTTGGAGGCAAGAATGAAGCACGTTCTCCGCAAATTGTGGCATGACGAAGAAGGACAGGACATCGCGGAATACGCGGTGATGTTGGCCGTGATCCTTGTGATCGTGGTCGGTACCATCCGGCTGATCGGATCAAACGCGAACAATGTTTTCTCCTCAGTCGCTAGTTCCATCAAGTAGTCGCAGTAACGAAGTCTGTTGGTTAGCCGGAAACTCGGAAATTGACGCAGCTCACGCCGACTTAAGATTAGTGTGTGAAACCGGGCGGACTTTTGCGCCTTTTTTCGCGTCTTGTAAGTCGTAGTTGCAGCATGACTCGTTTGTCATTGACCACGGATGTCTGTAAGGAGCTGTAATGAACCGCAATCGTCTCTTGTTGATCGGAGTAGTCGCCCTTGCTCTGGGTGCGTTGGTAAGTCTTGGTGTCTATCAAAATCTGAAATCCAAGACTTCCCGCGATACCCGGCCGGGCGTCGACGCGGTGGTTGCGGCGGGTGACATACAGGTTGGAGCCAAGCTGAGCGATGGTGACGTTCGCGTGGTTCACTATCCCGACGGTTCCATGCCTCCCAATATCTTTCACGCAAAATCGGAAGTCGTCGGGCGTGGCGTCATCCTTCCCATATCTCAAGGCGAGTTCATTCTTCCCTCCAAACTCGCAGGGGAAAATGCCGGCTACGGACTTCCGGGCTTGATACCGCCGGGAATGCGCGCCATGTCGGTGCGGGTGAATGAAGTGGTTTCAGTTGCCGGTTTCGTTTTACCGGGTACGCGTGTGGACGTGTTGTTAACCGGAACTCCTGGGGGAAGCGGTGACCAGCAGACGACGACCGTTTTGGAAAATGTTGCGGTAATCGCGACCGGACAAAAACTGGAGCGCAACTCTGCAGGTGAGCCGCAAAGCTCGCCCGTAATTACTTTGTTGGTTTCACCCGACGATGCCCAGCGATTGACCTTGGCCAGCACCGAAGGCCGCATTCAACTGGTGTTGCGAAATCCGCTCGACACCCGGCAACAGGATTTGAACTCGGTCAGCACCGGTTCTCTGTACCGGCGGGGTGCAGCGCCGATTCCCGTGGCCGTGACCAAACCACGCCCGAAGCACACGACAGTCGAAGCGCCACCGGTTCCGACGGTCTACAGCATTGAAGTAATTCGCGGTAACAAGAAAGACGAACAAAAGTTCTGACTGCAGCCTGGCGTAGCGATCTGAGGTCAATGGACATGGCGATTGGTTCCCCTGATTGCATGGGAAGAAAAGCGATTCGCTTCAAGCTGGTTCCAGCAGCTTTGATATTTGCTGCGCTTTGTTTCTCCACCACGCTGGCTGCCCAAGGACAAGATGCCGCGCAGCAAGCCCCTTCTGCCTCGCCCTCAGCCCAGAATCCAGATCAGACCCTGTTGCCCTCAGCGACTTCGCCAGGAAACGAGTCGCAAGGGTCGGCGCCGTTGCGAGTTATGGTTGGTAAGTCGCTGCTTATTAACACTACCGAGCGGCTTAAGCGGGTTTCGGTGACTGACCCCGCCGTCGCCGACGCGCTTGTAGTAACCCCTACCCAGATTCTGGTTCACGGACGTGCCGCAGGTGAGGTTTCATTGCTCATCTGGGATGAACTCGAGCGCTCGCGCAGCTTCGATCTTCGCGTCGACGTCGACGTGACTACGGCCGCGGAAGAAGAAAAGCGCATCTTCCCTACCGAACAAATCAACGTCAGCCCATCGCGTTCCGCGATCGTTCTTTCCGGCCATGTTACTACCGAAGATATCGCAAAGCGTGCGGGATTGATCGCACAAGCTTACTCGCCGACCGTGGTGAACGTTCTCACCTTCGGACCAGTGGGTGCGCAGGAAGTGTTGCTGGAAGTGAAGTTTGCGGAAGTAGACCGCAGCGCGGTGCTGCAACTTGGGGTTAACCTCTTTGCTCCTGGCGTAGGTAACACGATAGCGCTCAGCCAGACGGGGCAATTCGGCGCGGTAAGCGTCACCAATGGCACCCCGGCCACTACCACAACCAACGGCACAACGACGACCACAACAGCCGCGGTACCCCCAACGGTGAACATCTCTGACTTCTTGAACTTGTTTGTGGCGCGAACCGATATCAACATCGGGGCCGTCATCCGCGCGCTGCAGCAAAAGAATTTGCTACAGATTCTAGCCGAGCCCAACTTGATCGCGGTCAACGGCAAGGAAGCCAGCTTTCTGGCGGGTGGCGAGTTCCCTTTCCCAGTCGTGCAGCCGGGCAACGGGTTTACCGCGGTTTCTATCCAGTTCAAGGAATTTGGTGTCCGTTTGCGATTCACGCCGGAGATCATGCCGAGCGGAAATATTCATCTGAAAGTTATCCCTGAAGTGAGTAACTTGGATTTTGCCAACGGCCTGTCCATTCAAGGCTTCAATATTCCGGCTCTCAGCACGCGCCGGGCAGAAACAGAATTTGAGTTGCAGGATGGACAGAGCTTTGCGATTGCAGGCCTGATGGATAACCGGGTGACGAGCCTCAACAACAAGGTGCCATGGTTGGGGGACATTCCGATCATTGGGAATTTCTTCAAGAGCAAAAACGTTCAAAAGAGTAAGACCGAATTAGTAGTACTCTGTACGGTAAAGAAGATTTCCCCGAGCACCACGCCGGCAGCGACTCCGAATTACCCGGTGCCATTTCTGGATAAAGAGAAATTTGACGACAAGAAACCGCCAGAAGGCAATAAATAACAAGTGGTTGGCCGCAAGATGACCGGCCCAGCACGTTCATAGTCAGATTCAGCAATTGGGTGGGAGCTGGGCAGCATGCCCGAACTTTCAGTCGTAATCGTGGCCGCGGACTCTGAACAGCGGGCCGTGTTGCAAGTGTTAGTGGACAGTACCAGTGTGGCCCGGGCAGGATTCAGCGCGACTTCCTATCCGGTTGCCGTTGCCGATCCCGTAATCCGCCGCATTCAAAGCGCAAATCCCGATGTTGTGTTGGTGGACATTCCCAACGACAATCCCGCGCTGGCCTTGCGCACCATCGAGCTACTGGTTCAGGAAGTTCCTGGTGCGGCGATGTTCGCCGTGGGCAGCATGTCTTACCCGCAGGTGATCGTCAGTGCCATGCGCGTGGGCGCGAAGGAATTTATTGAAAAGCCCACCACCACCACCGACCTGCTGGAAGCTTTTGTGCGTGTCACAACGACCCAGCGCAAAAGTCACAAAGAAGAAGTTCGCGGAAAGGTATTCACCGTGGTGAATGCCAAGGGAGGTAATGGAGCCACCACCATCGCGGTAAACCTGGCTCTGGCGCTACAGGCGGCGCATGGCGACGTAGCGCTGGTGGATATCGCACCTCTGGGCCACACCGCGTTGCACATGAATTTGAAGCCGCTTTTTACCGTCAGTGACGCGGTCCGGAACCTGCACCGGCTGGACAGTTCGCTGCTGGAAAGCTTTATGACCCGGCACGAAGGCGGCCTGCAGTTGCTGGCTGGGCCCAGCACTCCCGAATTGGCGGAACCTTCGAGCGCGGAGTTTGCCAAGCTCTTCGACATGCTGGCGGGCCATTTCCGCTACATCGTGGTGGACACCTCGACTCGTATGGATACGACGACGCGGCTGGTGGGAAATTTGTCGGAGACAGTCTTGCTGGTTGCTCATACCGACGTGGCTTCGCTATGGAGTGCAGCCCGAATCCAGCAATATCTTCGAGAAGCCGGGGGGCAGGAACGGGTCCGACTGGTGCTCAATCGTTTCCGCAAGATTCCCGGTTTCAGTGAAGCCGATGTGGAAGCGGCGGCGGGCATCAAGTTGCTGTGGAAGATTCCAAACCAATATTTCGCCATTTCGACGGCGATTGACCGCGGCGTTCCGCTCATGCAACAGAGCCACACGGAGATTGCGCGCTCTTTTATCGGTTTGGCGTCGCGTCTGACCGAAAATGATGTCGATGTGAAGCGAGCGGCTTGGTCGCTATTTAAGACGGTTTAAGTAACGAATGGCCAATTTACAGACTTTCGGCGAGCGCACGGATTACCAGCAGGTCAAAGCAGACCTGCATCGGCGGATACTCGACCGGCTGGATCTGGAAAAGCTGGGAAGAAGTACCAGCGACGCTGCGCGCGATGAAGTGTTGATGCTGATCCGCAACACCATCAACAGCGAGGCAGTCCCGCTCAGCTTTGCCGAACGCGAGCGACTGGCGCGAGAAATCCTCGATGAAATCTTTGGTCTCGGTCCATTAGAGCCGTTGCTCAAAGATCCGTCTATCTCTGACATCCTGGTCAACCGATTCGACCGGGTCTATGTGGAACGTGGCGGAAAATTGGAACCCACTGGCCTCAGCTTCAAAGATGACGCACATCTGATGCAGATCATCGACCGTATCGTCTCCCGCGTGGGCCGGCGGGTCGATGAATCCTCGCCAATGGTCGACGCTCGTTTGGCGGATGGTTCTCGTGTGAACGCCATCATTCCACCTCTGGCCATTGATGGACCCTGCCTCTCGATACGGCGTTTCGCCAAGGATGCCATCACCGCACGGCACATGGTCGAAAACAAGAGCCTGACCGAACCTATGCTGGAACTGCTTTCAGCCATGGTGAAAGGAAAGTTAAACCTGCTGATCTCCGGCGGAACCGGCGCGGGAAAGACGACTTTGCTGAATGTGCTCTCCGGATACATCCCCAACAACGAGCGCATCGTCACCATCGAAGACGCCGCCGAATTGCAGATGAAACAGGAGCACGTCGTCCGGCTTGAAACCCGGCCACCTAACATCGAAGGGAAAGGCGCGGTGCGGCAGCGGCAATTGGTCATCAACAGTTTGCGTATGCGCCCCGACCGCATCATCGTTGGCGAGGTCCGTGGCGAGGAAGCCTTCGATATGTTGCAGGCCATGAATACCGGTCACGAAGGCTCATTGACCACGGTTCACGCCAATACGCAACGCGACGCCCTGGGCCGCCTGGAAAGCATGTTCTCGATGGCGAATCTGAATATTCCCGAGCGTGCGGTCCGGCAGCAGATCACCTCCGCCATTCATGCAGTGGTCCAGATAGCGCGCATGACCGACGGCACCAGAAAAGTGGTGGCGATTTCCGAGGTCACCGGCACCGAAGGCGAAGTCATCACCATGCAGGATGTCTTTGTCTTCGAGAAGGTAGGCATCGACGAAGCTGGGCGGGTGCGTGGATTATTTAAGGCAACTGGCATTCGTCCCCACTTCGCCGAACGGTTGGCTACCGCGGGATGCCGCTTGCGTCCCGCGCTTTTCGACTCAAGGATGGAGGTCTAGCCCTCATGGAAATACTGGTCGCCGTCCTTGCGTTTGTGGTAGTAGCTGCCGCGGTCTTCGCGGCGTTTTCCCTGCTGGACCAGCGGAATTCGCGCGCCCGCCTGTTGCGCGATCGCCTGGCTGCGGTACAGAAGTCCGCGGAACGTGAGCCTGACGAAGAACTCGAACTTCTGCGCGACGAAGTTCTTAGCGATATTCCCGCGCTCGATAACCTGTTGCGCCGCTCGGAGCGCGTCTCCAATTTCCAAACCATGCTTTCCCAGGCGGACCTCAAGCTTCGCGCCGGGAACATGCTGTTCTTTTCCTTAGGTACAGGCGTAGCCACTGGTTTCATTCTGCTGGTGGCCAGCGGATTCAAGACCCTGGCACTCGTTGGGGCGCTGGTTGGGGCTCTCATGCCCTACTCCTACGCCTCGTTCCGCAGAAGCCGGCGTTTCCAGAAGTTCGAAGAGCTATTTCCGCAAGCGATCGACACCTTGGCCCGAGCAGTTCGGGCGGGTCACGCCCTGACCACGGCGCTGGAATTGATCTCGAACGAAGTCGGTGAGCCGGTGGCATCGGAATTCCGCAAACTTTTCGAGGAGCAGAAATTCGGACTTCCGATGCGGGATGCACTCATTAATCTGACAGAGCGGATGCCGTTAGTGGACGTAAAATTCTTTGTTACGGCGGTGATGTTGCAGCGCGAAACGGGCGGCAATCTGGCAGAAATCTTAGATAACCTATCCTATGTGATCCGGGAGCGCTTTAAGATTCAGCGCCAAGTGCGGGTTTTTACCGCTCAGGGCCGGCTGACCATGATGTTGCTCATGATGTTGCCGCCCATTATTGTGCTAACCATGCTCATCATGAATCCATCGTTTATCAGGCCCTTGTTCACCGATCCACTAGGTCACGGATTGCTGGTAGGCGGTATCACGTTGCAGACAATCGGTTACTTTGTGATTCGCAGAATCATTCAGATTCAGGTTTAAAACATGTTGCTACTGGTCATCGTCATCTTTCTAACCATCACCCTGGTGATCTTCATCTTCGGGGCAGCCTTCTATGCTCCGTCCTCGGTGATCGGGACGCGGCTGCGCGCTCTGGGATGGCAGAAGGAGCAGCAGCCTGAAAAAACCCCGATCAAAGAACGTCTAGAGCAGGCGCTCGATCCCTTTAGTAAGGCGCTTCCGCTTTCGGCCGATGAGGTCTCGCGTGCCCGCGGCTGGCTGATCCAGGCCGGCTATCGTGAGCCTCAACACGTCACCATTTACGTAGGTAGCCGTATTCTCTTGGCGTTCCTGGGATTCGTGACCGTTGCCGCAATCTCCCAGTTTCGCAGCCTGCCGCTGCTGGTGAGTGTTACCGCACTTGGCTTCTTTATACCCCGGTTTGTGCTGAAGCGAATGATCAAAAAACGCCAGCGGCGCATTGAACTGGGGCTACCCGATGCGCTCGACTTGACCGTCATCTGCGTGGAAGCCGGCCTTTCACTCGACCAGGCGTTAATGCGAGTGGGGAATGAACTGAGTTATGCACATCCGGAATTAAGCGGCGAATTGCACCTGGTAAATTTGGAAATGCGGGCCGGAAAACCGCGAACCGAAGCGCTGCACAATTTTCACGCCCGAACCGACGTCGACGATATTCGGGCTTTGGTCACGACACTGATACAAACCGATCGCTTTGGGACCAGCATCGCCCAGGCATTACGCGTGCATTCGGATTCTTTGCGGACGGAACGGCGGCAACGGGCTGAGGAAGCAGCCGCCAAAACTACGATCAAAATGGTCGTCCCCCTGGTTTTGTTTGTTTTGCCTTCCCTGATCTTCGTCACCCTCGGACCGGCCGTAATCCAGTTAGTTCGTACGTTAATGCCAGACGCGGGACGTTAGGTTCCGCAGGAGTTGCAGGAGTTGTCATGCCGGTACCGGGTCCAGCAGGATATGCCTTCAATCGCACGCGGCGCTCTTACCTCGCAACCAATTTGCGGGTGGCGGGAACGTACTGGTCGCGATTGCGGGGTCTCATGTTGACCGACCGGCACAGTTTCGGCGAGGGACAAGGTCTTTGGATTGTGCCTTCCCACGGTGTGCACACATTCGCTATGCGATTTCCAATCGATGTCTTGTATCTGGATGCCGATAGCGTAGTGGTTTATATCAAGCAGAATCTTCAGCCGTGGCGCATTGCCGCGCTGCGGCACCAGGCTGCGTCGGTACTGGAATTGCCCAGCAGTACCCTGCAGCCGACGGGTACAAATGTGGGGGATGAAATCGAGATCGTGATTGCAAAAGCCGCCGAGGAGGTCGCGTCGTGAGCTTGGAAACCACGCTGCTTCCCGAGCCACAGGTGGAAATAAAAAACGACCAGGGCCCGAATCTACTCGTTGAGTGGCCGTCGCCTTGGGATGAGTTTCGTTCGTCCATCGGTCCGGCAACACAGCGCTCCCAGCCGCGACTGGCGGGCGAGGCGCATGGTGGATTGTTTCCCTACCGCGGCATGCTGGCTTCGTGCGGCATTGAGGTCCTGTTCATCGTTCTGCTGGTGACTCTGCCCTTGAAGCTCGCCCAGATGCATCCCGAGGTTCGCGTCGACCGGCCCAAGTATGACGTCATCTATTTTTCCGGAAACGAACTGCCGCAGACCGAAGACCTGGGCGGAGCGGAAACTGGCGAGAGCGGACGCGGCGGCGGTCAGGAAGCATTTCATCAAACACAGACGATCCGGGTGGCACGCGGCGCTTCGCTGAGCGAAAAAGTGGTGGATGCTCCAAGTCTCAAGCTGCCGCATTCCAATGACGCGGTCGCGAATCTGTTGGCATATGCCGCGACCCCGGGACCTCCGCCGACGGAGGGGTTAAAGCCCTCCTCCCATTCCATTCAGTTGCCGCAAGATATTGTGGCCCCCGCGCCCCATGCGGCCCGCGATAAACTGCAGCTGCCGCCCTCCCTTGCCACGGGAATCGTCGCGCCTACTCAGACATCTCCGCAGCGGGATCCATTCAAAGCTGCGCCCTCACTTAGTGCCAGCGTGGTGGCGCCAACGCAGGTCTCGCCCGAGCGCGAGCGTTTGCAGGCTCCGCCGTCTATCGATAGTCGCGTCGTTGCGCCAACGCCTGGAATTGCGCAACGCGATCTGACAGCTGTCCAGGTGCCGGGGTCGCATTCCACGCAGGTGGTTCCTCCGCCGGTTTCCGCGCCCGAGCAATTTTCCAATCAACGGTCGCGGCTAACTTTGCCGGCGGCGGCCCTAGTCGCGCCTGCCCCCCAGGTGCGTCGGGAGATCGCCACCGGGCCAGGATACGGACCAGGCCAGATCCAGCGCCAGGTGGTTCCTCCGCCCGTACAGATGTCAGGCGGGTCAACTCGCCGCGGTGCCGGCCAAGGGTTTGGCGGAGGGGTAGACGTGGTCCCGCCAGCGGTTCAGGTTTCGGGTCCGGCGAGTGAACGACAGGGCTTCGGAGGCGGGCTTAGCGGTGCGTTGGGAGCGGTTCCGCCGCCGGTGGACATTGGCGGTGGATCTCTAGGCCAAGGCCAGGGTCAGGGTGCAGCACAACGATCTCCAGCCGGGCTGGGTGGAAGCGCGGCCGTGGTTCCTCCCGCTCCGACGGTGTCAGAAGGCGTCTCCGGCGGATTGGGCAGCGGCAACCGAGGGAACGGGCACGGAGGCGTAGGGGACATCGGTGAAGTAGCTGCCCCACCCAGGGTCGGGGCCAGCGGAGATGGGAAGGGCGTCGTAGTTTCGAAGCAGCCCGGTTCGGCCGTTGGTATCTCCGGGGGCGGGCCGGCAGCGTTGGCGATGTCTCCTGCCGGCGGTTCAAATCCGGGATTTGGCGGCTCAGGTGGCGGCGAAGGCATCGGACGCGGTAATGGGCCAGGCGGCGGATTCTCCGGCGAAGGTACAGGCGCCGGGAAAACAGGCATCGGCAAAGGATCCGAGCTGAACGCACATGGGGGAATTTCACCTTACCCAGGTTCGGGTGGCGCAGGAACAGCTACCAACGGGTCGCCAGCGGTACCGGGGGTTTCGGTTCGCGGCGGAAATAATATCGTTAAGCTGCCTAGCTTTTCCGATGGAGGCAGCGAGCCCACCGTCCCTGGGCGGGCGTCGAAAGGTAAAGAAAACAACGGGCCTGGAATCACGATTGTGGCCTCAGCCCGGTCTGGCGGTGCGTTCAACCTTTACGGCTCACTAAAGGGCGACAAGGTTTACACCATCTACATCGACACCACCCTCGGACCGGCGGTGTTGCAGTTCGCCGATCCCGCTTCGGCAGCGCATCCCTATGCGGCAGACCTCGCTTCGCCACAACCGATTCGTGCCGATTTGCCTACGGGCCTCTCGCGCACTCGCCTGGTGATTGCTTGTGTCCTCGATAAAACGGGAACAATTAAGGGCATGCAGGTGCTGGAGCCCGCTGATGCTGGGATGACCAGCAAAGTGCTGGCTGCCCTCCCCCGCTGGAAATTTCAGCCCGCGATGCGAGATGGCAAGGCGGTAGAGGTAAATGCCATCCTCGGCTTCAACATCGATACCAACGATCGCTTCTGATTACAGATCGCCGTTTTCGGGCGGGAGTTCCCCAGGGACAGGCTCTTGCAGCACTTCATTTGCGGCCTCAAGATCTTCTTTCCGTACCTTCAGTTTGATTCCGCCAACCAGGTTCGAGATGAACCAATCCATGCGGACGATGTTGTCATCGGCAAGGAATGTTTCTATTCCAGCAGACTCCAACACACCTCTAGCTAATATTGCTTCCGGCAGATCGCGAAATTGCCGGATCGTCACCAGATCCTGAAATTCGAATTCGCGCCTGACTTTAGGAGCTTCAGCTACTGGCTCCATGCCTCTTCGTTGAAATTCATCGGATAGAACCCTTTGAGCGACCTCGGTAAGAGTGGATGCCTCGGTTGCGATCTCCTGCAACTCTCCCTCGGCCATCTGGGAATACAACGCGCTCAGCCTTCGTCGTTCTTGTTCCGAATCAATCTCCGACATAG
>Ga0157378_10000499_pt1 | contig 37240 bp, 29 predicted proteins | sample M65metaG_FD_115309 | JGI IMG/M metagenome (GOLD analysis project Ga0157378, IMG submission 115309) | Miscanthus rhizosphere microbial communities from Kellogg Biological Station, Michigan, USA - M6-5 metaG | ecosystem: Host-associated > Plants > Roots > Rhizosphere > Soil | place: USA: Michigan... | reverse complement strand
ACTTCGTTCACGGCATCGCCGAGCGAAGTGCCGGGCTTGAGGTTGAACGACAGCGTCACCGACGGTGCCTGGCCGGAGTGATTCACCGCCAGCGGTCCGACCGTGGGGATGAGCTTGGCCACGGCGTCGAGCGGAACGAGCTCGCCGGAGGACGAGCGGACGTAGAGCATCGACAGCGCCTGCGGGTTCTTCATGAACTCGGGGTCGAGCTCCATGATCACCTGGTAGGTGTTGTTCGGCGCGTAGATCTGCGAGACCTGCCGCGTGGCGTACGACGAGTAGAGCGCGTCTTCGACCTGGTTGGGCGTGAGGCCGAGCGTGGCGGCGCGGTCGCGATCGATCTCGACGTTGACTGTGGGGTTGCGCAGGAAGAGATCGGTGTTCACGTCGACGAAGCCGGGGAGCGTGCGCATCTTCTCCATCATCTTCTGCGAGGCGTCGTAGAGGACGGCCGTGTCGGCCGACTGCAGCGTGTACTGGTATTGCGAGTTCGCCTGCCGGCCGCCGAGGCGGATGGGCGGCGGGTTCTGAAGCGAAACGCGGAAGCCGGGAATGGCGTTCAGCTTCGGGCGCAGATCGTTCATGACGTCGTCGATCGATGCCTTGCGCTGCGATTTCGGCACGAGGCGGAGGGAGATCACGCTGCTGTTGTTCCCCCCTCCGCGGCCGACGAAGGAGAAGAATGTGGCCACGCGCGGATCCTTGGCCACGATGTCCATGGCCATGCGCTGGTGCCGCACCAGCTCGGGGAACGACGTTCCCTGCGCCGACTCGAGGCTGATGCGCACCTCGTTCTGGTCTTCGTTCGGGATGAAGCCTTTCGGCACGGCCACGAAGAGGACGGCCGTCGCCGCCAGAATGATCACCGAGAAGATCAGGGTGATGGCGCGCTGGCGAAGGGCCAGCTTGAGGCCGCGCTCGTAGACGGCCAGCATGCCGTCGAACATCCGCTCGGTGGCCTGGTAAAGCCGGCCGTGTTTCTCGTCCTTGTGCGCGTGGAGGAACTTCGCGCTCAACAGCGGCGTGAGCGTGAGCGAGACGAAGCCGGAGACGAGGATGGCCGCGCCGATGGTCACGGCGAACTCGTGGAAGAGCCGGCCGAGGATGCCGCCCATGAAGAGGATGGGGATGAAGACGGCGGCCAGCGAGATGGTCATCGAGATGATGGTGAAGCCGATCTCGCGCGAGCCGTTCATGGCCGCTTCCATCGGTTTCTCGCCCATCTCCATGTGCCGGACGATGTTTTCCAGCATGACGATGGCGTCGTCGACCACGAAGCCGACCGACAGCGTGAGGGCCATCAGCGAAAGGTTGTCGAGCGAGTAGTCGAAGAGGTACATCACGGCGAATGTGCCGATGATCGAGAGCGGGAGCGCAAGGCTGGGGATGATCGTGGCGGAGACGTTTCGCAGGAAGAGGAAGATGACCAGGATGACCAGGAAGAGCGTCAGGAGCAGGGTGAACTTCACGTCATCGACCGAGGCGCGGATGGAATCGGCGCGGTCGCGGTGAACCTGCAGATCGACCGAGGCCGGGAGCTGGCTGCGGAACGTAGGCAGCAACGCGCGCACGCGGTCGGAGACCTCGACGGCATTCGTTCCCGGCTGCTTCTGCACGGCCAGGATGAATCCCGGCTTGCCGCGGAACCAGGCCATGGTCTGGTTGTTCTCGACGTCGTCGAGCACGTTTCCGAGCTCATTCAGGCGGACCGGATGGCCATTGCGGTAGGCGACGATGATCTTGCCGTAGTCGCTGGCCTTGAAGAGCTGTCCGTTCGCCTGCACGGTGTAGTTGGTGAAGGGGCCGGTGAGCACGCCGCCGGGGAGATTGACGTTGTTGCTGCGGATGGCCGTAGCCACCTCGTCGATGCCGACGCCGCGCGAGGCCAGCTGGCGCGGATCGAGCTGCGTGCGCACGGCGTACTTCTGCGCGCCGTAGACCTGCACCTGGGCCACGCCTTCGACGGCGGAGATGCGCAGCGCCATCATCGTCTCGGCGTAGTCGTCGAGCTTGTACAGCGGCATGCTGTCCGAGGTGATGGCCAGGTAGAGCACGGGCGTGTCGGCGGGATTGACCTTGTTGTACGACGGCGGCGCCGGCATGTTCGGCGGCAGCTGGCGCGCGGCGGCGGCGATGGCGGCTTGCACGTCCTGCGCGGCGGCGTCGAGGTTGCGGTTGAGACTGAACTGCAGGGTGATCGAGGTCGAGCCGAGCGACGACGAGGAGACCATCGAGTCGAGGCCTGCGATCGTCGAGAACTGCCGTTCCAGCGGCGTGGCCACGGCCGAGGCCATCGTCTCCGGGCTCGCGCCGGGAAGGGATGCGCCGACCTGGATGGTGGGGAAGTCGACGTTCGGCAGATCGCTCACCGGCAACTGCCGATAAGCCATGATGCCGAACAGGAGAATGGCCAGCATGACCAGCGTGGTCATGACCGGGCGGCGGATGAAGATGGCGGCGATGTTCATGGTGGTCGGTTCTCGGGTTGTGGTTGCCGGGTTGGGTTGCCGGGTTGCCAAGTTGCCGGGTTGCCAAGTTGCCAGTTGCTGAGTTGCTAGGTTGCTAGGTTGCTGGGTGCCGCGTAACTCAGCAACCCAGCAACTTAGCAACTCACGAACCGGCAACTCGGCAACTTGGCAACCCGGCAACCCTCAAATTCACAACGACTTCTTCACATCCACCTTGCTCTTCGGCGTCAGCCGGATCTGGCCGTCGGTGACGACAGTGTCGCCGGGATTGACGCCTTTGCCAATGATGGCTTGATTGTCGACTTGCAGCGCGACGGTGACCGGCCGCATCTCGATGCCGTTTTCGGCGTTGACGACGTAAACGTACTGTCCCTTCTGCCCGTTCTGTACGGCTTGCAGTGGGACGACGGTGGCGTTGGCGCGGTTGGCCAGAGTCATGGCCACGTTGACGAACTGGCCGGGCCAGAGCGCGCGGGTTTCGTTCCCGAATGTGGCCTTGAGCGCGATCGTGCCGGTCTGCGGATCGACGGCGTTGTCGACGAAGGTCAGCTTGCCTCCGTTGACTTCATTGCCGCCGTCGCGCGGCGCTGCGCTGACGGGCACATTGCCGAGGCCGCGGGCGCGCAACTGGCCGAGCTGCGATTCCGGGAGGGAGAAGGTGACGTAGACCGGAGTGATCTGATTGATGGTCACCAGTGGCGTGGTGTCGTTCGCCTTGACGAGATTGCCGGCCTGGACCTGGAGGCTGCCGGTGCGGCCATCCATCGGCGAGCGGATCTCGCAGTATGCCAGCTGGAGCTGGGCGTTCTCGACGGCGGCACGGTCGGCGGCGGCGACGGCGCCGGCGGCTTCGGCGCCGGAGCTGAATTTCTCGTACTCCTCGCGGGTGACGTAGTCCTTCTTCACCAGCTCCGCATATCGCTTTGCCTCGGATTCGGCATTGCGCAGCTGCGCTACATCGCGGGCGAGATTCGCTTTCGCTTGCGTGAGCGCGGCCTGATACGGCCGCTGCTCGATGGTGAATAGGAGCTGGCCCTTGTGGACGTCTTCGCCCTCGCGGAACCAGACGCGCTGCAGCTGGCCGGCCACGAGCGCGCGGACGGCGACGGTCGCGATCGGCTGGACGCTGCCGATGGCGCGGACCTGCAGCGGGATGTCTTTCTGCTCCGCGGTGGCGACGGTGACGGGGACGCGCTCGTCGGCCTGCTTCTGCTTTTTCTCGGCGCAGCCGAGGAGGGTGGCCGCAATCGCAGCGGTAATGACGATCGACTTCATTCGAATCATCGTGATCATTTTCCTTGTGATGCCGCGGCCCGCGTCAGCGTGCCGGTGTCATGCGAGAGCTGCGCAACGGATTGGAACCAGTCGGTGCGTGCCTGAACTTCCTCGGCGCGCGCATTTTCGAGCGCGGTCTCGGCGGTCAGGAGGTCGAGGATGCTGCCGATGCCGGCGCGATAACGGCCCATGGCCACTTCCGCCGATTCGGAAGCATCGCGGAGAAGATCGCGGCTTGTGGTCAGCCGCTTCATGGCCGTCTGCAGCGCGTAGTAGCTGGTCCAGACCTGAAGATCGATCTGCTGCTCCAGGCCGCGGGCGTTTTCGCCGGCGAGCTTCGTCTGCAGCTCGGCGGCGCGGATGTCGTAGGTGTTGCGGAAGCCGGTGAAGAGCGGCACGCGCAGCGAGACGCCGGCCGAGTAGAGCGTGGAGTGCTGGCTCAGTCCGTTGGTGAAGTACGGCCCGACGCTGGCGCCGACGCCGATCGACGGCAGTCCCTGCGCGCGCACGACTTGCACGCGCGCGCGGGCGCTTTCGACCTCGGCGCGTGCGGCGGCGAGATCGGGCCGCTCGGTGACGGCGCGGGCAATCAGCGCTTCGACGGCGTCGCTCACCTGCTGTGCGGGAACGTCCTGCGGCAGCTCGCCCACTTCGAACGGCGTCGCGGCCGGAAGTCCCATCTCCGTGGCAATGGTTCCCTGCAACCGCCGCAGGTTGCCTTCGATGGTCTCGTAGGTCAGCTGCGCCTGCGCGCGTGCGGTGCGCGCCTGGAGCACGTCGGCGATCGTGGCCACGCCGGCGTTGTGCCGTGCGTCGGCGGAGTCGAGGCTGGTCTGGCGTTCCTTGATCGTCGCGGCCTGCGCCGTGAGCAGCGCTTTGGCGTCGAGGTAGTCGTAGTAGGCCTGTTCGACGCGGAGGATGACGTCCTGGATGGCCTGGTTGTGCGAGTAGTCGGCGGCGATCAGCGTCTGCCTGGCCGCCTCGGAGGAGGCAGTGCGGCCGCCGAAGTCGAAGAGGAGGTAGTCGAGCGAGAGCGCCGGGCCGTTGAGCGTCGTCGATGCATTCGTTCCTGGCGATGTGCGGCCACGGGTGAGCGAGGCGTCGAGATCGACGGTCGGGAGGTACGCCGCGCGAACGCTGCCGAGGCTGGCCTCGGAGATGCGCGCCTGAAGCCAGGTCGCGCGCGTCGACGGGTTGTTCGACAGCGCCAAGTCGATGATCTGCGTCAGTTCGAGCGCGCCGGCAGGCGGAAGGACGAGGTCGCCCGGTTTCGGCGCCGGCGGAGGAACTGCGTTCGCCGGTGGTGTCCACGCTGCCGAAGGTGTGGATGGCGTTCCGACGCCGTGCGTGGCAGGATCGGTGACCTTGCCGACGTCGTGGACACTCGCGCACGAGGCGGCGAGAAGAAGAGTGATCGCTGCGATGAGCTTCGAATTCAGCATTGAATGACGATCGTAAAGCAGGATGCGGGAGATTTCGTCGCGCTCATGTGAAGACGTGAGGATCGGGAGCGCGTCCGGAGCAGAATGACTCCTCGGTCAACTTTTTATACAGGCGAGTCATGCCGTATACGAGTTACAAAGCTGTGGCGTTGAACGCAAACGGCGCCATCCTTTCGGATGACGCCGTTTTTTTGGCGATTGTTCGTGGGACTAACGCTTCATGGCCACCGCGCCGGCTGCGGCGAGGGCGATGCCGAGGAGCATCAGCGCCAGCGGCGAGATCATCGGGATATTGCCGGCGGGGATGACCGTGATCGTCGATGAGGCGCTGTTGTTCGACGGATTCGGATCGGAGGACGTCGCCGCGGCGGTCACGGTAGCCGTATTCGTCAGCGGACCCGGCGTCGACGGCAACGTAATCGTCAGCGTGAATGTGGCAGAAGCGCCGCTGGTCAGCGTGCCGGCGTTGCAGGTGATGGTGGTCGTGCCGCTGCACGCGCCGCCCGGCGTGGCGGATTGGAAGGTCGTTCCCGGCGGCAGGACGTCGGTGACGGTGACGCTCGTGGCGGTGTTGGGCCCGCCGTTGGCGACCACGATCGTGTAGGTCAGCGGCAGGCCTGTGCCGTAAGGACCGGGAGCCGGAGTCTTGGTGATCGACAGATCGGCAGTCGCCAGCGCGATCGTGGTGACGGCCGTGGAGCTGTTGTTGGTCGGATTCGGATCGGTGGTTGCCGTCGTCACCGTCGCCGTGTTGCTGCTCGGTCCGAGCGGCGCCGCCAGGGCAATCTGCACGACGATGGAGAAGGTGGCCGACGTGCCGGCGGTGAGCGTGGCGATGGAGCAGGAGACCGTGCCGGTTCCGCCCGGCGGTGGATTCGTGCAGGTGAAGGCCGGGCCGGTCGGCTGCGACTCGGAGACGAACGTCGTGTTCGCCGGAAGCGTGTCCGCCATCGTGACGCTCGCGGCGTCGGACGGGCCGTTGTTGGTGACAGTGATGGTGTAGGTGAGATTCGAACCGTTCGTTGCCGCCGCGGGAGCGGTCTTGACGATCGAGAGGTCGGCGCTGCCGGTAGCGGTCGTCAACGCGGTCGACGTGTTGTTGCCCGGATTCGAATCGGTCGTCGTCGAGGTGGTGTTGGCAGTATTCGAGATCACCGCGCCGGTGGCGCCGGGGTTGATGTGGACGGTGATCGAGAAGGTTGACGAGCCCGGAGTCAACGAGGCGATGGTGCAAGTGACCGTGCCGGTGCCCCCCAGCGCTGGCGTGGTGCACGAAAACGTCGGGCCGGTCGTCTGCGATTCGGAGACGAAGGTCGTGTTCGCCGGTACCGCATCGTTGAGTGAGACGTTCGCCGCGTTCGACGGACCGTTGTTCGTCAGCGTGATCGAGTAGGTGATGTTCGTTCCGGCATTGGCCGTTGCCGGTCCGGTCTTGTTGACGGAAAGATCGGCGCTGGCGGTGACGGTCGTGACCGCGGTGGAGCTGTTGTTACCCGGGACCGGATCGGCGTTCGTGCCCGAGATCGTGGCGGTGTTGCTCAGGCTTCCCGTGAGAGCCGGACTGATGGTTGCCATGAGCGTGAACTGAGCGCTCGCACCCGAAGCGAGTGTTGGGAAGGAGCAGTTCACGCTTCCCGCGTTTCCCGCGCCCGGGTCGCTGCACACCGCCGACGGTCCGGTGTCCTGCGAGAGGGAGAGGAATGTCGTTCCGGCCGGGAGCGAATCGTTCCACGTCGCGGCCGGCTGGGCATCGGGTCCATTGTTTGTGGCGGTGATGGTCCAGGTGATCGTGCCGCCTGAAACCGCGGCTGGCGGCCCGGTTTTCACGATTGCGAGATCGCTGGTGACGACCGTGAGGACGGTCTGGCTGCTGTTGTTGTCGGGATTCTGATCGTTGGTGGTGGTCGTCACCGTGGCGGTGTTGGTGAACACGGTGCCCGACGGGGTGGCGGGCGGGATGTGACCGGTGAGCGTGAAGGTGGCGGTGGTGCCGGCCGTGAGACTGAGAATCGAGCAGGTGGTGGTCGCGCCTCCGCTGCAGCTGAACGCCGGTCCGCTGTTCTGATTGATCGAGACGAAGGTCATCGTGCCGGGCAGCGTGTCGGAGAAGGAAACGCTGTCGGCGGTGTCGGGTCCGGAATTGTTGACGGTGATCGAGTAGGACACATCGGTATCCGGCGCAGCACTGTCGGGCCCCACCTTCTGGATACCGACGTCGGCCTGCGGGATGGGCACCGTGACGGACGTCGACGAGCTGTCGTTCTCGCCGTTCGGATCGACGCCGTTGCCCGAGACCGTAGCCGTATTCGTGAAGGTCGTGCCCTGCGCCGTGCCGGGCGGGATGTGCGCGACCAGCGAAAACGTAGCGACGTCTCCGGCCGCGAAGGTGCCGGAGCAGTTGATCGTGCCTCCCGAGCCTGGAGTGGGCTGGGTCGGGCAGGGAAGGCTTGGTCCGCTGTCCTGGGTGATGGAGACGAAGGTCATCGTGCCGGGCAGGGTGTCGGAGAGAGAGATGCTGCCGATGTCCGGGCCGCTGTTGCCTGCAGTGATGGTGAACGTGACGTCGCTGTCTGCGGGTGCGCTGGTCGGGCCGTCCTTCGTGACGAACAGGTCGGTCTCGGCCACGACCGTGACAGCTGCGGTTCCGGAGTCGTTGCCGGAGTTGCCGTCCGGTGGTGTTGCCGAGGCGGTGGCTGTATTCGAGAAGACAGTGCCGGGCGCCGTTGCGATGGGGACGTTCACGAGGAACGTGAAATTCGCGCTCGCTCCGTTACTGAGCGATGCGATGGTGCAGGTGATGGTTCCGTTCGTGCCGCCGGGAGGGTTCGTGCAGCTGAACGCAGGACCGTTGTTCTGCGTTTCGTTCGCGAAAGTCATTCCGGCGGGGAGCGGGTCGGTCAACTGCACCGAGGTCGCGGGCGACGTGCCGATGTTGCTGATGGTCACGTCGAACGGCACCTGGCTGCCTGGAGTCGCCGTGGATGGAGCGTTCTTCACCACGGAAAGGTCCGGCTGCGCGAACGCTGCCGGAGCCAGGATCAAGGCAATCAGGACGGTGGAAAGGAGAAGGAAGCGGCGAAGTTTCACGCCGCCAGATTACAGTAACTTATCGAGTGCTGTGTACTCCTGTCCTTGCGAATCCGCCACCGCTTTATACGTGATTTTCCCTCTATAAACATTGACGCCCTCGGCCAGACCAGGATCGGCGATGGCGTTCTTGAACCCGAGCGAGGCCAGCCTGCGCGTGTACGGAAGCGTGGCGTTGGTGAGTGCAATCGTCGACGTGCGCGGCACCGCTCCCGGCATGTTGGCGACGCAGTAGTGAATCACGCCATCGACTTCGTAGACCGGATCGGAGTGCGTGGTGGCGTGGGCGGTTTCGACGCAGCCGCCTTGATCGATGGCCACGTCGACGATGACGGATCCCTTCTTCATGCTGCTGACCATTTCGCGCGTGACCAGTTTCGGCGCCGAGGCGCCCGGGATGAGCACGCCGCCGATGAGCAGGTCGGCGCGTTTGCAGGCGTCGGCGAGATGGGCACGATTCGACGCCAGCGTTTGAACGGTGCCGCGGAAGATGTCGTCGAGCTGGCGGAGACGATCGAGATTCGTGTCCAGGATGGTGACGCGCGCGCCGAGGCCGGCGGCCATCTTCGCGGCGTTCGTGCCGACCACGCCGCCGCCGATGATGACGACGTCGCTGGGCAGCGTTCCCGGAACGCCGCCGAGCAGCACGCCGCGGCCGTTGTTCGGCTTGTGCAGGTAGTACGCGCCGACGTGAATGGACATGCGGCCAGCCACTTCCGACATCGGCGTCAGCAGCGGCAGGGTGCGCTTCCGTTCGTCGGTGATGGTCTCGTAAGCGATGCCGGTGATCTTTTTCTTCAGCAGCGCTGCGGTGAGATCGGGAACCGGCGCGAGATGGAGATAGGTGAAGAGGAGCTGTCCCTCTTTGAGCCGCGCCAGGTCTGCTTCGATCGGCTCCTTGACCTTGACGATCATCTCCGACTGCTCATAGACGGCATCGGCGTCGGCGAGGATGGTGGCGCCGGCGGCGGTGTATTCGTCGTCACCGAAGCCGCTGCCGTTGCCGGCACCGGACTGTACGTAGACGTTGTGCCCGTCGGTGGCGAGGTCCTGCGCGCCCGAGGGCGTCATCCCCACGCGGTATTCGTTGTTTTTGATCTCGGTCGGTACGCCGATGCGCATTGGCTTGGTTCTCCGTCAAACGTGATTGCGCGCAAGTGCTCCGCGCGGCGGGCGCATTCTAGCGGTTAACCGCGTCAGTGTCCGCGCCGTCCCGCGAAGCGGCCGGTCTGGCTCTTGGCGGCAGGCTTCCAGCCGATGTCGAAGAGCTCGTTGAGCGTGAGATCGACGCTGTCGGACGGAAGGTCGGAGCTGAGGTTGGGCTCCATGAGCAGGTTCGGGGATGCGGAGGTGTCGAAGTGATACATCGACGAGCCGCTGCTGTAGACCGCCGGGACGTAGAGCCGCGGATGTCCGCTGTTGTCGGCGCCGGCGACGATGGTGGGATCGAGAAAGAGCATCGCCGTCACGTTTGAAGAGAGCGCAGCGCGGATGGCGATGCCGTCGACTTGCGTGATGCCGACCGAGGGAATGGTGATCGTTGCGTCGGGGGCGCTGTCGAACGGTCCGAAGCCGCCCGGCGCATTGTTGGCGACGATGACGGCGATCGCTCCCGCATTCTGGGCGTTCTTCGTTTTGATGCTCAACCCGCACGTTCCTCGGTCGACGAGTGCGATGCGTCCCGTGATCGCGCCGGTGTTGGTGATGGCCGTGCATCCGTCGGCGGGTGTGGCCGCGGCGACGGTCCCGGTCAGTCCCGCAACGGTGAGCCGCGGTCCGTAACTGGCGGCGCTGATGGCGTACGACTTCGCCACCGATGCTGGTCCGAGGACGGTGAGGCTCGGCTGGGGATCGAGGTACTTGAACGCCGCGGCGGTTGTCGAATCGCCGTCCCAGACCACTTTCTGATCGTTGGTCGCCGAGGTGAGACGCTGCGCGTTCGTCATCTGGTTCCAGTGGAGGCCGGTGGTGGAATCGAACATGTGCTGTTCGAAGACGCTCGGGAAGTTGCTGCTCATGGCGCCGGTCGTTCCGCTGGTCACGCCGACAAATCCGAGTCCGTGGCCGAGCTCGTGGAGGAGCACGACCAGCAGATCCTCTTTCGAGCCGTGGTTCGTATCGAAACCGTAGTACCAGCCCCTTCCGCCGAGGCAGTTGGGTGTGTCCAGCTGGCTGTTGAACTGCGCATGGATGTGGGCCAGGCCGGGCAGGAGGTCCGTGCCGGCGAGGGCGTTGGCCAGTCCGATCGGGTACCAGACATCCTGCTGCGGTGCGTGGTCGAAGTTGCGGACGATCCTGGTGGCGTTGGCCTGGCCGAGCACCCCGGACGTGTTGCTGCATTCGAGACTGGCGAAACTGGCGTCGACGCGGATGTCGACTTTGGATTCGATCAGCGCGCCCCAGATGTCGGCGGCGCGCTGAAAGACGTTGAGGCGCTGCTGGCCGAGCGTCGTGCCGGGATTGCCGCCGACAGGGGCGACGACGGTGGCGTCATTGAAGCCGACGCCGGCGACGTCGGTGTTTTGAATGATGAGGCGCGCGTTGGCGAACAGGCTCGTCGCCGCGAGACAGAGAATCGTGCAGGCGACGAGCGTTTTCATCATCGTTCGCTTTCTCTTTCGGTCGTCAGTGACCGCGGCGTCCGGCGAAGCGGCCCGTCTGCTGCACTGGGGCCGGCTTCCAGCCGATGTCGAGCAACTCGTTGACAGTGATGTCGACGCTGTTGGCCGGAAGATCGTTGTTGATGCTCGGTTCCATGAGCAGGTTCGGCAGGGCCGAGGGGTCAAAGTGGTACATCGAAGAGCCGTCTTCAAAGACTGCCGGAACATAGAGTTTCGGATGACCGGCGGTGTCCGCGCCCGCGAGGATGGAGGCATCGGCGAACAGCTGTGCGACCACGGGTGAGGTCAGCGCAGCACGAATGGCGGCCCCGTCGCTCTGACTGATGCTGATGACCGGGATGTTGATGACGGTGCCCGAGCCATCGTCGCCGGGAGCGATGGTGCCCGCGACGTTGTTGGCAATGATCACCGCCGTTGCTCCCGCGAGCTGGGCGTTGTTCGCCTTCGTGACGAATGTGCAGCCGCCGCGGTCGATCAGGACCACTCGTCCAATGACCGCGCCGCCATTCGTGATGGCGGTGCATCCGTCGGCGGGGAGAGCGGCGGCAATCGTTCCGTTCAGGCCGGCGACGGTAGGGTGCGGTCCAAACCCGGCCAGGTTGATCTGATACGTCTTCGCAACCGACGCGGGAGAGCTGATGCGGAATGTGGGCGTGCCTCCGAGAAACTTCAGGGCGGCGGTGGTGGTCGAGGTGCCATCCCACACGACCTTCTGGTCGTTCGTTGACGACGTGAGACGTTGTGCGTTCGTCATCTGGTTCCAGTGAAGCCCGGTGGTGTTGTCGAGCATGTGCTGCTCGAAGACGCTGGGGAAATTGCTGCTCATGACGCCGGTCGTTCCGTTGGTGACGCCGTTGAAGCCGAGGCCGTGTCCCAGTTCGTGCAGGAGGACCACCAGCAGATCCTCTTTTGTGCCGTGATTGCCGTCGAAGCCGTAGTACCAGCCACTACCACCTGCGCAACTCGGTGAGTCGAGCTGGCTGTTGAATTGAGCCTGAATGTGAGCTCCGCCGCTGTTCAGATCTTGTCCGGCGAGTGCACTGGCCAGCGCGATCGGATACCAGACGTTCTGTTGCGGCGCGTTCGTGAAGTTCCGGACGATCTTGGTAGCGCTGGCCTGACCGAGCACCGTGGTGTTCGCCCCGCAGTCGAGGGTGGCGAAACTGGCATCGACGGGGATGTCGACCTTGGAGTCGATCAGAGAACCCCAGATATCGGCCGCGCGCTGGAAGACATTCAGGCGCTGTTGACCAATGGTCGTTCCGCTGTTGCCGCCGACAGGCGTGGCGGGGGTTGTGTCATTGAAGCCGACGCCGGCGGCGTTCGTGTTGCGAATGACGAGGTGCGCACCGGCGAATGCGCTCGTCGTCGCCAGGCAAAGGATTGCGGAGAGGAAGAGTCGTTTCATGATCAGTTTTCGTGCTTGACGGGGGCCGTGCCGCTCTTCGGGCCGGAGAGGAAGGCGCGGGCGGCTGCTTCCGTATTCACGCAGGCGTGTGACCGGGTGCCGTCTTCGTTGATGCGCATCAGCACCACCTCGTGGTTCGGTGCATCCATCGTGACCATGCCGCCGGGACCGGCGATTTCCTGCTCTGGCGCGGGAAACATCGCCGCGAGCGGCACCTTCGGCGCGCTCTGCGCTGTCGCCGTTGGGGCCTTGGCGGTCTTGGTTTTTGCTTTCGTGGCCGGGTACGCGCCGACGGTTACCAGGCTGACGATGACTGCTGCAAGGACGATTCGTTTCATGATGACCTCACTGGGAATGTGTTCGGTTTAGTGGCCGCGGCGTCCTGCCATGCGGCCCTTTACGGAAAATGCAGCGGGATTGAGCTGTCGGGCCGCGGCGAATGCGTCGAGCAGACCGAAGCCGTAGGCGTTGTCTTTGCCGGTGGCGCCGAGGTCGGCGGCATTGTTGAGGATGGCCGACTTGATGTCGGACGCGGAGGCGTTCGGGGCGACGCTCCACACCAGGGCGGCGACACCGACCGCGTGGGGACACGCCATCGACGTGCCGCTCTCGACGGCGTAATCGTCGACGACGTTCGTCTCCGTCAACGTCGCGCCGGCCGCGGCTTTGCGCAGCGCTTCACCGTCCGCGTAGGAGATGCCGATGTCGATGGGCCAGGCGAACGCCAGATCGGCAGGATCGTCGGTGACGCCGTCGGAGAGTTTTCCGACCAGCGTCCAGCCGCCGAAGGTTTCACTGCCGCAGGTTGTGGGCGTCGCAGCGATCGAGCAGTTGTAGATGACCACCGCTTTCGCACCGGCGGCGAGCGCGTTCTTCGTCTTCAGATTGAACGTGGCAGTGCCGCGTTGGATGAGCGCGATGTTGTTCTTGACCGACGCCGGGAAGTCGGCTGCCGTCGCGCCGAGTCCGCAGTAGACGTACTGACCGCTGAGTGTTCCCTTGCCCGCGGGAATGAGCGCGGATGCGTCATACGTGTTGCCCGCGCTGTTGACGAACGAGTTCGTCCCCTTGCCGACGATGAAGGACGAAAAGACGCCGACTCCCGGACCGCTGACAGCGAGCTCCGGCCCCTGGTTGGAGAAGACGGCGACGGTCTGTGTGGAGTCGACCGCGCCGACGGCGATCACGCTCGAGAACGCGGCCGGATAGCCGACGGTGGCGGCATGCGTCGTCGTGGAGTCGTTGCCGCTGGCGGCGAAGACGAGAATTCCGGCATCGGCGAGCTTCTGACAGGCGTTCTGCATCGTCACCGACGGGATCGGCGAACACTGCGAGCTCACGGTCACGTCGGTGCACTGGCCGAGCGACATGTTGACGATCCAGTGCCCGCCAAGCTCGTTGCGCTTGCCGAGCACCCAGTTCAGTCCCGATGCGATCTGTGCGTTGCTGCCGGAGGATGTGCCGGTGCCATCCGGGGCGAGCACTTTGGCGGACCAGATCTTCGCATTCGGCGCCACGCCGACGACGCCGAAGCCGTTGTCAGCCGCGGCGATGGTGCCCGCGACGTGCGTGCCGTGACCATCATCGTCCCTCGGGTCGCTGGTTCCGGTGATGGCGTTGAAGCCGCCCTGGTAGTGGTCTTTGATCTCGGGATGCGTGTAGTCGATTCCGGTGTCGACGATGGCGACGTTGACGCCGTCACCTTTTGCCACCGGCCACACCTGCGGCGCGCGCACCATGGTGACGCCGTACGGCGTCACTTGCGCGTCGACCGGATGCGATTCGGCCACCGGCGTTCCGGGATGCACGGTCGTTCCCAGCGCGAAGAATTTGATTTCGGCGCTCTCGACGTACCGCACTGAGGCGTCGTTGCGGAGCGCCTGCACTTCGGCGTCGGTCAGATTGACCACGAAGGAGTCGAGGTTGGCGAGGTCTTCAAGATTGCGACCGGCCCACTGCGCCGCCTTCGCTCCCCGCGTCACGCCAGGCTTCATGCCGACGATGTATCGCTGGGTCTGTTGGGCGAACGCGGTGAGCGGAACGAGGAAGAACAGGGCGACCAAAGCTGCGCGTTTCATCCAGTCGATGACCTCACTTGTCGTGTGTTTACGGGGACCTGAACGTGTTTGAGTTGACTGCACAAAAGCAGACGCCCGGATAGGTTATTCCGTGTAATGAGCTCGCCCGATCACGATACCCCAGCCCGGTTTTTGCTACTCTCCGCCACCATGACGGACTGGAAAACAAACCTCGTTAACGATGCCGACGGCATCGCCTCTCTCATTCGCGAAACAAAAGTGATTGCCGTTCTCGGCATCAAACCGGAGACGCATTCGGATCAGGCGGGATTCTACGTCCCCGCGCACATGGCCGCCGCAGGTTTTGACGTGATCCCCGTTCCCGTTTACTACCCCGAGGTCACCGAGATCCTCGGCAAACCCGTCGTCCGGAAGCTTGCCGATATCGGCCGGCCGATCGACATGGTGAACGTCTTCCGCAAGCCGAGCGATATCCCGGCCCATGTGGACGACATCATCGCGGCGAAGCTGAAGAGCGTCTGGTTCCAACTCGGCATCCGCAACGACGAAGCCGCACAGAAGCTGGCCGAGGCAGGGATCAAGGTGGTTCAGGACCGCTGCCTGATGGTGGAGGAAGGACGGGCGCGGCGGTAGTTTTACGTACCGGCGTTCGGAGGAAATGTCTTACGCCGGCTTGCGATCCGGTGCACGAGCCCCTCAATCGGTCCGCCGACGATGAGGATGATCAGTGCGAAGGCGAGCGCGATGAGCGCGGCAATCCACTGTCCGACTCCGCAAGCGATTCCGAGGGATGCCACCAGCCAGATCGAGGCGGCGGTGGTGAGCCCGTGCACCATCTCGTGCTCGGCCTTCAGAATGGCCCCGCCGCCGAGAAAACCGACGCCGGCGATGATTCCCTGAATGGCGCGGCTGACCGCGTCGACATGCCCGTTCGCCGGCTCGAACCGAGCGACGACGAGCGTGACCAGCGCCGCGCCGAGCGCGACCAGCGCATGCGTGCGCATCCCCGCCGGCTTCCGCCGCACTTCCCGATCGAGCCCGATGGTGCTCCCGATCAGCGCCGCGGCAAAGAGGCGGAGGATGACCTCGATGGTGTCCGCGGGGAGGGTGGGCATGGGCGGGATTGTGTCATAGCCCACGGGGCGGACGGCGGGAGGCGTGCCAGAGTGTGAGGATCTCGATGCCCGGCGCGCTGTTGAGGTAATAGATGTAGTACCTGGTTCGCGGGAGATAGATACGACGCATGAACTTTCTCTTGCGAGTTGGAACGAGCACACCGATGGCCGGAGTTTCCAGCAATAGCTCAAATGTTGCTCTTAGCTCTTCTCCAAGAGCTTCCGCGACTGTCTCGCGATTCTGAATCGCCCCTTCGGCTGTTTCGTGGCGAGCGGAGTCCGCTATCAGGAGCGGCCAGAGATCGTCATCGGCCTTACCAACGCAAATTGTTCCCAACCCGGCAAGAAGGTTCTTCGCGGTTACGCACTCTCCGCGTTGGATTTCGGAGATGCTCTCCTCCAAGGCATTTTCATCCTCTGGTGTGAGCTCGTACTCTCCATCGGGAGACGTTTCTTCATCTTTACTTCTCCCTGGGTCGCGCCAGGTTCCGACGCGAAGCTGACGAAGAAACTCGAACGCATCCATTCCTTCGCCGCGTTCGGCTTCCTCCATTGGCACATCGAGGTCAGTGAGTTCCTCGGGAGTCAGCTCCACCTCTTCTTCTTCTTCCAATGGTGGTTCATACATGACGTCCAAGGGTACCTCGGCGCGTGCATAGAGTTGACTCTCAAACGAGCCTCTTTCAGAGTCCCCGCGGCGGCCGACGCGACGTGTGTGATATCGCGAGCACGACAACCACATCTTCTTCGTTCACGCGGTAGTAGATGTAGTAGCGAACTCGCTGGAGAGTCAACCTTCGCACGTTGGAACGTCGCGTCCGCGCGACCGGAACGCCGAGGCCGGGTTCCACGCGAAGCTCGATTAAGGCGTCAGCTACATCATCATCAAATGCTGACGGAGCCTTGTATCGATTCTTGCGCCACCATTTCGATGCGATGGCGATCTCACGCTCTGCGCGAGGCTCAACGATCAGGCTTCGCATAGTAGCCGGTGCGAAGACGCCGAATCACCTCGTCACCGTCGACATACTCGCCGCGCTCGACTGCCTCGACACGGTCATCGAGTTCGGCGATCTCCTCCGGAGTTAGCTCGACCACTTCTTCGATAGTTGCGGGCTGTTGTTTCATGACGTCCCCAATGGTACCTCGGACGCCACCACGTTGCCCTTCGCCAAGAGCCTCGTCAACCACAGATTCGTCATCTTCTCCACCACCGTGTTCTGGCGCAGTCGCGCGCGCAGGTTGGTGAAGTCGACGGCATCGAGCGGCTGATCCTGGTTGAAGCAAGAGAAGACGAAGGACTCCTTGCCGGTAATGGGGTCGACGTGGCGCTGGAGGCATTGCGCGCAAACCTGTTTCATCATGCATTGCATGGGGGAGTTGATCGAGCCGATGCCGACGTGCTTCTCATCGAGATACGGCGCGAGGACGCCGTGTCGCGCATCTTTCACCGCGCGCATCATGCCGTCGGAGCCGATGGCGATGAGGCGATTGACCTTGCGCAGGTCGAACTCCGGCGCGTGCTGGGCGTAAGCCAATATCGACTGCACGATGTTGCCGGTGAAGCCGCGGTCCTGCGGACGGCGCGGTGCGATCGGATCGCCGGCGTCAACGGACCAGATCACCTGATCGGTGCCGGCCTCGATCTCGTCGCGCTTGAAGACGTCGTCCTTCTTCTTGTAGCCGGCGAAGTAGACCACCTTGCAGCCGGCCTCTTTGAATGCTCGGGCGATGGAGAAGAGCACGGCGTTGCCGAGGCCGCCGCCGGCGAGGAGAACGGTCTCGTTGCGAGGGATTTCGGTGGGTGCGCCCGTCGGGCCCATGACCACCACCGGCTCGCCAACCTTGAGTTGCGCGCAGAGGCGCGAGGAGCCGCCGAGCTCGAGGACGATGAGCGACAGCAGGCCGCGCTCCGGATCGGTCCAGGCGCCGGTCAGGGCGATTCCTTCCATCGTCAGGCTCGTGCCGTCAACCACGGGAGCGTGTGCTTCGAAGTTCTGCAGGCGGAAGAACTGGCCGGGCTCGAAGTGCTGCGACGCGAACGGTGCGCGGACGACGACCTCGATGATCGTCGGTGTGAGTCGATTGACCTGATGAACGACCGGAAGCAGCCCGTCGTCGAGTGTGCGAAGGAGATCGCTCCACTGCGACTCGCGCATCGTTTGCGCTTCCGGCGAACGTTCCAACTCCATCAACTCGCGCGCGAAGAGCTTCGTCACGAACGGATAGCCATCCTTCGCCGAGGCCATCGCTTTGACCACGTTACCGGCATAGCGCGGATGGTTGTCGCCGTAGAACGAGATCCGTTTCGAGCCGCGCTGGTAGGAGGTGAAGAAGCCGGTTTCGGTGTTGCCGTCGACTTCAATCAACTCGGTGTCTGACGCCGCGAAGCTCTGGAAAAACTGACCGTACTTGTCGAGCTTGAACGTGCCCGGATGCTCTTTTTCGTAGATGACGTTCGGACTCGTTCCCGCCGCAACCATCACGCTGCGCGCGGCCAGCTCGATGACGTTGCCGGAGTCCTTCCACCGCCCGTCTTCGACGATCTGCTTCTCGAAGAGGAGCGATTTCACATGCCCGTATTCATCGGACACTGCTTCGATCGGCGAGAGTCCCTCGGCGTACGCGATCCCTTCCTCGAAAGCCTTGATGACCTCTTCGTGATTGAGCCGGTAGGCCGGCGCATCGCTGATCAGTTTGCGATAAGCGATGGTGACGCCACCCCAGGCGCGAACGAGCGGGATGAAGTCCGGCTTGTCTCCGTTAGTAATGGCCCGCTGTCGCTCCGCGCGAATCGCACGGCCATGATCGAGAAACTCGTCGAGGATGATCTGCTCTTCGCCGTCGTAGCCGCCGCGCACGACCGATTCGCCGAATTCGTCGCAGAGCGTTTCGTAGCGGTCGAGGATCTTTTCGACCTGCAACGGGTAGTAGGCGAACAACTCCGTGGCCGTGTCGATCGCAGTCAATCCGCCGCCGATGACGATCGCGGGCAGGCGCACCTGAAGGTTGGCCATGGCCGACTTTTTCCCCGCTCCCGTCAACTGCAGCGCCATCAGGAAATCGCTGGCCTTTCGAATACCGCGAATGAGGTTGTTCTTCATCCGCACGATGGTCGGCGTCCCCGCGCCGGCGGCGATGGCGATGTGATCGAAGCCGAGCGTGTCGAAGGCGTCTTCGATCGTCAGCGTCCCGCCGAAGCGCACGCCGCCGTAGACACGGATGTTGTTCTTCCGTTCCAGCGCGATGCGGATGACCTTGAGGAAGTTCTTGTCCCAGCGGACGGTGATGCCGTACTCGGAGACGCCGCCGAAGCCGGCCAGGATGCGCTCATCAAGCTCTTCCCAGAGCGTCGTGCGCGCGTCTCGGATCGGCTCACGCAGCCACTTCGAATCAATCGGCTCGATCTTCAGCGCATCGATGGCGACGACGCCGAAGCCTTCATTGGCCAGGTAGTGCGCCAGCGTGTAGCCGGCAGGGCCGAGGCCCACCACGAGGACGTTCTTGCCGTTGTAGGGGAGCGCCATCGGGCGGCGCACATTCAGCGGATTCCAGCGCGTCAGCAGCGAATAGATCTCGAAGCCCCACGGCAGCCAGAGCACGTCGGTCAGCGCGCCGGTCTCGATCTGCGGGATGTTGACCGGGTCCTGCTTCTGAAAGATGCACGACTTCATGCAGTCGTTGCAGATGCGGTGGCCGGTGCCGGGGCACATCGGGTTGTCGATCATGACCATCGCCAGCGCGGCGATGGAGTCGCCGTCTTTGCGCAGCGCGTTCATCTCGCCGATGCGCTCATCGAGCGGACAGCCCGCCAGCGGCACGCCGAGGGGATTGACTTTGACCTTCTGGTCCTTCTCGACTAGACCGGTCGAGCACGAGTCCTTTTTCCGCTCGTGGCAGTAGATGCAGTAGTGCGCCTCGTCGGTGACTTCGCGTGGGGTCATGCGCGGATCGGTGAGCTTGAATCCATCGCGGCGGCGGTACTCGTCGTGCGGTCCGACAACGCTGTTTTCGTCGACCTTTTCGGTCTCGACGAGGTGATCGAAGACGATCGGTTTCGGCAGCCGGAACGAGGTCCAGGCATCGAACCGCCCGCGCTTCCACTGCGCGGCCAGCCAGTCGACGAGCAGATCGCCGAGGGCGTGGACGGCCGCGGCTTCGCGGGCGATGGCTTCGTTCGACTCGACGTACTCACGCTTGACGATGGCGTCGTCGAACGCGCCCGACGCGCGCAGCTCGTCGCGCAACTGCCCGAGCGCCGCCCGCGTCTGCGGCGACGGCGCGGGCGTTTTCGCACCGCGCGGATACTCGCGCTCGAAGTCGAGCAGCTTGTTGGCGGTGACGGCAATCGCGTATTCGAGATCACGCTCCTGCCCCGGCGCAATGGTGCGCACCAGAACCTCGACGGCAGCGCTTCGATCGCCCTCCGGGACGCTTGTTATCTTGGCCACCCTCTTGGCCACGAACTCCTTCTTGAACCGCGCCACCTCGGCATCCCGCTGGGTCCGCGCGACGATCGCCGCCGCGTCAGTCTGGAAGAGCTGTTCCAGAAACTTCCCCAACGGCCGGCTCGCCGCGACGAGCAGCGCCGACTCTTCCGGCTTGGTCAACCCGCCGAATTCGATGCCGCTCTGCATCCCGATCCGATACGACTCGAACCGCTGAAACAGCGGGCTGTCGCTGCGATCCAGATAGCGATCAAACGCCAGCGCCAGCTCCTGCAGCCGCGCGTTGTCATAGAGATGGGAGTACTCGAAGTCTTCGATTCCTAGTTTCACGGTTCGCTCCAACACGGAAGTTTGCCACTGTCATCCTGAGCCGCTGAAGGACCCCTGGGCCGATGACCCGTGCGACGGTAGCAGCGGGACGAGCACGCTCGGAGGAAGAGTGTCACGAGGTGATGTGACGGCGCGCACCGGTCGTTGTCAACGGCTCTGTCCCCACCGCTGATGAGGACGGGCTCACGCGGAGACGCGGAGACGCGGAGTTGAGAATTGGTTCAGGCTTGGTCGGCGGCGTTGTTTCGATGCACGTCCCGGAAAGCCAGCATGGAGAACAATCGTTGCTCGCGCTCATTGTCGAAGCCGCAGGTTGACGTGAATTTCGCCGGGTTCTCGTAGGTGCCGAAGAGCATGTCCCACCAGACGAAGTCGCCGTAATTGTTTTTGTGGCGGCCGTATTCGTGATGAATGCGGTGCATTTCCGGGCGTTGGAAGATGTATCCGACCCAGCGGGGCGTGCGGACGTTGGTGTGATAGAAAAATTCGCCCAGTGCGGTGAATGCCGTGTAGATCGCGCCGGTCTTCACGTCGAGGCCCAGGAACGTATAGACGATCAGCGACCCGAGGATGGAGTTGATGGTCATCTCCAGCGGATGCTTGTAGAAGGATGTAATCACTTCGATCCGTTGCGGGCTGTGATGAATCTGATGAAATCCGAGCCAGAGGATGTCCGCCTCATGGCGCCAGCGATGCCACCAGTAAAAGACGAATGTCGCGATGAAGTAGGCAATGAATCCGCCGAGCAGCGGTGGGATGTGACTGGATAAATGAAATACAGACCGGCTGGATAACCAGCGTTCCCACGACAGTCCGGCCAATACGACGATTCCTAGTTGGACGATGTTGATAGCGATCACTCGTAGCGGCCACGTCTCGACTCGGGGGAGCCGCCAGCCAGGAATTGTCCGTTCGAGGATGAAGCAGAAGGCGAAGACGGCGAGAATGAGCGGCAGCATGAATCTTGATACGTTCGGGATCTTGACGAGTTTCGAGGAACGAATTTCACGCGAAGACGCGAAGACGCGAAGTTCAACGGCGTTCCTCCTCCGCGTCTCCGCGCCTCCGCGTGACCCTCACTGCCTCGGCCACTTCCACGCGTACCAGACGACGAGACCTGTAAGCGTGACCTCGATGACTCCGAAGAAAACGTAGAACATCCACTGCCACATCGTGATCAGGATGATCAGCGTAAAGAGCACGCCGAAGATGATGTTGAGCCAGCGATTCAGGTTCGGTTTGAGCGCTACGGAGAGGAAGATCATGAGGCTGGGGATGGCCATCATCACGGAGGTGCCTAACAGGATTCCCTGCGTTGTCGGACCGAGCGGCCCCATTTTCCCGCTCAGCATCTTCTGGAGCGCGCCGGGCACGTACAGGCCGAAATAGTCGGCGTAGATGTAACAGAACATCACGCTGGCCCATAAGGCAGACAGTTTGATCTTCACATCGATTCGGCCGTCTTCGAGGGTGTTCAAATGAGGCCTCCTGCGATTCAAGTGTAGACCGAGCGTGTTACCAGTAAGAGGCAACGCCGAAGTCCGGGAGCCGTCTGGCGAGCCTGCGATCAAAGGTGGCGACGGCGTCATGGCGGTTGTTTGCGGCGATGGCGGCGAGCGCGGCGTCGGCAATCGAGGGAAGCGGAGACGGCCAGAGGTCCATGACGCGCTTCCATGGACACTCGTCGATGAGATGCAGGCCTGGGAAGGCGATGAGATCGCGGATCAGCGAAGCGAGCCGCTCGCCCGCGTATCCGTATTGGCTTTGCAGGACGTATGTAATTTCGAAGACGATGAACTGAGGAACGATCGCGGCGATCTCACCTTCTTCTGCACGTTGCAACAGCGCTTCAGCGGCATCGCTTTGCGCTGCATCGCGATCAACGAAGAATGAGACGAGGACGTTTGCATCGACGACCACGCTGCGCACGTCAGATGCGCCCTCTGGTCTTCCTCGCTTCGATCACCGCCTGCACCGCATCCGCGGGTCCGTGCTTGATGACACCCTTCCAGCGGTAGAGTGCTGGCCGCTCCGTCGTGATTGCGACACGGCCACCGCTGATCTCCCAGTTCAGTTTGTCTCCCGCGTCGAGGTCGAGTGCATCGCGCACTTCCTTCGGCACGGTCGTTTGTCCTTTGCTGGTCATCGTGGATATAGGCACGAGCGGTTCTCCTTACGGGAGTATATATCGCGTAAGGAACATCCTACCGGAACGTCGCCTTCGGCGGTTCGCCGTGCGGCTTACCGTGGCGTCGGGCAAGTTCGATAATGAGGCTCTCCTCTCCGCGGGCCATGGCCCAGCGGTGGTTGGCGCCGAAGATTGGTTTGAGGATTGGGGAGAAGAGTTTCAGAAGTGGCTTTTCGGCGGTGATGCGCCAGTCGTAGATGATGTCGACGTCGTCGCCGTCCTGGGTCAGGAGCCATTCGCCGCGGCCGATGAAGTCGCCGAAGGCTTCGATGACGAAGCCGTCGGGGCGCGTTTCGGTGGCGCGGAAACTCCAGCGGAGGGTGTAGGGGAGCCAGCCTTTGGTGAAGAGCTCGACGACGTCATCGCGCTTTTTCACCTCGATGTAGACCGCGGGCCACCAGCGCGGCAAATCCTCGGCGTCGCCGAGGATGTCGATCACTTCTTTGACTGTGCCGCGAACGCGCCAGCGGGTGACGAAGTAGTAGTCGTTGAGCATGTGTTTTCTATGACGTGGATTCGAGTGTGGATTCGCTAAAGGCTTTTCACCACAGAGACACGGAGGTCACGGAGTTGATGTCTCTGTGACCTCCGTGTCTCCGTGGTCGAATGGTTTGGGTGAAGCAACCCAGATCAGGAGCGCAATCGCCACAACTACCTCCACCAGGCCGTTGATCAGCAAATCCGGCCGATGGTTCTGCAGCAGATCGGCGGCGTTGCCGAGGAGGATTGCCAACGCGATCGTCAGCGGGTAGGCGAGGAGGTTTGTGCCGAGGATGTAGCGGACGACCACGTAGGCGAGAACGGCAAACAGGGCCGCGGAGACGAGCGCCAGAGGCGTCTGCTGCAGATTGGCGGATGAATCGAGCGTGGTGAGGAACGCGATCGAGATTCCCACCGTCGCCGGGAGCCAGCTTTTCGTCACGAAGCTGCGCAGGGCCACCATGAAGAGGCCGATGGCGGCGCAGATGTTGAGCGTGAGGAGGATCGTCGAAAAGATGCCGGAGAGGGCGGGGAGCGGCAGTGCGACGGCTTCCGGCGCTTTCAGGCCGAATTGTGAGGCCAGGGTCGGGAATCGCACTGTGACGAGTTGCTCGGCGATTCGGAAGAGGACGGCGAGGCCGATCGTGGTTAGGGCGGCGATTGCGGCAGACCGTCCGAGGCGGGCGCGTGATTTGCGGCGGGCCAGTTGGAACGCTTGCGGAAACGCCGCGGCGATCGCGGACACCGCCAGGAAGATCATGCCGAGGTGCAGGCCGACGAAGCGGATGATGTTGATGGTCTGATTGGTGATGAAGGTCTGCCAGGTAATTGACGTGTTGTATTCGAATAGTGTCAGTTCCCAGCGCTGGGCCGCGCCGAACAGCGGAATGATGGCCAGAGCGAGCGTCCAGCGCAGCGCGCGCTGCCACGGGAAACGCTGCCGGCGCATGGCGATGACGAAGCCGGCCACGATGAGCGAGAGGATGGCCAGTGCGCCGAGAAAGCGAAGCACGGTGAGCACGATGTTGAGCAGCGTGGTCGGCTCGCGGTAGACGCTGTCCGGCACTTTTACCGTGGTCGTGAACTGCGTGACCTCGGCGCCGGCAACGCGGACGCTGATGCGACGCCAGGCGTCGGCGACGAGCGGCTTTTTCTCCTGAAAATGAAAGAGCCAGTCGCGCCGGTTCGGCTGCTGGAAGTTCAGCGCTTCTTTCAGATCGAACGCGTTCGCATCGGCGCCGTAGCGCGCGAACGCGCTCTGCGCGATGGCCTGCGCCTGCGGCTGTTCGAGACGCGGGCCGGGACGCTTTTCGTCCTGGTACTTGTGATAGCCGGTCACGCGCGGCGTTCGCGGATCGACTTCGACGAAGTATTCATCCTTCACCTGCGGCGCGAACGAGCGGACCATCCACGTCGCCGTCGTGATCTTCGTCCGCATCACCTCGACCAGCGCCGGCACGGACATGCCGTTGCGGAGGATGTAGCCGGCGGCGAGGCTGTCGAATCCGCCCGGGCCGCCGCCGTCTTCGCGCGTCGAATCGCGATCCCAGGAGCGGAAGCCTTCCACCGGCGTGGCGATCGTTCGCATCGTGTTCGCGGAGGGGGGCTTCACGGTTTCCGCAATGTGTTTGGCATCTTCCTTCGTGAGGCGGTAGTCGACGGCGTCATCGAGCGACGGCGTTTTCAAAAAGACCGCGCCGATTGCAAGTGCGACGACCACGACGCAGAGCAACAGCTTGCCGCTTGTGACCGGCATCGACGGGAAGGTGAACGCGGGCCGATGCGGCTCTTCCTTCAGCGCCGGGACCGGCTGGATCGGCAGCGAGTCGTTGGAGAGATCCCTGTCCGGCACGAAGCCTCGGTTTCGAATGTAGAGCGCGATCGACACCAGCATCGGGATGGCGAAGACGAGGCTGGCCAGACCGCCGGAGATGACGTAGTAGCGATTGCCGGAGCGCAGCAGCAGCATGGCCGTGTAGAGCGCGTCGACGGTGTAGTGCCAGATGAGCAGCGGCAGGATGCCGAAGCGCATCATCAGGAATCCGATCAGCACGCCGGCGCAGCCGACTTCGACGCCTCGGATGTAGAAGGGCTGATTCGGATACGTAGCGTGGCCGAATCCCCAGATGAAGCCGGCGGCGATGATGGCGGCCCAGCGCGAGCGGAGCACTTTCTCGAAGAACGGAATGGAGAATGCGCGCGACATGAACTCTTCGCTGAGCGCGGGGAAGAATCCGGCGAAGAGCACCGCGATCCATGGAAACGCGGTGTTGAGCATGTCGTCGTACGGCACCTCGGCCGGCGCCCACGCGCCGAACTTGTCGGCGATCAGGTAGAAGGCGACCTGGTAGCACATGAAGAAGGCCACGAGGGTGTAGCCGAGGACGAAGGCGAGGAAGACGCGCTTCGAGGTCAGCGCGCGGCGATTCCAGATGCGCGCGACCGAGAGCTGATTCGGCAGCCGTTCGCGGAAGAGCACTTCGCCGGCCCCGACGACGACCACGAGCATCATGGCCACGCCGACGCCCTGGACGATCGAGCCGAATGCGAACTTCGCCAGGAAGGCCGAATACGAGTCCGTGGTGTCGTAGCCGGCCAGCGCACTCGGGAACGAGTTGAGCGACGTGCCGCTGACGAGGATGACCGCGGCGATGCCGATGCCGAGGAGCAGGCGGAGCTGGAGATCGCCGCGCAGCAGGCGGATCACGAACACTGCCACGATGCAGATCATGGTGATGATCAGGAAGACGACGTCGACGTTGCCGGCCAGCTGATTTTTCGAGCGCAGCTCGCGATACGAACGCTGCCAATCGTCGGGGACTTTGATGCGCCGGCTAAAACTGCTGACGCGATCGCCGTCGACGGTGACGATGGTGCGGTACGGCGCGCCGGCGGGATGGACGGTATGCGCGTCCCAGGTGAAGATGCGCTGCATCCTTTTCGGCAAACGCCGTTCGCTCTGCGCGACGAGCTGGAGATCGCCGAGGGCGTTGATGCTGGTGAGGAAACTCTCCGCGATGCGCTTCGCAGTGGCGACGTCTGGCGAATTGATTGCGCGATCCTCGGGGATGCGATCGCTGAAGCCGGTCACTTCGCCCGTCGGGGCGATGCTGACGTTGAACTCCTCTTCCTGCAGCGGCTTGAACCAGCGGTGCGACCACGACCAGATGCGAACGTCGCGCTTCAGGATTTCGTTCGTTTTCTTCAGGCCGAGGGAGCGCTCGAGGAAGATGCGCGCCTGATCGTCGGAGTCGAAGGTGGCACTGTGCTTCATCCCGCGGGTGTCGATGTGCTGCGCGGCGAGCACGCGATCGGCAATCTGCTGCGATGAGCCGCGGTCGTACCGAAACTCGATCGAGGCCTCGGGGAAGGCGGCGCCGAACCAGTTGAGGACGACGAAGATGGAGATCGCGGCGATGATGACGCAGGCGGCGATGAGCAGCCAGTCGGCGCGTGTGAGTTGTTCGCGGTTCATGCGTCAGTGCACTGCACTTTGCAGAAGCACAGACAGGAGTGTCTGTGCCACATAAGCTCTCGCCTGTAGCAGCGTTTGCCCAAGTACGGCAGGATCGATGTGGCACAGACACTCTTGTCTGTGCTTCTGCCGTGAAGTGAGCACTACGCCAGCTCCTGCAGCGCCTTCTCCATCCGCCTGATTCCCTCCGCCGCTTCGTCCATCGAGAGGTTCAGGGGCGGACGGAAGCGGGCGGAGCGGTGGCCGGAGGAGAGGACCATCACGTCGTTGGCCATGAAGGCGTTGAGGGCGGCGTCGCGGATCTCGCCGCTGGGCAGGTCGAACGCGCACATCAGACCTCGGCCGCGGACGTTGGAGACGAGATTCGGGAAGACGTCGCCGAAGCGCTGCAGCTCGCTGAGGAAGTAGGCGCCAACGGTGGCGGCGTTTTCGACGAGACCTTCTTCGTCGATCACTTCGAAGTAGCGCTGCGAGCGGACCATGTCGGTGAGGTTGCCGCCCCAGGTGGAGTTGATGCGGGAGCTGACGGCGAAGACGTTGTCGTCGATGTCGAAGAGGCGCTGGCCGGCGGCGAAACCGCAGACCTGGGTCTTCTTGCCGAAGCAGATCATGTCGGGCTCGACGCCGTGGTGCTGATAGGCCCACATCTTTCCGGTCAGGCCGACGCCGGATTGCACCTCGTCGTAGATGAGGAGCATGTCGTTCTCGTCGCAGAGCTGGCGCATGGCACGGAAGAACTCCGGGCGGAAGTGGTTGTCGCCGCCCTCGCCCTGGATCGGCTCCATGATGAATGCGGCGATGTCGTCTTTGCGATCGGCCAGGAACTGTTTGGCCTGCGCGATCGCGGCCTGCTCGCGCTGTTCGACATCATCATCAGATGGAAAGCGAAGCTTCGGGTTGTCGATGCGCGGCCAGTCGAATTTCGGGAAGTACTGTGTTTTCTTCGGATCGGTATTGGTCAACGAGAGCGTGTAGCCGCTGCGGCCGTGAAACGCTTCGCGCAGATGCATGATCTGCGTGCCGCGGTCGGTCATCCCTTTGCGCATGTTCCGGCGCACTTTCCAGTCGAAGGCAGCCTTCACCGCGTTCTCGATGCCGAGGGCGCCGCCTTCGATGAAAAACATGTGCTGGTTCAGGGTTGGGGGGACCGCCAGGCGGGCGAACGTCTCGACGAACTCGGCCATGTACGTCGTGTAGATGTCGGAGTTGGCCGGCTTGTTGATCGCCGCGGTGGCGATGCGATCGCGGAACTCGGGGTTGTCGAGCCGTGAGTGGTTGTAGCCGATGGGGCAGGAGGCGAAGTTGGTGAAGAAATCGAGGACGGCGCGGCCGCGCCGGGCATCGAAAAGCCATGAGCCTTTCGATTTGGTGAGATCCATGACGACGTCGTAGCCGTCGGCGAGCATGTGCCGGGAAAGCACGTTGTGAACATCGCCTGGCTGGATGTGGACGCGCCGGTCCGTGATGGCGGATATAGACATAAAGGACTCCTATCGGGCGTTGGGATCATATCGCGGCCCGTGATAGAACTTCGTGCCGTAGTCACCTCAAGGAGCTCATCCAAAATGAAAGACATCGTCATCCTCGGCGGCGCTCGTACGCCGATCGGGTCGTTCCAGGGAACCCTCTCATCGATGGCTGCGCCGAAGCTCGGTTCGATCGCCATCAAGTGCGCCCTCGAAAACTCCGGCGTCTCCGCCGATCAGATCGAGCAGGTGATCATGGGCAACGTGCTGCAGGCGGGCGTCGGCCAGGCGCCGGCGCGGCAGGCGGGCATCGGCGCCGGCATCCCGGTCAGCGCGGGCGCGGTGACTGTGAACAAGGTCTGCGGCTCGGGGCTGAAGGCTGTGATGTACGCGGCCAACGACATCCGCTGCGATGAATACGACGTGGCCATCGCCGGCGGGATGGAGTCGATGTCGAACGCGCCTTATGCATTGCCCCAGGCGCGCTCCGGTTACCGGATGGGCAACGGCAAGATGATCGACCTCATGATCCATGACGGATTGTGGGATCCGTACGGCGACAAGCACATGGGCAATTGCGCGGAGCTCTGTGCGGCGAAATATCACTTCACCCGCGAGGAGCAGGACGCCTTCTCGCGCGAGTCGTACCGCCGCGCGCAAGATGCGGTGCAAACGGGCAAGTTCAGAAAAGAGATCGCGGTGGTCGAGGTGCCGGGCAAGAAGGGCTCGTCCGTGATCGTCGATGACGAGGAGCCGTTCGCGGCGCCGCTCGACAAGATGTCGTCATTGAAGCCGGCCTTTCAGCGGGATGGCGGCACGGTGACCGCGGCAAATGCTTCGAAAATCAACGATGGCGCGGCAGCGCTGGTCGTGGCCTCGGCCGATTGGGCCGCGAAGAACGGCCGCACGCCGATGGCGCGCATCATCGCCCAGGCGACGGCGGCACACGAGCCGGAGTGGTTCACCACCGCGCCGGCGAAGGCGATCGAGATTGCGTTGAAGCGCGCAGGCATGACGGTCGGCGACATCGACCTGTTCGAGATCAACGAAGCCTTCGCGGTGGTGGCGATGGCGGCGATGAAGGATGCGAACATCCCGCACGAGAAGATGAACGTCTACGGCGGCGCTGTCGCGTTGGGACACCCCATCGGCTCCAGCGGCGCGCGCATCCTGGTCACGCTGCTGCACGCGCTGGAGACGCAAAACAAGAAGCGCGGCATGGCCGCGATCTGCATCGGCGGCGGGGAAGCGGCGGCGATGATCGTGGAATTGGTGTAGCGCGCTGTCACGCATCGATGTGACGGGTTGTAACGTGGCCGCCCTTCTCCCGTCGTAGTGTGTATAGATCGACGGAGGTGCATCGTGCGCAAATCCATAGTCGTTGCTGTGTCGTTGTTGTTCGTCGTTGCGTCGGCGTTCGCCCAACAGGGCAGTCCCTCGAATACCGTTTCTGTTTTTGTGTCGGACCTTTCGATCTCTCACTCCAGTCAGAGCGGAACGGACCTCGATGCAAGCTACGGCGTGGCGTTCAATCACATGTTCAACCAGCACCTGTCGGGTGAATTGTCGGTGACGAGCCAGCAGATCCGGCGCAACTTCAGCAATTTCAGCGTGCCCGGACCGGCAACGTTTGGTTCCTACACCGATACGCTCTATCCGATCGACGCCAACATCTCCTACCACTTCCTCACCGGCAGCCGCTGGAAGCCGTATGTGGGCGCGGGCTTGCGATACCTGGATAATTCGGTCCTCTACACCGGCGGCCCGTTGGGCGACCGTCGCATTAGCTCGCGCACCGTCGATCCCGAGGTTTCCGGTGGGGTCACGTTCCAGTTCCGTCCGAACCTCGGGCTGCGTTTTGACGCGAAGCAAATCGTCGGCAACAGCAATTCAGCTCTCGGCGACACCGCATTCAGCGGGTCAGTGGGACTGAGTTTCCGCTTCTGAAGCGAGACGCTCGCGTCCGCCAGGACGCTGGACGGTTCGAGATTTGCCCTCGTAATTGGTTGGCGAAGTCATTCGCCAACCACCGGGGGCAATCATGCACAAACCAATCGTCGTAGCAGTGTTGCTGTTCGTCCCCGCATCCGCATTCGCGCAACAGTCCAGCCATTCCAATGCAATCTCCATTTTCGTGACGGACATGTCGGCCGGCGCGAGCGGAAGTCCGGCGCAATTCGACACCGCCTATGGAGCGTCATTCGAGCGAATGTTCTCGGACCATTTTTCCGCCGAGGTTTCTGTGACGAGCCAGAACGCGCGCCGCATCGTCAGGCTGTTTACTTCTGGCTCGGAGCCGAGGTTCGGAGTGGCCTCGAATCGTCTTTATCCGGTCGATGCAACGGTCTCCTACCACTTCCTCACCGGCGGCCGTTGGAGGCCGTACCTCGGCGCGGGTTTTCGCTATGTGAGAGACCCGTTTCATGGTCCGGGGCTGCTCTACGAGCACTACCCCACGGTCACCACGATCGATCCCGAGGTTTCGGGTGGCCTCGTGGTCCAGCTCAATCGGATGATAGGTCTGCGTTTCGATGTGAAGCAGGCCCTCGGCAGCGGGCGCTCGACCGTGGCCGATCCGGAATTCAAAGCCTCGGCGGGATTGAGCGTTCGTTTCTGAATCAGACGATCGCGTTCGCCAGCCCGGCCAGATCATCGAACTTCAACTTCGGCGTTCCTCCGGGCAGCTCGGGTTGATGCTGACGATTGATCCAGGCGTTGTCGATGCCGAGGACGTTCGTTGGGACGATGTCGTGAAAGTTGCTTTCGGCGGCGTGCAGCCACCGCGACGGGCCGATCAGCTCGCGGGCGGTCAGGAAGTGCGCGTGGCCGGGCTTGTAGGAACGCACCTGCTGCGCGGTGACGATGATGTCGAAGTCGACGGTGAGGTGCTTGCGCGTTTCGGCGAGGAGATCGTCATCGATATTCGACAGGATGCCCAGCCGGCAACCGGCGTTGACGAGGCGTTCGAGCGACGGATTGGTGTCGGGAAACGGCTGCCATTCCGGAAGGCTTTCGGCGAGAAAGCCGGCACGTTCGAGCGTGATCGGCCAGTCGAGGACTTTGGCGACGCGCGTGGCGGTATCGCGGAGGATCTCGCGATATGTCTGATAGCCCTCGGCCTGCACGCGGTGCTCGACGTCGGCGTAGGCGCGGAGAATCTTCTCGCGCGTGAACGTCACGCCGTCGTCCGCGGCCGCCTGGAGGAACGCATCTGCGATTCCGGACTCCCAGTCGATGAGCGTGCCGTAACAATCGAAGGTGATGACGTCGTAGCGGGGCATGGCCGCGCATTATGAGTGATCAGGCTCACAGGAGCGGTCGCGGGCGTGCTATACGTTCGCCGTTCGCATGTACGAGGCCGCTGTGAAAACTCTGCGCACCGCCGAGCGCTTTCTGGTCAAGCCGGCCCTTGCAGGCCAGTTTGCCGGTGGCGCCGCGATGATCTGCGACATCTCGGCGAAAGGGGCGCGCTTCCGCCACGCGCATCGCCTGGAGATGGGGCAGAAGTCGGTTCTGCAGTTCCGGATCGAGAGCCGGCCGGTGCCGGTGCACATCGAGGCAGTGGTCGTCTGGACGAAGGCCGATCCATCATCGCCCGGCCGCTTCGTGACGGGCGTTCGGACGTACGCGGACGCAAGCCTGATCGACGAGATCCTGGCGCAGCTTCAGGCCGAGAAACGGACGACGCGCATCGAGGAGCTACGGTCGACCGATCGCTTCGACGTGGTGCCGTCGCTCGATGGAACGTGGAACGCATCGCCGGCGAGAATCGAGAATCTCTCCGCACGCGGCGCACGAATCGAGACCCTCGGTCCGCTCGCGCCATCGGCCAACGGCATCCTGTCGTTTTCGGTTTCCGGCGTGACGTTGAATGTGTCGGTCAACGCATCGGTAGCCTGGTCGTCGATGAAGTCCGTCGATCCGTCGACGTATCGCACCGGTCTGTTCATCGATGAGAAGCCGGAGCTGCTCCGCCTGGCCATCGGCCATCTCTGCGAGATCGGACGCGCCTCCCTCGACACGATTTCCCTCGTCCTGAAACTGAAAGTGATCCGTGCCCGCGCCCGCCAGCTGGCGCCGTCGTATCCCGCAGCGGAAACCTCCGGAGTCCCGACGGAACAGTACCTGCTGATCCAATGCGTCCGCGAAGAGCTGCGCCTGAATCCCGACGAGGCCATGCACTGGTACCGCCGCGCGCGCCTGATGATCGCCGACCCCGCCACCCGTTCCGCCGCCCCGGCCATCGCGGATCATCCGGACGCGCTCGCGGTGTGGGAGTACCTGGACCGGTCGATCGATCCGTCGATCATTGGGCGGACGTTTCAGCTGCCTTAGGCGCCGAGGACGGAAAAGTCAAGAGCGCGAGCGGCGCGGGCGAGTTGCTTATCGTGAGTCGCAAACGCCAGGTTCTCGCGGCGTTCATCGCGAAACGCCAAGGCTGTTGCGAGATGAATTGCATCCAGCGTTTTTAGCGGCGCAACAAAACGCTCGCCAGCTCTCTGCAGGATGCCGTTTGTCACGTCAAACAAATCTACCGCGGAGATCAGATCCTCAACGGTCTTCTTTCGGATGGCGATTACATCCGCGGGCTTTTTTTCCGCGAGGCGCAGACGTTCGAGAGTTCTTTGACACTCCACGTAAAGCAGGCGGCTCGATATGGAATGTTCGATTTCTTTCCAACCAGCGAGCGGCTCGGGCGAACCCAGGATGATTCGCAAGACGACCGATGAGTCAAGGTAGGTGATCAACGGTCGGCGCGTTCCTCTTCAAGATATTCAAGGATGTCACGCTCAGTTTGTAGTGGTGGCGGAAGAACGACGTCGCGCATCGAACGGATCGCGGGTCGAAAAACCAGATCGTCGGTCGTGGTTTTCTCGGAGGCTGACGCAAAGCCACGCTCGACTGGCGAAATCTCGGCCACGAGGGCTCCGCCATCAATCAGCCGCAACGTCACGCCCTGGCGCACTTCTTCGAGGTGATCCGCGAAGTGCTCCTGCATTTCCTGCACGCTGATGTCTTTGGTCATGGCTTCAGCATCCCTCGGCTTTCCGCCTCTGTCAACGCGGCCACGTTCCGTTGCATGCCGGCCAGCCGGGCGCGCTTCACCGCGCTCCTGCGGAACAGCGTCGAGAAATCGGCCTGCTCGTAGCGGAGCAGGTCGGTGACCGGCGTGGCGCGGTATTCGTCGCGTGGCGCGAAGGACGGGTGGGGGGCGGGAGGTTCGTGATTCCACGGACAGACCTCCTGGCAGATGTCGCAGCCGAAGGCGTTGTTGGCGAGTGTGATGTCGGGCAACGGACCGCGATGCTCGATCGTCGCGTAGCTGATGCAGACCTCGGAGGCGACTGTGCGATTGGGGCGGATGGCGTTCGTAGGGCAGGCGTCGAGGCAGCGGGTGCAGGTGCCGCAGCGATCGGCGACCGCGTCCGGTGCGATGTCGTTTTCGAGTGACGTTAGCAGCGTGCCGATGAATGTGTATGAGCCGATCTGCTCATTGATCAGCATGGCGTTCTTGGCGATCCACCCGAGGCCGGATTGGGTGGCCAGGGAACGATCGGAGAGCGGGCCGGTGTCGACGTAACGCCAGGTTTTTCCGTGCGGCGACACCTCGGCTTCGAGCTTGCGGAGGATGCGATCGAGCACCTCGTGATAGTCGTCGCCGAGGGCGTAGCGGGCGATGTAGTTGGAAAGCGCGCCGGTGGGGGCGTCGGGCCGCGTCGATGAATAGGGGACGAGAATCACGATCGCCGATTTCGCCCAGGGGAAGCGCGTCGCCGGATCGCGCCGGATCTCGGCGCTCTTCTCCAGGTAACGCATCGTGGCGTGGTGGCCGCGCGCGAGCCACTCATCGAACAGGCTGCTGTGCGCATCGGCGAGACCGGTCGCACCGATCCGCACCACCCCTTCCGCCCGCGCGATTTGCTCGACCGATTCCCAGACCTCGGAGAGTCGCGTGATCATTGCAGCCGGTCGAGGATCGGGCCGATCCAGCCCTCCGGCACCTTGATCGTCCCCAGCGTCTCGGTCGTCTTCACCGTACCGTGATCGTCGGAGCCGCCGGTGAGCATCTTGCCGCGGAAGCGGGCGATCTGCGAGTAGGTCTCGCGCGATGCCTCGTCGACGTCGGGATGAAGCACTTCGATGCCGTCGATTCCTGCGTCGAGCAGCTGCGGGACGATGCGGGCGTGGTCGGGATAGAGCGTCGGGTGGGCGATCGACGTGACGCCGCCGGTGGCTCGCATCAACGCAACCGCCTCGTCGATGGCAAATCGATCTTTCTCGACGTAGCCCGGCTTGCCGGGACGAAGGAGTTTGTCGAAGGCGTCGGAAACCGAGTCGACATACTTCGCTTCGACCAGCGCGCGGGCGACATGCGGACGCCCCACGGCGCCGCCGGCTGCGAGCTGCTCGACGCGCTCGGAACTGATGTTGTAACCGAGCGCCCGCAGCCGCTCGACGATGCGCCGTCCGCGGGTCTGGCGGGCGTCGCGAAAAACGCGCAGCCGTTTCTCGATCCGCTCGTCATGCGGATCGAAGGCGTAGGCGAGGATGTGAATGTCGACGCCTTCGTACGCGCACGACAGCTCGGCCGCGGGAATGAGCGTGACGCCACGCTCGTCGGCGTAGGCCTTGATCTCGAAGTAGGCGGCCAGGTTGTCGTGATCGCTGATGGCGACGATCTCGATCCCGGCCGCCAGCGCCACATCGATCACCTCGGACGGCGATCGCGTGCCGTCCGAGTGATAGGTGTGGGTGTGGAGATCGGCGTAGCGCACGCCGGTAGCCTACACCGTTGGTTGTTCGGGAACATCGAGCCCGGCAACCACCTCGTCGCATCTCGCACAGAGCCCGCCGTCTTCGACGATTTCTTCGCGATACTGCCAGCAGCGTCCGCACTTTTTTCCGCGTGCGGGTGACATGGTGATACCGATCGGGCCGACGCCTTCGACGTCGATCGTCTCAGCGCTCGGCGCGGCAACGAAATCGACGTGCGAGACGATGAACATGCGCGCCAGGTCGACGTCCAGTCCGCCGGTGAGCGCTTCGCGCGTCACTCCGTGAAGCTGGACGTCGGCTTCGAGCGACTGGCCGATCGTTCCCGCCGCGCGGGCGGTTTCGAGCACCTTCGAGACCGCCTCGCGAACGCGGAAGATGCGCTCCCACGCTGCAGAGTCGGTTGCCGCTGCCGTGATCGTGGGGAAATCGGTCAGATGCACCGACTGCTCCTTCGTTCCGGGCATCGCCTCATAAATCTCCTCGGCGGTGAAACTGAGGATCGGCGCCAGGTAGCTGACCAGACCGCGCAGGATCTCGTACATCGCCGTCTGCGCCGAACGCCGGCTCTCGGATGCGGGCGCGTCGCAGTAGAGCGTGTCTTTCGAGATATCGAGGTAGAGCGACGAGAGCACGACCGTGCAGAGATCGAGCAGGCGGTGATAGACGACGTGAAACTCGTACTCAGCATAGGCCTTGAGACACCGGTCGAAGACCTCGGCGGCCTTCGCAAGGACCCACTTGTCGACGTCGAGCAGCTGATCGTGCGGAACCGAATCGCGCTCCGGCTCGAAGCCGGTCAGGTTCGACAGCAGGTAGCGCGCGGTATTGCGGAGCTTCTTGTAGGACTCCGCGCTGCGGCTCATGATCTGCGGGCCGATGGACATGTCGTTCTGGTAATCGATCATGGCCACCCAGAGGCGGATGACGTCGGCGCCATGCTGCTTGAGCACTTCCTGCGGCGAGAGTGCGTTGCCGCGCGACTTCGACATCTTGTCGCCCTGCTCGTTGATCAGGAAGCCGCAGGTGATGACCTGGCGGAACGGCGCGCCGCCTTCGATCCCGGTGCCGACGAGCAGCGACGACTGGAACCAGCCGCGATGCTGGTCGTGCCCTTCGATGTAGACGTCGCTCGGCCACGTCAGCTCCGGACGCGCTTTCAGCACGGCGATGTGCGAGCAGCCGGAGTCGAACCAGACGTCGAGGATGTCCAGCTCTTTGCGAAATGCCGAGGTGCCGCATTTCGCGCAGCCGTAGCCAGCGGGGAGGAAGTCGGTCGCCGGCCGGTCGTACCAGGAATCGGCGCCCTCGGCCAGGAACAACTCCTTGACCCGCTCGAACAGCTCGGGCGACGTGACCGGCTCGCCGCACTGTTCGCAATAGAGAACGGTGATGGGAACGCCCCACGTACGCTGGCGCGAGATGCACCAGTCGGGGCGGTTCTCGACCATGCCGGCCATGCGGTCTTCGCCCCAGGCCGGGAACCACTTCACCTTGTGGACTTCCTCGAGGGCGCGGCCGCGCAGGTCGTGATCGTCCATGGAGATGAACCACTGCTCGGTGGCGCGGAAGATCACCGGATGCTTGCAGCGCCAGCAATGCGGGTAGGAGTGCGTGATCGTCTCCATGAGCAGTAGCGCGCCGCGCTCGCGAAGGAGCTCGACGATCTGCGGGTTCGCTTTGAACACGTGCAGGCCGGCCCACTGCGGGACGTCGGCGCTGAACTCGCCGCGATGATTGACCGGCGTGTAGGTTTCAAGGCCGTAGCGCTGGCCGGTGTAGAAGTCGTCCGCGCCGTGGCCGGGTGCGGTGTGAACCAGACCGGTTCCCGCTTCGAGCGTGACGTAATCGCCGAGAACGAAGATCCCTTCGCGCGGCAGGAAGGCGTGGCGGTAGCGGAGGTGCTCGAACATCGAGCCCTTGAATGTTTTGCGGATTTTGTAGTCGGTCCAGCCAAACTTCGGCGCGACGGCGCTGACCAGCTCCGCGGCGATGATGAAAAGCTCATCGTTGTGCTCGACGACGTCGTAGTCGAAGTCAGGTTTGACGGCGATGGCGAGGTTGGCCGGCAGCGTCCACGGTGTCGTCGTCCAGATGACGGCGTAGCACGGTTTCTCGATCGGGAGATCGAGACTCTGCACCGATTCGTCGGTCAGTCGGAAGCGCACGTAGACCGACGGCGACGTGTGGTCTGCATACTCGACCTCGGCCTCCGCAAGCGCCGACTGGTCGTAGGTACACCAATGCACCGGCTTGAGTCCTTTGTAGACCATGCCGGTGCGGAAAAAGCGGCCGAGGGCGTAGGCGATGTCGGATTCGTACTGATACGACATCGTCATGTACGGATGGAACCAGTCGCCGAGAACGCCGAGGCGGATGAAGTCCTGGCGCTGGATGGAGACGAACTTCTCGGCGAACTCGCGGCAGGCGCGGCGGAAGTCGGCGGGCGACATCTCCTTGCGCTTGGAACTGCCGATCTCTTTGTCGACGGCGTGTTCGATCGGCAGGCCGTGGCAGTCCCAGCCCGGGACGTACGGGGAGTCGAAGCCCATCATCGTCTTCGATTTGACGACGATGTCTTTGAGGATCTTGTTGAGGGCGTGGCCCATGTGAATGTGGCCGTT
>Ga0157378_10000497_pt1 | contig 37315 bp, 39 predicted proteins | sample M65metaG_FD_115309 | JGI IMG/M metagenome (GOLD analysis project Ga0157378, IMG submission 115309) | Miscanthus rhizosphere microbial communities from Kellogg Biological Station, Michigan, USA - M6-5 metaG | ecosystem: Host-associated > Plants > Roots > Rhizosphere > Soil | place: USA: Michigan... | reverse complement strand
TCTTCGCAATTGCAGATAACGTGTAGGGTGTGAGATGGAACTGCTGCAATTTGCCAGGAGCAGACGGGGAGGGGAGCTGATCGGGATCGTCATCCTGGCAGCCGGCATTTGTCTCGCCCTCGCGCTCGTCACCTACCATCCCGACGACTCCTCCGCGTTCTACACCTCCACCAACAGCGTTGTCGCCAACTGGATCGGCTATTACGGCGCCACCATCGCCTGGCTTTTCGTCGGCTTTTTCGGCTTTGCATCGCTGCTGTTTCCGGGTGCGCTGCTGACCGTCGGCTGGAACCGGATCGCCGCAAAAGAGATCGAATACCTGCAGACGAAAGCCATCGGCTTCGTCATCCTGGTCATCGCCGCCCCGCCGCTGTGTGATCTCACCCTTGGCAAAGTCTGGCTGCGTGGATCTCTGATCCCGTCCGGCGGATACCTGGGGCAGGAGCTCAATCGCGTCGCCTCGAAGAACCTCAACGGCATCGGCGCCGCCATCGTACTGGTGACGACGATGTTGATCGGACTTCTGCTGGCGACGCGCATCAGTCTTGCCGCGATCTTCGTCGCCCTTCATCACAAGCTTCTCGCCCTCGGACGCGCCTTCTCGTTGCAGTGGGCGCGCTTCACCGAGCGCAGGCGCAAAGAGAAGATGAAGACGGCCATCGTCCGTAAGCATCTCGACAAAGATGGGCCGGGCCTGCGCCTGGTCTCGTCGCAGGACTCCGCGCCCTTACCGGCCGCGGCTCCGATCGTGCGCGAAGTCAAAGGCGCCGGCCGGTTCCAGATCCGCAAAGTGACCAAGGCCGACCTGCGCAAAGCCGCCGAGGAGCTGTCGAAGCAGGAGACGCCGGATCCGTTCGCGCTGTGGGCCGCGGCCAAAGCCGACACCGTCGAAGCCGCCGAGCTCTCGCGACCGGTCGCTGTCCCGGCCGAGGACGATGGCGAATTCGAAGATCCGCTCTACCTCGACGATCCGCCCGCTGTCCGCCCGCCGCGGCCGAAACCGCAGATGCCGCGGCCCGTCCCGCGAAAGCTGAAGGAAACGCCGCCGAAGCGCGAGACCCGTCTGACACACGATCTCCTGCCTCCCGTCGAGCTGCTCACCGCCGGGCCGAAGCAGGACCAGGTCAATGACGACGTCCACAAGAAGTTCCTCGACATCGGCCGTCTCATCGAAGAGCGCTGCCGCGAGTTTTCCGTCGATGGCGAAGTGACTGCCTACCATCCCGGCCCTGTCGTCACCACATTCGAATTCAAGCCTTCCGCCGGCGTGAAGTACGCCAAGGTCGTCAACCTCGGCGACGATCTGGCGCTGGCGCTGAAGGCGGAATCGATCCGCATCGAGCGCATCAGCGGCTCATCGACCGTCGGCATCGAGGTGCCCAACAAACGCCGCGAGCTGATCACGCTGCGCGACATCATCGATACCGACGCCTTCACACAGCAGCAGTCAATGCTGACCGTGGCCCTCGGCAAGGACATTCACGGCGAGGCCATCGTCACAGACCTTGCGCGCATGCCACATCTGCTCGTCGCCGGCGCCACCGGCGCAGGCAAGTCGGTCGGCCTCAACTCCATGATCGTGTCGCTGCTCTACAAAGCGCTGCCGAAGCAACTGCGGATGCTGATGATCGATCCGAAGATGGTCGAGCTGAAGATGTACGAAGACATCCCGCACCTGCTCCATCCGATCGTCACCGACCCGAAGCTGGCCTCGGTCGCGCTGATCTGGGCCGTGAACGAGATGGAGAATCGCTATCGTTGCCTGGCCGAATGCGGCGTCCGCAACATCGATCAGTACAACGGCCTGCTCAAAGACGTCGACGGCTACCGCCGGGCCATGAAACTGCCGGAAGGCGAGCCGGTCAAAGTGCCGGAGCCGCTGGTCTACATCGTCATCATCATCGACGAGTTCGCGGACCTGATGATGGTGGCCTCGAAGGACGTCGAAGATTCGGTGACGCGCCTGGCGCAGAAGGCGCGCGCCGTCGGCATCCATCTCATCATCGCCACGCAGCGGCCGTCGGTGGACGTCATCACCGGCGTGATCAAGGCGAACTTCCCGTCGCGCATCAGCTACCAGGTGGCCTCGAAGATCGATTCGCGCACGATTCTGGACACGCAGGGAGCGGAGAAGCTGCTCGGCAACGGCGACATGCTCTTCCTCCCGCCGGGCACGGCCCGCATCCGCCGCATTCACGGCGCGTACGTGTCGGAAAAAGAGATCGTGCAGATCGTCGATTTCGTGAAGGCCAATCAGGGCGAGCCGAAGTTCCTCGAGGAGATCACCAAGGTTGGCGAGGAAAAGAACGGCGCCGACGGCATCGAGTACCTCGACGATCCGAAGTACGACGACGCCGTGCGCGTGGTGCTCTCTACGGGCCAGGCCAGCGCTTCGTACCTCCAGCGCCGTCTCAAGCTCGGCTACTCCCGCGCCGCCCGCCTGGTCGAGATCATGGAAGCGAATGGAATCGTGGGCCCGTCGCAGGGATCGAAACCGCGCGAGATTCTGGTGCGGGCCGATGACTATCCGCCGGCGAGCGGGCAGACGATCTGAGATCAGAATCGGAATGTTGAATGGTGAATGTTCAATGTTGAATGTTGAATGATCAGGGCCGGCCTTCCATTCAACATTGAACATTCAACATTCAGCATTCCTGGCCACTCAACGATGCCTTCTGAGACAAATCCTCCTCCCCGTGGACGCGGCCGCCCTCGTCGCGTGGATGCCGATGAACAGATTCTTGATGCGGCGTTGGCGATGCTGCGTTCCGGTGGGTATCGCGCGCTGAGTCTCGATGAAGTGGCTCGCCGGGCGGGGACGGCGAAGTCGTCGATCTATCGCCGTTGGCCTTCGAAGGCTGCACTGGCGGCGGAGATCGTGCGGCGGGAAACCACGAGTGAACCCTCCGATGGCGAGAGCGCGGCGCGGGCTTTCGATGCCCTGTTGAACGGCGCGTTCGGCGGCGTGGTGGCCTCGCTGATCGGCGAGGCGCAGGAAAGCGCGGAGACGCGGGCGATCGTCATCGAACTTCTTGCGCCGTATCGCGATGCCGGTGAGGGCGCGCTCGGCGCGATCCTCTTCCGCCGCCTGCTGACCTAGCCCGCCGCTTCGCCGGCTCCGGTCGCTCCCCGTTTTCCCGTGAGCAAAATATTTCCCATTTGCGGGGTAGCACCCGCCGCGCTTTCGTCACGCTAGAGGAGAGGGCGCCCTCCCGAAAAACCGCCCGGCGCGTCGCCGGGCCCATTCGCCGGAGGGTATATGCGTCGTGTCTCCAAAGCTGTAGCTGTTGCCTCGCTTCTTGTCGCGCTCACCACTTCGAACATCTATGCGCTTCCGTCAAAGGGCGGTACCGAGCCATCGATCGGATTGAAAATCGTCAGGATCATCCGCAGCATCATTGGATGCGACGCGGGGGATATATCCTGGCCACATCCGTAATGGCCGGTTAATTCGCCGTGTCGTGAGGTTCTTCTCGCAGACTCTCAACAAACGCGTGGACGGTGCGAACGGTTTCGGGTGTCGCATCGTCCACGTCGATGGCGTCGCGAAGATTGGCAATCGCAGAAGTAGCGCTCTCATTCATACGAGCAGCAGTGAATTCGTCGACTACGCTCTGTGTAAGAGATCGAGCTTCCTTTCGATCGCCACGCTCGACTAATACTTCGGCTATGTTGAGAGCACATAGGCCGGCGTCTTCGATCATTCCGAGAGCGGCAAAATCGCGGCGGGCTTCTCGCAGCCGTGCCAAGCCACTTGTGGTTTGGCCGCGTGCGATAAGAACGAGGCCTGCTCCACGCTCGGTGCGAGCTACCTCAGCTGCAAATCCGAGGTCGGTAAACTTGGCGATGGACTCCGAGAAATGGATATTTGCCGAGGCGTAGTTACTGAGACGTGTCGCGCAATACCCCAAGTTGTTGTGAATGCGAGCCTGGAACTCAATGTCGCCCTCTTCTGCGGCAGCGGGGAGTAGATCCAGCCATAGTTGGTTAGCGTCAGAGACCCGATCGGCTTGGTAAAGAGAGCCCGCTTCCGCCGAGCCGGCCTGCAGATACCTCTTTCTATCGCCATAATCACCGAACACCCGGCGGCACTCCGACAGAATCGCATGCGCCTCATCAAACAGCTCCAATTGCGCGAGAGCCATCCCCTTGACCATCCTCACAATGGCCCGATCGTGCTCCAGGCTGGCGAACGGCGCCAGCGCCTCCTCGCCTCGCTCGGCGGCTTCGATCGCTTCATCATACCGGGCCAGATAGCGCAGAGTGCTGGCGCGGTCCTTCCACGCATTTGCCTTTAGTTGGGCCAGGACGACCGCCGGGTATTGGCTTGGATGCAATGATTCGGCGATCGACGCCGTCAGATTGGCGATGGCCAGCGCTTCGCGCGGCTTGCGATGCAGGCGCCGCCGCACCTCCTCGCTCATCTGCTCCAATGCCGCGTTGTTGCGCAGCTCCGGCATTTCGGCCAGGCGCGGCCATTCATCGAGCGGTGTATCGCGTAGATAGCGCGCGACAACATCCGGCGATGTATTGCGCTCGCGCTCCAGGCGCGCCGCGGTAGTGGTGAACTCCTCCTCGCGATTGCGTCGCGCGGAAGCATCAAACGTCACCACGTTGCCGGTAAATCGCTGGCGGCAGGCGGCGCATTCGGCGAGGTGAGCCAGATCATCCGAGTGCTTCATTTCTTCTTCCTCGGTTTTTCCGAGGCATTGAAAATCTCCTCGGCGCGGCGCAGGCACTTCGTTACCAGCTTCTGCGTGTACTTCGCTGTCACGCCGAGCTGTTCGGCGATCTCATTGATGCTGTGACCTTCGAAATAGCGGAGGCGGAGGATGTGCTGCCAGCGTGGAGGCAGGCCGGCTAACGCTTCACCCGCGGCTATTTTAGCCATCATTACCGCCAGAATGTCCGACGACGCCGGATCCGGCCGTTCGGCAGCCAACTCCATGTCCAGTTGCTCGATGTTCCGCCCGTGCTGGCGCCAGTAATAGCGGCTGGCGTTACAGATCGCGCCGAGCAGCCACTTCTGCAGATCGCGGATTTCATCCTTTCGCTTCAGGTACGAGAGGAACACCTCGTGTGCCAGTGCCTCGGCATCGTCGATCGGCACCTGAAACTTGCGGACGGCGACCGCTACAAGAAGGCCGCAATGCTTTTCATACACCCGGACGAATATCTCTTCGTCGAGGTCATGGCGCGACGGTATCGGCGGGAGCTCATTAACCGATTCGTGTGCCATTGGTCGAGCCTCGAACACCGTGGGCGGCGGCGCGTCGGAAGTCTTCGGGATTTGCGGAATGCGAAGACGATAACACGCCGGAAGCTCGGCGGAAAAGAACCCGCAGGCGAAGTCAGCGGTTCATTGCCCGGTGTGCAAAATATTTCTCAATGACGGGGTAGCAAATCCCGGACTTTCGTCACGCTAGGAGAAGAGGGCGCCCTCCCGAAAAACATCGCCCGGCGCGTAGCCGGGCGGCACACCTGGAGGGCTTATGCGTCGTGTATCCAAGAGTCTTGCTGCTGCTTTGTTCATTGCCGTTCTCGCCGCCTCGAACGTCCATGCGATGCCGTCGCGAGACGGTTCCGAGCCGTCGGTCATCTCGAAAATCGTCAAGCTGGTTCGTCACATCGTCGGACTGGACGAATTGTCGTGGCCGAAACCGTAGGGCGGGGTCAGCTCGCGCGGGCTTGATCGGCGGTCAGTCCCTGTACGAATTCGTGGACGGTGCGCACGGCTTTTCCCGTCGCACCGTCCGCATCAATCGATGATTGCAGGCTGGCGACGGCTTGCACGGCCCGGGTGTCGATACCTGCCGCTTCGAATTCAGCGATCACTGCGCCGGTCAGCGCCCGAGCCTTTGCGGTGTCGCCGCGGTCGATCAGGACTTCGATGATGCGTAGCGCGCAGAGGCCGGCTTCTCCCATCATCCCCAGCGCGATGAATGCGTGGCGGGCCTCTTCCAGCCTCGCCAATCCGGAGTCGACCTGGCCCTTGCCGATGAGCACGAGGGCCGCGCCGAGGTTTGTACGCGGAACTTCCGCGTGAAGCCCGAGGTCCGTGAAACGAGCGATCGACTCGGAGAAGTGAATGTTCGCGCGACCGTAGTCCTCGAGATTGAGGGCGCAATGGCCGATGTTGTTGTACAGGCGCGCTTCAGTCTCCGTGTCACTGGTGCTCTTCGCGACCGTGAGCAGGTCGAGAAAGACGCGTTGCGCGTCCTCGTACCGCTTCTGGCGGACGAGCAGGTTTCCGTAGATCAGGCCGGCCTGAAAAAATCGCGTGAGGTCGTTGACGTCGGCAAAGACGACGCTGGCAGCAGTGACCACCCGTTCTGCCTCTTCGAAGTGATCCATCTGCCCGAGGATCATCGACTTCACGAACCAGACGATGGCGCGATCGTGCGCCGCGCCGGCAAACTCGCCGAGCCGCGCCTCGGCTGTCTCGATCGAGTCGAATGCCTCGTCGAGGCGCCCGAGGTAGCGCAGCGCATTCGCGCGATCGCGCAGCGCTGTCGAGCGGATCTGGGACATCACCGCCGGCGGATAGGCATTGGCGGGAAGCGATTCGGCGATGGCAGCGGCGACGTTTGCGATGGCCAGGGCCTCGAGCGGCTTGCGCTCGATCCGTTTCCGCACCTCTTCGCTCATCTGTTCGAGCGCGGCGTTGTTGCGCAGTGCGGGCGATTCGGCGAGGCCCGGCCACTGCTCGATCGGGATCTGGCGCAGCTCGCGGTCGACGATGTTGGCGGCGCTTTCCCGTTCGCGTTCGATGCGGACCGCGGCGGCCGCGAACTCGAGGGCTCCGGCGCGTCTTCGCGCCGCGTCAAACGGCAGAACGTTCTTAGTGAACCGTTCGCGGCACGATTGGCATTCGGCGAGGTGCCGGACATCGTCGGAATGATTCATGGTTTCTTCCTCGCGGCGGCGGCGTTATACACCTGTTCGGCGCGCCGCAGACATTTCGAAACCAGCTTCTGCGTGTATTTCGCGGTGACGCCGAGATAGTCGGCGATCTCCTGGATGCTGTAACCCTGGTAGTAACGGAGCCGCAGGATCTCCTGATAGCGCGGCGACAACAACTCCAGAATCTCGCGCGCGGCCAGCTGCGCCGGGAGCGAATCGAGAATCTCCGTCGAGGATGGATCGGGACGCAGCACGGCCCACGAATGATCGAGTTGCTCGGTGTGCCGCCCGTTCTGCCGCCAGAAATAACGCGAGGCGTGGCAGATGGCGCCGATCAGCCACGGATGCAGATCGCGAATCTCGTTCTTCCGTTTGAGATACGAGAAGAAGACCTCATGCGCCAGCCCCTCGGCATCGGGCTCGGGCACCTGGAACTTACGCATGGCGATGGCCACGAGAAGACTCAGGTTGTCCTCGTAGAGGCGCGCGAAATCGGTCTCGTCGATCTCGCAATCCGCGACGACGGTCGTCATCTCGACGATCGCCGGATCGAACGGCTCAGCGCCTGCGATGTTCATTCGCTTCGAAGGATAGAGCGAAAGAAGTCGAAATCAAAAAGAGAAAAATCGGTAGTGACGCGGATGCGTCACTGTTTGATCGAAATCGACGCCGATGCGAGTCAACTCCGCGCCTTTCGTATGATGCCGGCGTGAATGACGCCGGTTTTGTCATCGATCCGCGCGAGACCGGATTCGTCCGCCTCGACCTTGCGGAGCTGTTCGGAAATCGCAATCGCGTGGTGCTGGAGATCGGCTCGGGGAAGGGTCGCTTTCTCATCTCCGGGGCGACCGAACAGCCGGATGTGAACTTCATCGGCATCGAGAAATCGCTGCACTACCACCGCCTCATCCGCGATCGGGTGACGAAGCGCGGCCTGACCAACATCCGCCTCATCAACCACGATGCTTTTCTCGTTCTCCGAGACATGCTTGCCGATGCATCGATCGACGAGATCCACATCTACTTTCCGGATCCCTGGCCGCGCAAGCGTGAACAGAAGCGGCGCATCATTCGCGCCGAGGCGCTGAAGGAGATCAAGCGAGTGCTGGTTCCGGGCGGCAGCGGCATCTACGTCACCGACCATCGCGACTACTACGAAGCGGCGGCGCCGGTCATCGAACAGTTTTTTCGAGCGGAACGCCGCGTGCCCACCGCCACCGATCCTCCGCGGACAAACTACGAGGCGAAGTATCGGGAGGAGGGGCGGGGGATTTTTGAGGTGCGGTTCTGGAGGTAGGTTCCGGTCGGTTAAACTGTGAACCGCTATGAGCGAAACTGCCACGTTGCTTGATCAGGTCCTGAACCTTCCGGAGCAGAAACGTGCGGAGATCGCGGTCCGTCTTCTCGAGAGCCTCGAACCGGAAACGCCGGCTGATGTTGAAGCGGCATGGGCGGAGGAGATCGAGAGCAGGTGCGCGGCCGTGGATGCGGGGACGCTTTCAACGTCCGATTGGAACGACGTGCGCGCTCGCATCGAGCGGGACATTTTTCACCGGTGACGAAGGCTGTTCGACCCAATTCCGCCGCGGAAGCTGAATTTCGCGAGTCCATTCGCTGGTACGAGGGCCGGGTCGCTGGTCTCGGTGATCGGCTCTGGTTCGAGATTCAAGCTGCAATCAATCTGATCGCTCGGTACCCGGAAATTGGCGAAGTGGTCAGGAGGCTACGTGTGCGCCAAACGGTTCGCCGCCTGCGTCTCAGTCATTTCCCATTTCTTCTGATCTATCGCGAATTCGATGACCATCTTGAAGTCATTGCGCTGGCGCACACGAGTCGTAAACCGAAATACTGGCGAAGCCGGTTAACGTAACTGCTCCGCATCGTCGCGCCTCCGCGTGAGCAGCTACAATCCGTCCCGTGCGAATTCTCGGCGTTGATCCCGGCTCGGTGACGACTGGCTTTGGTGTCATCGAGCAGGTTCGGGGGCGGTTGACGCTGATCGAGCAGGGGACCATCGGGACCGTGCGCGGGTCAGAGTTGGCGGACCGGCTGTGCAGGATTCACGAAGAGATGGTTCGCGTCATTACTCGGTGTGCGCCCGAGGCGGTGGCGGTCGAGGCGCCGTTCGGCGGGTTGAATGTGAAGAGTCTCATCCAGCTGGCGCATGCGCGCGGCGTGATTCTGCTGGCCGCGCGGTCGGCCAAGCTCGAGGTCTTCGAATACTCGCCCAGGAGCGTCAAGAGCGCTGTCGTCGGATACGGCGCGGCGGAAAAAGAGCAGGTCGCGAAGATGGTGCGCATGCTTCTTCCCGGCTGCGCGAATCTGGTCATGTCCACCGACGCCTCTGACGCGCTTGCCGTCGCCATCTGCCACGCCCACACCGCCGGAACCGCGGAGAGGTTGCGGATCGCTCGATGAGCTCGTCGCTCCCTCAGGAACAGACGGTGGAGGCAAACGCGCAGGCCGGCATCCCGCGCGGGCGGTTCCAGCGAACCTTCAGCGCGCTGCGGTATCGCGATTTCCGGCTGCTCTGGTTTGGCGCTTTCGCCTCGACTACCGGCACGTTCATGCAGACGCTGGCGCAGGGCTGGCTGGTCTACACGATGACCGGCTCGGCGTTCCTGCTCGGGGTGGACGGCTTCCTCGCCACCGGGCCGATGCTGCTGTTCTCGCTCTTCGGCGGCGTCATCGCCGACCGGATGGAGCGGCGCAAGATCATGCTGCTCTCGCAGGTTCTGCAGGGGAGCTTCGCCCTGATCCTGGCGGGCCTCATCTACTTCCACACGGTCAAGGTGTGGCACATCTTCATCCTCTCGTTTCTGACCGGGAGCGCGCAGTCGATCAGCGGGCCGGCCTATGCCTCGCTGCTGCCGCTGCTGGTCAAGCGCGACGACATGGCCAACGCCGTGGCCATGAACTCGATGCAGTTCAACCTCGCGCGCGTGATCGGCCCGGCACTCGGCGGCGTGGTCTTCGGATTGTGGGGAGCGACGGCGTGCTTCGGCATCAACGGCCTGTCGTTCATCTTCGTGATCATTGCGCTGCTGAACATCAATATGCCGCCGCTGCACGCGGACGCGACGTCGACGTCGATGATGGCCCAGATGAAAGAGGGCTTTGCCTTCGTGGCCTCGAAGCGGTCGTTACTCTTACTGACCTTTCTCTCCTTCGCCGGCACGTTCCTGGGCATGCCGCTCTTCACGATGATGCCGGTCGTGGCCAAGAGCATTTTCAGCCTCGGCCCGCAAGGGCTTTCGTTGCTGCAGGCCGACTATGGGATCGGCTCCGTCGTCGGCGCGCTCTTCGTCGCCGGCAGCAGTCACGCGGCGAAAAAAGGGCGGCTGGCGCTGGCGCTGCAACTGGTCTTCGCTGCCACGCTCGCCGCATTCGGCTTCTCACGCCACCTCACTGCCAGCCTGGTGATCGCCTTCATCGCCGGCGCGTCCATCGTCGGCGTGATCTCGCTCTACAGCTCCCTCGTGCAGCTCTCCACCAACGACGCCATGCGCGGCAGGGTGATGTCGATCTTCATGCTGGCGTTCCGCGGCGGCATGCCGATCGGCAACCTGATGGCCGGATTCGTGGCGCAACGCTGGTCGATCAGCACCGCGCTCGAGGTGAACGGCATCGCGCTGGCGGTCGTGGCGCTGGTGTTCATCGTCCGAGGAACGGATCTGGACGCGGGATTAGCGTGACGATGGATTCATCGCTTCGTGACTGAGCCGATTCGCGCCGGCGCCTAGCATGCACGTCATGCGAAAAATCCTGCTGCTCGTTCTCTTTGCGGCGCTCCCGATTCTCGCGGCCACGAAGACGCCGCAGCAGCTCTACAACGACGCCGTCGCCGCGTACAAGAACAAGGACTACGCGACGTATCTCAACGTCATGTCCGAGTTGCATGCGCTGCGGCCGAAGCTGCCGATCGTGGTGGCCAACTACGCCGGCGCGCTGGCGCTCAACGGCAGGCCGGAAGAGGCGGTGGCGGCGCTGCGGAAGCTTCCGGAGCAACTGCAGGTGGCCACCGATCTCTCGGATCACGATCTCGACTCGCTCCGTGCCCGTGACGACTTCCGCGCCGTCGAGCGCGAGGTCGCGGAGCTCCGCGCGAAGCGCATCACCTCCAGCGTCGTGGCGTTCCGCATCCCGCAGAAAGGGCTCATCGCGGAGGCGATTGCGTACGATCCGAAAACGGGCGCCTACTTCGTCAGTTCCGTGCGCAAGCGGAAGATCGTCCGCATCGATCGTCACGGCGTGTCGCACGACTTCGTCACGAAACAGATCTACGCCGTCGACGGCCTGGCGCTCGACGCGCGCCGCCGGATTCTCTGGGCCGGCAGCGCCGCCTATCCGATGATCGAGGGGTTCAAGCCGGAAGACGAGAAGGAGAACGCGCTCTACCGGATCGACGCCGACTCCGGCCGCATCGTGAAGCGCTACGAGGTGCCGGTGCCTGCCGGCAGTAAGGTTCTCGTCGACGGCGTTTCGGTCGCTCCCGTTGGAACCGTGTACATCTCCAACAGCTTCGGCTCGCTGTTCCGCCTGCGGCCCGATGGCGACGCGGTCGAGCCGTTCGTCCCTCGCGGTGTCATGGGCTCGGCGCAGGCTTCTGTCGTTGCCAAAGCAATCCTCTACGTCGCCGACTACGCCGGTCCGATCTGGGCTGTCGATCCGAAAAGCGGCGATGCCGTGCGCGTGGCGATGCCGCCCGATCTGGTCACGAGCGGCACCGACGGCCTCGGTTACGCCGATGGCTCGCTGCTCCTGATCCAGAACGGGATCGAACCGGCGCGCGTAGTCCGAGTCTGGCTCGATCCCAGCGGCCTGCGCGCGACACGCTCGCAGATTCTGGAGATGAACCATCCGTTGATGGATGAGCCGACAAACGGTGTCGTGGTCGGCCACGATTTCGTCTGGATCGCCGGTAGCCAGGCGAACCGTTTCCAGGCCGAGCCGCCGCAGTTGGATAAGCTGCGTGATTCGGTGATCCTTCGGACGCGGTTGCGGTAGTGGAACTGGCGTAGCATGCACCAGGATTTCGGAACGTATGCCGACGGTTCTCAGGCAGGCTTCGTATCGGTTTTTCTTCTATGCGAGCGATCGCGGCGAACCTCCACACGTCCATGTCGAGCGGAGAACTGCATTGCGAAGATCTGGCTGAATCCACTTCGATTGGCGCACAGCGGCGACTTCGGGCGCGCTGAAATCCGACGCATCGAACAGATCGTCGCTGATCATCGCGAACAGTTTCTGGAGGCTTGGAATGACTTCTTCACTGATTGAGATCGCCGTTCCCGCGGCGACGAACGTCGTGGTCACGGATGACACGCTCACGGTGGATCTGAGTGACGGCCGCACCATATCGGTACCGCTTGCCTGGTATCCGCGCCTCGTCCATGGGACACCGGATGAACGGGCGAAATGGCAGCTGATCGGCCGCGGCGAGGGGATTCACTGGCCACAACTCGACGACGACATCTCGATCGAGGGTCTGATTGCAGGGAAACCTTCCGGCGAGAGTCAGGCGTCGCTCGCGAGGTGGATCGAGGCGCGACGATAGAACTTGCATCGGCAGTGACCTTTTCGTCATCGCCGCAGTCGAGAAAGATCGATATAGAATCCCGGCCCGCGTCGTGCACCCCTTGACGCACTGAATTGATGGCAAAAGCAAAAGAGCAAGCCTCCGCAACGATCGATCCCGTGGCCGCGTGCGCGCCGGAGTGGACCGACATCCTCCGGCAGATGATCCTCATCCGGCGCTTCGAAGAGGCCACGGAACGGGAGTTCCGCAAGGGCAAGATCGGCGGATACCTTCACGTCTACAGCGGCCAGGAAGCCGTGGCCAGCGGCATCATCACGGCCCTGCACCCCGGCGACGTCGTCTACACCGGGTATCGCGACCATGCCCATGCGATCGCTTTGGGGGCCGAGCCACGGCGGGTCATGGCCGAGCTTTTCGGCAAAGGGACCGGCGTCTCCAAGGGCAAGGGCGGCTCGATGCATCTGTTCGACGTCGAGCACGGTTTTTACGGCGGCTACGGAATCGTCGGCGGACACCTCACTCTTGCCGCCGGCTCTGCCTACGCGCTGCGCTATCGCCAGACGGACCACATCGCGGTCTGCTACTTCGGCGACGGCGCCATGAACATCGGCTCGTTTCACGAGGCGATGAACATGGCCGGGCTGTGGGGCAAGGCCGGCATGTGCCCGATCCTTTTCATCATCGAGAACAACGGCTACGCGATGGGGACCTCGGTGGAGCGGCATTCGGCGCTGACCGACCTCTCCGCCCGCGTGCGCGCCTACAACATCCCGACCGAGAAAGTGGATGGCCAGGACGTCTTCGCCGTCCGCGGCGTGGCCGATCGTGTCGTCCGCCAGATGCGCGAAACCGGCAAGCCGTATTGCATCGAAGCGATCACGTACCGATTCTCCGGACACGGCGCGGCCGACATCCTGCAGCCGTATCGGAGCAAGGACGAAGTCGAGCAGCATCGCCATCGCGATCCCATCGGCATCCTCCGCAACCGCCTCGGCGAGATCTGCAACCTCACCGACGACGACGTGAAGAAGATCGAGGATTGGGCGTCGTCCGAAGTCACCGCCGCCGTGCAGTTCGCGGAAGAAAGCCCGCAGCCCGATGCCGAGGAGTTGTGGAACGACGTGGTGGCCGAGCATGGGCCGGTGCGAGAGAACGAGTAATCAATGACTGAGAAGAGCTACCGCGACGCCATCCGCGACGCCATGATGGAAGAGATGGATCGGGACGGCAACGTCCTGATCATGGGCGAAGACATCGGCGTCTACGAAGGGACGTTCCGCATCACCGCCGGCATGCTGAAAAAGTACGGCCCGAAGCGCGTCATCGACACGCCCATCGCCGAGGCCGGCATGGTGGGGACCGCGGTGGGGATGGCCATGCTCGGGCTGCGGCCAATCGTCGAGATGATGACCATGAATTTCGCCATCGTCGCCGCCGACCAGATCCTCAATCATGCCGCCAAGGTGCGCTACTTCTCCGGCGGTCAGGTCGATGTGCCTGTGGTCATTCGCGGGCCGCAGGGCGCTGGAGTGCAGCTTTCCGCGCAGCACTCGCAGACCTTCGAATCCTTCTACGCGCATTTTCCGGGGATCAAAGTGGTCGCACCGGCCACGCCGGCCGATGCCAAGGGCTTGCTGAAGACGTCGATCCGGGGACGGGATCCGGTCATCTTCCTCGAGAGCGCCGCGCTCTACGGGATGAAGGGCGAAGTGCCGGACGACGCCGACTTCACCGTTCCCTTCGGCGTTTCGCGCATTGCCCGCGAGGGAAGCGACGTCACCATCGTCTCGTACAGCCGCATGCTGCAGATGTCGCTCATCGCCGCGGAGAAGCTGGCGGAAGAAGGCATCGAGTGCGAGGTCATCGATCTGCGCACGCTTCGCCCGCTCGATCTCGAGCCCGCCTACGCTTCGGTGACGAAAACGCATCGCTGCGTCGTGGTGCAGGAGCAGTGGAAGCCGTTCGGTGCGGCGGCGGAGATCGCTGCCAGCATCACCGAGACGGTCTTTGACGAGCTCGATGCGCCGGTGGCGCGCGTCACGGGCGAGGATGTGCCGATGCCGTATGCGCGCAATCTGGAACTGCTGGCCACGCCGCACGAGCAGCACGTGATCGCCGCGGTGAAGAAAGTGATGTACGCGAATGGCTGACATCATCATGCCCAAGATGGGCGACGCGATGACCGAGGGGAAGGTCGTCCGTTGGTACAAAAAGTCCGGCGACGCCGTCAAGAAAGGCGAGCCGCTGCTGGAGATCGAGACCGACAAGGTCAACCTCGATCTCGAAGCGGAGCAGGACGGGACGCTGGGTGATGTCGCGGCTGCCGAAGGGCAGATGGTGGAAGTGGGCGGAGTTCTCGCCACAATCCTCGGAGAAGGCGAGAAAGCAGCGCCTCGGCGGCGAGACGCCGCCGAGCCAGCCGGCGAGGACGCCAGCGCTCCGTCTCGCCGTGCCATCGACAAGAAGGATTCGATCAAGAAATCGACCGGCGAGTATGCCGAGGCCATCGACATGAAAGCGCCGCGGATCGATCGGACCGCGGCGGCTTCGAGTGCCGCCGCACCGAAAGATGACGGTGGCCGGAAACGCTCTTCGCCGCTGGCGCGGAAGATGGCCCGCGAGATGGGCGTCAGCCTGGAGCAGGTAAAGGGGAGCGGCCCGAGCGGACGCATCGTGGCCAGCGACATCAAGAATTTCCAGCCTGCCGCGCCCGTGCCGCAGAAGGCGAAAGCCCCGACGCTGCCTCCGATCCAGAAGCTGGAGACGAAAGAGATCCCGCTGACGGCAATGCGCCGCACCATCGCCAAGCGCCTTGCCGAGTCGACGGGACCGATCCCGCATTTCTATCTGACGGCGGACTACGACGTCACCAACCTTCTCTCGCTGCGCGAGCAGATCAACGAGATCGAAGGCATCAAGACCAGCGTGAATGATTTCATCGTCCGCGCCGCGGCGCTGGCGCTCCGTCACCATCCGAACGTGAACGCGTCATGGGGCGACGAGGCCATCACCCAGCACGGCGAGATCCACATCGGCATTGCGGTCTCGACGCCCGAGGGGCTGATCACGCCGGTGGTGCGCGACGCCGATCAGAAGTCGGTGACCGAGATCTCGAACGAAGTCCGCTCGCTGGCCGACAAGGCCAAGAACCGCAAGCTGACGCCGAACGATTACCAGGGCTCGACCTTCACCATCTCCAACCTCGGCGCGTGGGGCATCGAACAGTTCACCGCCATCATCAATCCGCCGAACGTGGCCATCCTCGCCATCGGCGCCGCCAGCGCGCAACCGGTGGTGATCGATCGCCAGGTGGTGATCCGCGATCGCATGAAGGTGACGATGTCCTGCGATCACCGCGTCGTCGACGGCGCCCTCGGCGCGGAGTTTCTGCGCACGCTGCGGAGCTATCTGGAGCAACCGGTGCGACTGGTGATTTAGGTTGCTGAGTTGCAAGGTTGCTGAGTTGCTGAACCCAGCAACCTTGCGACTCAGCAACCCAGCAACCTCACACGGCAATCAATCCAGCAACTGACCTGTTACACTACCCGGCACCCCCGCCATGCCAGGCATCAATGAGCTCCTTGGGATCCTCATCGCGATCGTCGTGATCTGGGTCATCCTGAAGCTGGCTAAGGTAGCGATACGGCTGATCCTCTTCGTGATCGCCGTCCTCCTGATCGCCGGGGCGCTCTACTACGTTTTCATGAGGTGATTCATTTGAGCGATCGGAAATACAAGCACCGCGGCTATCAGGACAGCGGCGGTTATTCATCGAATTCATCTTCGTCCAGCAGCTCCCGCCCGCCGCAGACGCCCTACCAGCCGCAATATCAGAGGATCGAAGGCGCCCCGCGCGGACGCACCGCCGGCGGCTTCGGCCCCGAGGTTTTCAAGTGCAACGCCTGCGGAACGCAGCGACTCGGGCTCGACCAACCGACATCCGAGGAGACCTGCGTGAAGTGCGGCGCTGACCTGCACAGCTGCGGCAACTGCCGCGCTTTCGATACGACCACGCTGTGGGAGTGCCGCGAGACGATCCCGACGCGCATCTCCGCCAAGCACCTCCGCAATGAGTGCGCCCTCTTCCAGCCGAAGGTGGTGAAGGATCTGACCGCGGACAAGGCCCGCCAGCCGCAGACGCCGGACGATGCGCGGAAGGCGTTCGACGCGTTGTTCAAGAAGTAGATTGGCGTAGCGCCAGCGGCTCGCTGGCTGTACCGCCGCCGGCTCGGCGGCGTGACCTTGCCGAAGAAAACACGCCGGCGAGCCGCCAGCGATACAGCCGACGAGCCGCCGGCGCTACGATCGTTTATCCTTCGCCCGCCTTGCGCCTAGCAATCAACGCATCCCTCGCCATCCTCTCCGGCATTCTCTTCGCCCTCGCCTTCCCAAACGCCGCCGTCGGCGGTCTGATGTTCATCGCGTTGCTGCCGCTCTTCGTGGCGCTGACGCGCGCGAGGACGTGGCGCGGGGCGTTCGTCATCGGCTGGATTTCGCAAACGGTCGCCTGGCTGATCATGGTTCCGTGGGTGGTCCGGGTGATGTCGCACTATGGCGGGTTGCCGTACGCCACCGGCGTCGTGATCTTCATCGCCATGTGCGCGTACCTCGGCATGTACGGCGGGCTGTTCGCGATCCTCTTTCATCGCATCGCGCCGGGGACGACGTTTCGTCGCTGGTTGCTTGTGCCGCTGGCATGGGCGGTGGTCGAGTACCTGCGGACGTATCTCTTCAGCGGCTTCCCCTGGAGTCTGATCGCCGCATCCATCGTCGACCTCGCGCCGTTCGTGCAGTTCGATCGCGTGGCCGGGCCGTATGCACTCGGCGTTTTGATCCTGTTGCCGTCGACGCTCATCGCCTGGCTGATCGTGGCGCGGCCGAAAGGGATGCAGAAGCTCTTTCCCATCGCCGGCGTGGTCATCATCACCTTCGTCTGGTGGGCCACGGGGCTGGTCGCGGCCAAGATGCTCGTGCGTCCGACCGGGACGCCGATGGCGCGCGCGGCGCTGCTGCAGCCGAACATCTCGCAGGAGATGCGCTGGGACAACGACAACCTGCTGCTGATCTTTCGCCGGATGATGGACATGACCGACCAGGCCACATCGCACAACGTGCAGGTGGTGATCTGGCCGGAGTCGACGGTGCCGCTGTCGTACGCGACGACTGATTTTTATCGCCAGGCCATCGAGTCAGCCTCCCGCGCGAAGAAGGTCGACATCATCCTCGGCTCGGTGGCCGAAGATCCGGAGCAGCCGAACAAGTTCTGGAACGCCGCCTTCCTCGTCAGCGGTGGCAAGACGATCGGCCATTACGACAAGATCCGTCTGGTGCCCTTCGGCGAGTACGTGCCGCTGCGGCAGGTTCTGTCGTTCGCGCACGCGCTGGTCCACGCCGTCGGCCAGTTCGAGTTCGGGACGAAAGACACGCCGCTCGCCGGCCGGTTCCGCTACGGTCCCGCCATCTGCTACGAAGTGGTCTTCCCGCAGATCCCGCGAACGCAGGTCGTTCACGGCGCGAACGTCCTGGTCACGATCACCAATGACGCGTGGTACGACGGCACCTCGGCGCCGCGACAGCATCTGAACCAGGCCCGCCTGCGCGCCGTCGAGACCGATCGCTATCTCCTCCGCGCCGGAACCACCGGTATCTCCGCGGTCGTCGATCCCGCCGGACAGCTCGTGCAACAGCTGGAGATGGGCAAGCAGGGAATCATCTACGCCGAGTTCCAGCCGCGGACGTCGACGACGCCGTACGTCCGATTCGGCGACTGGTTTGCCTGGCTGGCGATGGTGGCGGTGGTGTTCGGGATGATCCGTAGAAGTCCTAAACTACGGACATGATTCGTCTCGCCCTTGCATCGCTCGCCGCCCTCATGTCGCTTGGCTGCGCGGCGCTCAAAGCCGGCTCGATGCCGTACCCGCACGCCGACGAATGCGTCAACCCGGCGCTCGAAAACATGGCGTGGCTGACCGTGGATGCGCGCGTCACCGAGGTCATGAGTGCCCGTACGATTCGAATCCAAACCGACAAAGGAGAGACGGTCGATGTGTCGCTGGCGAACATCGGCGAACCGTTTGACGCCCGCGCCGCGGATCTTTTCCGCAAGAGGATCCTCGGCACGCGCGTCTCGATCTTCTTCCCTCACCCGGGAGATCTGAAAAACGGGCTCATCGCCGAGGTCCACGATCTGAAGGGGCGCGACCTGTCGAATGGTCTGTTGCGCAAAGGCGCAGCTGCATTCATCAGGGAGCCGGCCTACACGCTGTCCTCCTATTCGGAGTGCCTGAACCGCATCGCGGAGCGCGAAGCGAAAGCGGACCACCTCGGGATCTGGCACTAATCGACTACTCTACGCAGCCATGAAAGACGACACGCTCTCCCGAATCTCCGATCTCAAAGACCGTCTGCAATCGGTCCGGAGCTATCTTTGACCTCGATTCCGCACGCAAGACGCTCGATGAGATCGAGCGCGAGATGTCCGCGCCCGGTTTCTGGGACAAGCCCGAGACCGCTCAGGACGTCGGACGCAAGCGCGCCCGCGTAGAGAAGCGCATCGCCTCGGGCGAAGCGATCAACTCCAAAGCCGAAGAGTTGGATGTCCTGCTCGAGCTGCAGCGCGAAGGCGAGCAGGTCGACGGCGACATCGAGCAACTCGTCTCGCAACTCGACGCCGAGGTCACCTCGATCGAGATGACCATGAAGCTCTCGGGCGAACACGACGAGCGCGACGTCATCCTGGCCATTCATCCCGGCGCCGGCGGCACCGAGTCGCAGGACTGGGCGGAGATGCTGTTGCGCATGTATCTGCGCTACACCGAGCGGAAGGGATGGTCGACCGAGATCGTCGACTACCAGGCCGGCGAAGAGGCGGGACTTAAGAGCGCCACGGTGATGGTGCGCGGCGATTACGCCTACGGCTACATGAAGTCGGAGCACGGCGTGCATCGCCTCGTGCGCATCTCGCCGTTCGACGCCGCCAAGCGGCGGCACACATCGTTCGCATCGGTCTACGTCTATCCCGACATCGATGAAGAGATCGAGATCGAGATCAACGACAAGGATCTGCGCGTCGACACGTATCGATCGAGCGGCGCCGGCGGCCAGCATGTCAATGTCACCGATTCCGCAGTGCGCATCACCCATCTGCCGACCGGCATCGTGGTCACCTGCCAGAACGAGCGCAGCCAGCACAAGAACCGCGACGTGGCCATGAAGTTGCTGCGCTCGAAGCTCTATCAGCTCGAGGTGGAGAAGCGGCAGGAAGATCAGGAGAAGCTGGAAGGGGAGAAGAAGGATATCGCCTTCGGCTCGCAGATCCGTTCCTACGTGATGCAGCCGTACCAGATGATCAAGGATCTCCGCACCGGCTACGAAGTCGGCGACGTGCAGCGCGTGATGGACGGCGATCTCGATGGGTTCGTGGAGGCGTACCTTGCCGCGGGAGCGAGAAGGACGGCGGATTAGTGAAGCAGGGACGAGGGGATGAGGCAGGGACGAGGGACGAGGGGAGACTTCGCGTCACTTTGTTTTCGCCGCTGCCACCGTCACGAACGGGCGTCGCGCACTACGCATCGATGCTCATCCCCGAGCTCGAAAAACATGTGGAGCTGACCGCAATCAGTGATCCCTCGTCCCTCGTCCCTCATCCCTCGTCCCTGCCTCACTCATCCCTGTATTTCCTCGGCAACAACCCGCACCACTCCTGGATCTACGACGAAGCGATGCGCACCCCCGGCGTCGTCGTGCTGCACGACCTCGTGCTCCATCACCTCATCGTCGAGATGACGTTGGCTCGTGGCGATGTCGATGGTTACGTCGCGGCGCTCGAGGCGAATCACGGCGCGGCCGGGGCGGCGTGGGCGCGTGGGCGGGCGGCGGGGCTGCACAGCGAGATGGGGAACTTTCTGATGCCGGCCTCGGTCGATGTGGCCAACCGCTCGCGTGCGGTGATCGTGCACAACCGCTACGCCGCCGATCGCTTGCGATCGTTCGGCGTCACCACGCCGATCCATGTCGTGCCGCATCCGTTCGAGCCGCAGCCTTCGGCGCGCGGGCGGCGGGACGAGGTTCGCGCGCGGCATGGCTTCTCCGCCGACGATCGCGTCATCGGCCTCTTCGGCTTCCTCACCTCGGCCAAGCGCGCCGAGGTCGTGCTGGAGGCGTTTGCGCAAGCGCGGGCGCGGGAGAAACGGCTGCGATTGCTCGTCGTCGGCGAGCCTGCGCCGAACGTTGATGTCGATGCCCTTCGCGGCGACGGCATCACCTTCACCGGCTACGTCGCAGATGAAGAGTTTGCGGCGTACTTTGCCGCTGTCGATCGTCTGGTCAATCTGCGCTACCCGAGCGCAGGAGAAACCTCGGGCACGCTGATTCGCGCCTTCGAGGCCGGCAAGCCGGTGGCCGTCAGCGACTACGCTCAGTTCGCCGAGTTTCCGGACGACTGCGTGGTGAAGATCGCGTTCGGCGATGGTGAGGTGGCGGCGCTCGTCGATTTCTTCCTGCGTACGTTGCCTGATCCCGCCGAAGCGCAGGCGGCGTGGCTGCGCGAGAACGCGTCGATAGAGCTGACGGTGCGCGGTTACCTCGCGGCGCTGGAAGACGCGTCACGCGTGTCGCTCGCGCCGGTCACCCGCACGATTCCGCTCTTTCCGAGTCTCGAAGCGACGCTGCACGATGACGTCATCGTCCTGCGCAACACCGGCGACTTCACCCTTCGCACGCGCAGCTACGGCCAGCCGGGATATCGGCTGATGATGCTGACCTTCGATGGCGAGACGGTGATCGATGATCGCTGGGCCGAATTGCCGCGCGATCTGCGTCCGGGCGATGCCGCCGAGGTCACGCTGCCGAAAGTTCGCGGAACGCTTCGGCTCTATCACGCCATGGAAGCAATCCCGATGGTTGTCCCAGTTCCGTTTGCGGAGTTCGTGCGTGCCGCGCTTTGACGACGCCGCGCTCACGCGCCTGCGCGCCATCCTCGCTGCGCGGCCCGCGATCGAGATCGATGCTCCGACGCTGAAACGCGCAGCGGTGCTGATCCCGCTGATCCCGACAGGTGGCGGCTGGAGTCTTCTTTTCTCGCGCCGCTCTGCGAATCTCGCCGCGCACAGCGGACAGATCGCCTTTCCCGGCGGCGGCGTCAATCAGGGAGAGGCGCTCGAAACGGCCGCGGTGCGCGAGGCGCATGAAGAAGTCGGCATCACCGCCGAGCGCGTCGACGTATTCGCCCGCCTCGACGATCTCGTCACCAACAGCGGCTTCCTCGTCGCGCCGTTCGTCGGAGTGATCGATCAGCGCATCGATTACGTGCTGCAGGCCGGCGAGGTGGAGGAAGTATTCGAAGTACCGATCGAAGCGCTCTTATCGCCGGACCAGCCGGAGGTCCGTTTTGTTCCCTTCCGCAGCAAGCGCTATCCCGCCTACTTCTATCGCTATGAGCAGCACGAGATATGGGGGCTGACGGGACGAATTCTGAAGCACTTCCTCGATTTCGTCTGGCGGAGCGTGTAGCTCCAGGGAACTACTTCTTCAGCAACCCGTTCACGTAATCCGACAGCCCTTTCCCCTCGGCTCCCGCTTCGACGATGGCGCCGTTGACGATGTACGTCGGCGTGGCACGGACATCGTTGCTGAACGCGACACCGACGCCGTTGACGATGCTGGCGATCAGTTCGGGGTTCTTGACGTCAGCGTCGTACTTGGTCATGTCCAGATCGTGGTCCGAGGCGAAGCCGCGGGTGAAGTCGTCGATGGTGAAGGCGGAGAGCTTCTCCTGGTTCTCGTAGACCTGTTCCTTGTACTTCCAGAAAAGATCCGGCTTCTGGCGCCACACGGCGCGGCCGGCCACGGCGGCGGCGAGTGCCCACGGATGCATGCCCATCAGCGGCGTGTCGTAGCGGATGTAGCGGACCTTGTCGCCGTGCGCGGTGAGGATCGGTTTCAGGTATCCCGCCGCGCGCTGGCAGGAGGGGCACTCGAAGTCGGAGAACTCGATCACGGTCACCTCGGGATTGGCGGCGCCGGTGGTGGGAGACTGCGGGAGGATGCGGTCGAAGGCCTTGACGCGCGACGTGCGGAAGTCGGTGGCCATCGGCACGAAATGGCCGAAGAAGAAGACGTCGCCTTTCGGATCGATCTCTCCTTCCAGCGGCAGCTTGCCGCCTTCCATCGTCTGCATGAGCGTGGCGCGGTAGAGGCCCGAGCGCGTTTTCGTGCGATCGATGATCGGATCGAACACCTGCTTCATGTTGTTCATCGTGAACGTTTTGATCCGCTGTTCCGGCGTGCCCTCGGTGTCGTCGAGGAACCACGGCGTGCCCATGAAAAAGTCGCCTTCGTTCGAGACGATGGCAACCCACTGCCCTTCGCAGGCGGACTGCTTGCTCTCGATGCGGACCACGGTGCCGATCATGTTGTCGGGGAGTTTGTGCTGGAGGGCGACGCGGGTCTCTTTGACCGGCTCCGAGCAGACGGGGAGCGCTTCCTTGATCAGCTTCTCGGCGCGCGCGCCGAGGGACGGCGCCGGCTTCTCGGCCGGTTTCGCGGGCTCGTCAGCGAAAAGTGCGGGCGAGGCGATGAAAAGGGCGAGCAGGACAAAGGCAAGTCGTTTCATGCAGTCGCGAAACGGAGGAGGCGGGAGGGTGATTCCAAGGGCGATTATGGTTGCCGGGTTGCCAAGTTGCCGAGTTGCCGTCTTCGGTCAGGTGAGAGATTCGGCAACCTGGCAACTTGGCAACCCGGCAACCTGCTCCGCATCCCCAGGAATCACGGCATGTCGTTCGCAGTTTCAGCCGCGACATGACCACACTCCTTGACAGGACTGAGCGCGCGTTCGCCCTCTCGCGGCGCGCGCACGAAATGCCTGCCTCGCCGATCCGGAAGCTGGCGCCGCTCGCGGATCTGGCCAAGGCGCGCGGCACGAAGATCTATCACCTCAACATCGGCCAGCCCGACATCGAGACGCCGGCGTGCATGCTCGACCGGCTCAAGCAGATCGACGACAAGGTTCTCGAGTATTCGCCCTCGACCGGGACGCAGGCTTTTCTTGCATCGCTTCGGAGCTACTACCTGCGGCGCGTCGGTGTTTCGGTGGAAACGCGGCAGATTCTGGCCACCACCGGAGGCAGCGAAGCGATCCTCTTCGCATTTCTGGCGTGCGCGAACGAAGGCGATGACGTTCTCATCCCCGAGCCGTTCTACGCGAACTACCGCGCCTTCACCACCATGGCCGGTCTCAACATCGTGCCGGTCACCGCGCGCGGGCGCGACGGGTTTCATCTGCCGCCGCGGCACATGTTCGAAGACGCGCTGACGCCGCGCACGCGCATGGTCGTTCTCTGTAATCCCAACAATCCCACCGGCACGGTCTACACGCGCGACGAGCTGGAGATGCTGGCCGGTTTCTGCCGCGATCACGGACTCTTTCTCCTTTCGGACGAGGTGTACCGCGAGTTCGTCTACGACGGCCGCAAAGCGATCAGCGCGCTGGAGCTTCGCGACGCGGACGATTTCGTGATCGTCGTCGACAGCCTCTCCAAGCGCTACAGCGCCTGCGGCATCCGCCTCGGCGCGCTGGTCACGCGCAACGGCGAGGTCTACGACGCCTGTCTTCGAATGGCGCAGGGAAGGTTGTCGCCTCCCGGCCTGGCGCAGTTCATCGCCGTCGGCGCCGAATCCCTCGGCGACGACTACACAAACAATGTGGTCGCCGAGTATCAGCGTCGGCGCGACGTCCTGTACGAAGGGCTGCGCTCCATCCCCGGCGTCGAGCTGGCGAAACCGGAGGGCGCGTTCTACTGCGTGCCGAAGCTGCCGGTACACGACGCCGAAGACTTCGCGGTCTGGCTTCTGACCGAGTTCGAGCACGATGGCGCAACGGTGATGATCGCGCCCGCCAGCGGGTTCTACGCATCCGACCTCGGCAAGAACGAGATCCGGATCGCCTACGTGCTCAATGAAAACGATCTGCGGGCCTCGGTCGCGTTGCTGCGTGTGGCGCTGGAGCGATACAACGGTATTACCGCGTAGAGCAGACATCCCTGTCTGCTCCCGACGGGCGTCCCCGCCCGGCGGTGGTTTCTGTGCAAGCAACGCGACCCGCGCAAGAACGTACCGCCGGGCAAGGATGCCCGTCGGGAGCAGGCGGGACGCCTGCTCTACGGGTGCAGGCTGGCGATCACCGAGCGCGGCGCTTAACCACCCGCTCAATCTGATACAGCTTGGAGACCAGCTCGCGCTGCAGCCGTTGGAGCCGCCCTGTGTCGACTGCCTTCTGCGTCTGCTGGCGTACATCGCGGGCAGTTTCGAGTGCTACGGCTGCGCGGACGAAAAGAGGGTCTTCGCTGGTCGGCATGAAGTCGTCATCTTACGCCGCGTCAACGACATCGGCTATGCGCAGCGTCGCTGGCGATACAATCCAACGCCACACCATCGCAGGAGCCCACTCTGGCCTCACGAACTGCACGCACGGACAAGAAGCGCAAGCCGCGCTCGACCGCCGCTGATCCGCATTTTCCCATCGTCGGCGTTGGTGCGTCCGCTGGCGGCCTTGAGCCGTTCATGGATTTGCTGCGGAACCTTCCAGCCGATTCGGGCGCGGCCATCATCTACCTGCAGCACTCGGATGCCAGCCATGTCAGCGAGTTGCCGCAAATTCTCGGTCGTGTCACCCGGATGCCAGTGCGGCTGGCTGTCGACGTAACCCGGATCGAGCCGAACGTCGTCTACGTGGCGCCGCCGGACGGCGCGGTGACCTGTGTCGATGGCGTGCTGCGCGTCGCGCCGCGGCCCGACCGCGCGGTGCTGCCGATCGATGCGCTGTTCCGGTCGCTCTCAACCGATCAGGGGAGCCGTGCGATCGGCGTGATCCTCTCCGGCACCGCCTCGGACGGCACGCTCGGCGCGAAAGCGATCAAGGCCGAGGGAGGCATCACGTTCGCCCAGGACGAAACGGCGCGATTCGACGGGATGCCGCACAGCGCCATTGCCGCTGGGGCGATCGATTTCATCCTCCCGCCGGCAGACATTGCCGGCGAGATCGCGCGCATCGCCCACCACTCGTACGTCGCGCGCGACGGCGACGGCGATCGTTTCAACGAGCAGGAGCTGTCGAAGATCTTCGCCCTGTTGCGCAGCGCACACGACGTCGATTTCGCTCATTACAAGTCGCCGACGATCGAGCGCCGCATCCGCCGGTGCATGGCGCTGCACAAAGTCGAGACCCTGCGCGAATACATCGCCATCCTCGGCGAAAAGCCGGGTGAGATCGAGCAGCTCTATAGCGACATCCTCATCCGCGTGACGTCGTTCTTTCGCGACCCCGAGGTCTTCACGGCGCTGCAGCACGAGATCCTGCCCGCGCTCGTTCGCGATCGCGGCAGCAGCCCGGTGCGGATCTGGGTGCCCGGATGCGCCACCGGCGAAGAGGTCTACTCGATGGCCATCCTCTTCCACGAAACCTTGTCCGCGATGGATCTCGAATGTCCGGTGCAGGTCTTCGGTACGGACATCAGCGACGCATCGATCGATCGTGCTCGCAGCGGCTTGTACACGGAGAACATCGCCGCCGAGGTCTCGCCGGAGCGGCTGCGGCGCTACTTCAACAAAGTCGACGGCGGCTATCGCGTCAGCAAAGCGATTCGCGACTGCTGCATCTTCGCGCGCCAGAATCTGACCAAGGATCCGCCCTTCTCGAAGGTCGATCTGATCAGCTGCCGGAACGTCCTGATCTATCTCGATACCGTGCTGCAGCGCCGGGTCATGCCGGTCTTTCACTACGCGCTGCAGCCGAACGGCTACCTGCTGCTCGGCAGTTCCGAGACCATCGGCAACTACGGCGAGCTTTTCGTGATCGTCGACCGTCGTCACAAGGTCTATCAGAAGAAGGGAGCGGTGGGACGGCTGCCTCTCGATGTGACCCGAACCGCGCTTCCCCTCAATATGGCCCAGCATGAGCGTCTCCGCGCGATCGAGGAAGAAGCCGCGCCCGCTCCGAATCTTTTTCGCGAAGCGGACCGCGTCCTGCTGGCCCGGCTTTCACCCGCGGGCGTAGTCATCGATGACAACCTGGAGATCCTGCAGTTCCGCGGCCGCACCAGTGCATTCCTGGAGCCGGCGCCCGGCACCGCCAGCTTCAACCTGCTGAAGATGGCCCGCGAAGGATTGTTCGCAGAATTGCGCACGGCGATCCATCAGGCGCGCAAGAACGACACCTCGGTGCGGCGGGAGAACGTCAGCATGATCGCCGACGGCCACACCCAGCTGCTCAACATCGACGTCATCCCGTTCGTCGGCCCGCACAGCACGCGGCACTTCATCATCCTCTTCGAGTCCGTTCCGCCGGAGCCTGTGGCCTCGCGGAAGAAAGGAAAGAAGGGAGCGGCGCCGGCCCCGCCGGTCGAAACGAAACAAACTGTCCGCCTCAAGCGCGAGCTGGAGGCGACGCGCGACTACCTGCAGTCGATCATCGAAGAGCAGGAGGCGATGAATGAGGAGCTCCGCTCGGCGAACGAGGAGATCCAGTCGAGCAACGAGGAGCTGCAGTCGACGAACGAGGAACTGGAGACGGCGAAGGAAGAGCTGCAGTCGAGCAATGAAGAGCTGATGACGCTCAACGAGGAGCTCGAGCATCGCAACGAGGAACTGGCCCACGCGAATAACGACCTGCTCAATCTCCTGGCGTCGGTGGACCTGCCGATCGTGATGCTCGACAGCGGCCTGCGCATCCGCCGCTTCAATCCCGGCGCGCAGCGGACGCTGAACCTGATTCCATCCGACGCCGGCCGTTCCATCCGCGATCTGAAGCTGACGCTCGATCTGGACGACCTCGACGAGACGATCGCCGGCGTGATCGACACGCTCGAAGTGCGCGAGCTGGAGGTGCGCGACCGCAACCGCCGCAGCTACCTGCTGCGCATCCGCCCGTACAAGACCGCGGACAACAAGATCGATGGAGCGGTGCTGGTGCTCATCGACATCGATCAGTTGAAGAAGAAAAAAGTTAACGGCGCCGGAGCCGCTTCTGTACGGCCTCGATCTCGCCGCGGATGAAATCGACCTGCGCGAGCAGCTCTTCGACTTCATTGGCCACCACGCGGCTATCGGCAGTGCGTCCGCGATGCGTTTTACGCTCGGCGCTCAGCGAGCGCCACAACTTGGCGCGCTCGCTCGTCTGCATGGCGCTGATGGCCCGGACGAGCGGGTCGACCCCTTCTTCATTGTCAACGTCGCCGAGAACTTCGTGCGGCGCGAGATTGAGGATGCGGGTCAGGGTGAGGAAAAGGCCCAGATCGACGCTCTGTTTGTCGCGCTCGATGCGCGAGAGAGTGGCGGCACTGATGTCGGCGCGCGAGGCCAGCTCCGCGAGGGAAAGGTCGCGTGATTGGCGTGCGATGCGGATTCGATTGCCGACCATGAGCCTGAATTTACCGGAAGATCATACGCCGTCGAATGGCCGAACACCTTGCACGAGACGAGAATTTACGCGGCTGGCGGCCGCGGCCTCAGATCACTTAGTGTTGAGTCTGCATGCCGCTCTGTTTCGCCGACCTGCACGCATGGAGCGCCGAGGCCAGGTCGACGAAGTCGAGAGGCTTGCGGTAAAAGCGGCGCACGTCAAACAGCTCTTCGCAGTCCTCAAAGGCCTGTTCGGCGGCCGCCGTGATGACGATCGTCCGCCCCAGAAGCGCGGGCATTTTCCGCTTGAAATAGCGCAGGATGTCGAAACCGCTGATCTCCGGCAGCAGCAGATCGAGCACGACGGCGTCGACGGCCTGGTGGGTCACGATCTCCATCGCTTTCGCCCCGTCATCGGCAAGCAGGACGTCGAATCCTTCCCGCCTCGAAATCGCCGCGAGAAGCGACAGCGTCGCATGGTCGTCTTCGACCATCAGAACCACAAAGGGGAGTGGCATGGGGATCCTTTTGCGTGGAGCGCAAGGATCTTACCCACTCCCGTCGGAAGGCGCAAATGCGTTTCAGGCGGCCGCGTCCGGTGCAATGCGCCCGGCCCACTTCTCCTCCGACAGCACCAGTCTCCGGCTGAAGAGCTTCTTGAGCAGCTTCAGCGCGCCGGTGCGCCAGAGGATGTAGCCGCCGTAACCGGTGATCACCGAGAACTCGCCGTGCTTCAGGTGCCGCAGACCCTGCTGGATCAGCCAGGGGATGCGCGCCAGGAGGATCAGGATCGGATACGACTTCTGCGGCTCGTCATACGCGCGAACGTGCTGCAACCAGCGGTCGAACGTTTTGCGTGACGGCGTCCAGACCATCAGCACGTAGAGCAGCACGTTGGCCCAGGTCGGCCGCAGCGCGGTGTAGTTCTCGTTGATCTGCTCCACGTCGAACCCCTCGGCGATCATCTGCTGTTCGAGCGAGGTGTTGGGGATGACCCGCAACGAGAAGATGTTGAGCGTGAACGGCTTCTTCAGACGGTAGATCAGCTCCAGCGTGTCGATGACGTCCTGCCGCGTCTCCACCGGGTTGTCGACGATGATGTCGTACGACGGATTGATCTGATAATCGGCAAACTCCGCCAGCACCGCCGCGGCCTGTTCCACGCGCACGACGGGCGTCGGCCGCTTGTAGAACTTGAGGATGCGCTCGCTGCCGCTCTGAATGCCCATGCGCACGCGGTTCATCCCCGCCCACGTCAGGATCTCCACTTTGTCGCGCTGCACGTAGGTCGGGATCACGCCGTAGATGCAGAACTCGAGGCCGACCTGCTCGCGCCACCGCGTGGCGAAGTCAGTCAGCTCGCGCAGAGAAATGGCCATGAAGCTGTCGTCGTAGAAGAGGACCGTCTTCAGATAGGGATGGACCTTCAGCGCAGCCTGCACCTCGCCGATGATGTAGTCGACGCCGCTGTGCCGGATCTTGCGATAGTTGGCGTCGTTGGCGATGAAGACGGTGTTGCCGCAGTAGGTGCAATGCAGCGGGCAGCCGATCGACCAGACCGCGGGGTAGGCCAGGCCGTTGTTGGCCAGGTAATCGCCGCGCGTGACCGGCCGGAATCCCTTCTCCGGCTCATAGATCCCTTCGCCACCGCCGTACTTCGGGTACGGCATCGAGGCCAGCTCGTTTGACGACATCAGCGGCCGGAACGGATTGCGTTTGATCTCGCCGGATGTCCGATCCTTGAACCAGAAGCTGCTGGTCTTCTGAAAGTCGCTGCCGTTCTCGAAGTGATGCAGCCACTCGGCGAAGGCGAGCTCGCCCTCACCAGTGCAGATGGCGTCCACATCCGCCTTGATGGCATCCTCGGGGTAGATGATCGGATGAATCCCGCCCCACATCGAGTACGCCTTCGGGTTGATCTCGCGCACGCGCGTGGCCAGCTCTTTGGTGAGGTCGGCGTATCCGGTCATCGATGAGAACGCCACGACGTCCGCCTGCGCCAACTCCTGGGCAATCTCCTCGACCTCAGGCGCTCCGAACGCCCGCCCCTCGCCCACCTTCCGGACAAACGACTTCCACATCGACCGATACCGCTGCGTTCCGACGTAGAACGTGCGCGTATCCGGATTGATCTTCTCCGCATACGCCGCAAACTTCCGGAAGCCCGTCGCGGTGATGCCGTCTTCGAGGGAAACGAGATGGATTTTCATGAGGTTGCGAGCGGTCGAAGCGCGTCAGCGGGCGATGTTATTCCGAATTTGGTGTTGCTCGCGCGTGTCTATGATCCGAGCTTCGAACGTGTTGGTAAGATATGGACCTGCTATGGACTATCAGGACATCATCACTGTTGAGACAGACAAGCGAGGCGGTCAGCCTTGCATCCGCGGGCTACGCATCACCGTTTTCGATGTCCTCTCGTATCTTGCCTCGGGGATGACTGAAGAAGAGATCATCTCGGATTATCCGGACCTGACCCACGAAGATATTCTGGCGAGTCTCAGCTATGCCGCGGACCGCGAGCGGAAAACGGCAGTCTCGCACGCGTGAAACTGCTTCTCGATCACAACATCTCTCACAAGCTCGTCGCGCGACTGGCGGATATTTTTCCGGACACCACACAGACGCGTCTTCTGAATTTCGGGCGCACGAACGATCCGCAGCTCTGGCTCTTCGCCAAAGCTCACGGCTACGTTTTCGTTTCGAAGGACAGGGATGTGGCGGAGTTAGCAATTCTTCGCGGCGCTCCACCGAAGGTCATTTGGCTGCGAATGGGCAACTGCACGACGGTCGCCGTTGAGCGAACGCTCCGGTCAAATCTCGACGCCATCATGGATCTTGTTCGTGATCCACATCAGGTGGTCCTTGAACTCTTCGACTAAGTGCGCCCACTTCTTCATCCGCCCAATCCAGTCATTGATCCTCTGCTCCAGCACATCCATCGGCAGGGCGCCGGCGCCGAGGATTTCGTCGTGGAAGCGCAGATGTCGAAGTGGTCGCCGAGCTCGTGGCGGGCGCGTTCGCGCAGTTCGGTGATTTTCAGCGATCCGATCTTCCGAGGGCCTGGCCGGGCCAGACGATGAAACTACAATCTCCCCCACAAGCTCGCCGCCGGGCTGGTGGGCCCATTACGGAACGACGATGGCGATGCGGTCGCTGAACATCTCGAAGTCGCGAGGATTGAAGGTGAGCAACTCGCGTGCGTGTGCTTCGATTGCCGCTGAGGCGATCACGGCGTCATAGACCCGCCCGCCAGCAGTAGCTGAGGCCACACAATCTCCGAGAAATGTCCATGCCTTCCGAGGTGAGAGCCCTACGATGCGAGCGTCACGGAAAGAGTCATGCAAAAGCTGCTGCGCAATTTCCGGACGCAAGCGGTTTGGAGATGGAAGTCGCGTCATCACGGAGTAGCTTTCAACGAGAGCAGGGAACGGGATGAGAAGGCGTCGGGCAGCCATCGCTTTCTCCAGCGCCTGCAACGCGCGCTCGTGAAACTCGTGCCAGCTCAGGAGTCCGGCGATGACGACACTGCTGTCGACAGCGATCATCGACGGCGCTCGCGAACAGACGCTGTCGCCTCCCGGACGGTGTCACTCCGCAAGGGATCGCTTTCCTCGACGGGAACGGCGACTCGCATGCGTCCCTTCCGGACGATCCGTACTTCGCGTGGGGCGGGCTCGATCTCGACCCGGCCGTCACGGAAAACAATTCGGAGCGGCATACCGGGCTCCAGGTTTGCCTGGTCGCGGATTTCCCTCGGCAGCACCAGCCGCCCGGCAGAATCCATGGTGGATATCGCCCCAGGTTTCATGGGCGAAATCATACCACTCGGTCGGCGCCCTCTACTTCTTCATCCTCCCGATCCAGTCGTTGATCCTCTGCTCCAGCACATCCATCGGCAGGGCACCGGCGCCGAGGACTTCGTCGTGGAAGGCGCGGATGTCGAAGCGGTCGCCGAGCTCGCGGCGGGCGCGTTCGCGGAGCTCGGTGATCTTCAGCGATCCGATTTTGTAGCCGAGGGCCTGGCCGGGCCAGACGATGTAGCGGTCGGTCTCGCTCTGGACTTCGACTTCATCCTCCGAGGTGTGGTCGTGGAAGAACTGCACTACCTGCTCGCGTGTCCAGCGCTTCGAGTGCAAACCGGTGTCGACCACGAGACGGATCGCGCGAAGCATCTCGTCCTGCAGGCGGCCGTAGTCGTTGTAGGGATTCGTGTAGAAGCCGACTTCTTTTCCCAGCTTCTCCGAGTAGAGCGCCCATCCCTCGACGTACGCGGTGTAGCTCGTGCCGAAGCGGCGGAACTCAGGGAGGCCGGTCAGCTCCTGGGTGATGGCGATCTGCATGTGATGGCCGGGCACGCCCTCGTGGTAGGCGGTCGACTCCATGCTGATGGTCTTGCGCGTTTGCGCCGAGCCGGTGTTCACCTCGACGCGGCCGGGCCGCGAGCCATCCGGCGATCCCGGTTCGTACTGCGCACCCGAGGCTTCCTTTTCGCGAAACTCCTCGACGGGAGCGACGACCACTTTCGCCTTCGGCAGCCGGCCGAAGAGCTGCGGGAGCTTGGCGTACATCTGATCGATGTAGCGACGATAGATCTGCAGGATATCTTCGCGGCTCTTGGCTTTGAGATCGGGATTGGTGTCGAGAGAAGCACGGAATGTCTTCAGATCGGCGAAGCCGAGGGACTTGGCGATGGCCAGCATCTCGCCTTCGATGCGGGCGACCTCGTTCAGTCCGATCTGATGGATCTCGGCGGCGGAGAGCTTCGTGGTCGTGCTCTGCCGCACGCGCGCGGCGTAACGCTTGGCGCCGTCGGGCAGCGCCCACATGCCCACTTCCTTGCGGCCGTGTGGCGCGTAGTCGTCGCGCACGAACGCGGCGAATTTCACGTACGACGGGAGCACCGAGGTGCGGATGGCATCGACGATCTCATTGCGTAGGCGTGCGCGTTCGCCCTCCGGCACGGCGTCGGGGAACTTCTCGATCGGCTGCGCGAAGGGCGTCTTATCCGGCTCCTGCGCGGCTATGCCGCCGGCCTGTTTGACCACCTTCTCCAGCAGGAACTTCGGCGGCATCAGGTGGTCGCGCATCCCTTTGCGCATGTTGGCGATGGTGTCGTCCATCTGCTTCGGGAAGTTGCGCAGGCGCTTGGCGTAGTCGTCGTAATCCTTTGTGGTGGCAAACGGCAGAAGCGATGGCAACTGCGCGGCGAAGAGATGGATGCCGCTGATCTGTGTGACCGGCATCTCCCACTCTTTGAGACCGGTGCTTTCGATGTTGTCGCGGAGGTTGTGCGCCATGAGCGCCTTGTTCACCGCTTCCTGCTCGGAGAAGCCGGTGGTGTCGATGCGCTCGAGCCGCTGCAGAAACTTCTTCGTCTCTGCCAGGTCCTTCTTCACCGCGGCCTCGGAGTTATCCGACGACTGGTCGTTGTAGCGCCGGTCGCCGAGGATGGAGGCGAATTCGGGACTGGTGCGGAGCGTGTACTCCCACTGCTCCTTCAACAGATCGGCGAGCGCCTTGCGCCGTTTGTCGAGATCCGCAGCGCTCAATTCATCGGCGGAAGCGGTCGAAGCGAAGAGGAGGATGGCCAGTGCGACGAAAAGCAGTTTCTGCATCCGCAGAGCTTACTGCGCACCGCCGTAGTAGTGGCACCGGGAACTGCAAGTTTCCTCGATCGTGATGCGAAACAGGTGCGGCACGTTCGGCGCCAGCTGGTTCCAGATCCAGATCGCCAGGAGCTCAGAGGTCGGGTTCTGCAGGCCTTCGATCTCGTTGAGGAGATAGTGATCGAGACGATCGACGATGGGGTCGACCGCGCGTTTCAGATCGGCGAAGTCGATCAGCCAGCCGACGGTGGGATCGATCGTTCCGCGCACGGCGACCTCGCCGCGGAACGAGTGGCCGTGCATGCGGCGGCACTTGTGTCCCTCAGGGACATGGGGTAGAAAGTGCGCCGCCTCGAAGCGGAAGTCCTTTACCAGCTCGACGACATCAGTGGGCATCGCGCGGATTGTAGCGGCGAGGCACCTCTTTTGCTCCCAGCCAACGCGATATGACTCGAAATGCATCAGACACTGACTCGGAACGAAGCCTTGGCACCATCATCAAGGAGCTGACCGAGGACATCACCACGCTTTTCCGTGGCGAGATCGCGCTGCTCAAGCTCGAGGTGAAGGACACGGTGGCCAAGTTGGGCGGAGGGATCGGCCTCTTCGTCGGCGCGGTATTTGTCGGTCTTTTCGGCCTGGCCTTCCTCTTCGTCACCATCCTGCTGGTCCTCGTTCGACTCGGAGTGCCGGCCTGGCTTTCGGCGCTGATCGTGACGATCGTCCTTCTGGCCACGGCCGCGGTGATGGCGGTGATGGGGAAGAAGAAGTTCGCCGCGGTGCAGTTCGTGCCGTCGAAGTCGATCGAGAGCATCAAGACGGACATCGAGTCGATCAAAGCCGACATCGCGCAGACGAGGAGCAAATAGATGGACGACGAAAAGCAGCAGCTCGATCAGACCATCGAAAGCGCCCGCGACCGCGTCGGCGACCGCATCGATGAGCTGGACCGCCGCATTCGCAAGCAGCTCGACGTCAAGAGCATCGCCGCCGAGCATGCGCCGCAGCTGGTCGCCGGCGGGGCGGTGGTCGGGTTCCTGGTGGGATTCGGCTTCCCGAAGGTCGTGAAGCGCGTGCTGCAGATCGGTATCCCGGTCGCGTTAATTGCGGTGCGGGTGAACAAGATGCGGTCGAACGGCGACTCCTAAATCGGCGGGCCGGTGCCGCGGCGTGCGTGCCAGAAGGCAAGAATCTGGAGCACCGGTGGCGAGCCGAATACGCGATAGTAGATGACGTACCCTACCCGGCGTAGATACACCTGACGAACGTTTGGCTTCTTCGTGTTCGTTGATCGCCGGCCTATGCCCGGGCTGCGCGCGAGCGTTCTCGCCATCGACTGGAAGTCTTCGTAGATCGCATCAGGAGCGGCAGTCCTGTTGATCTCCCACCACTCATCTGCCGCTTCGAGCTGACGTTCGGCTTCAGCATCTATCTCGATCGGGAGAGACGCTTCTTCGTCCAGCGCTTCATGAAAACGTCCAGCGGAATTCCTTCGCCGCGATCCATCGCCGCGATCGCTTTTCCGAGGACAGCATCGAGCTCTTCGTCGATTTCCACCATTTCTCCGCTTTCGGGATCCACATTGAACCTCGGCTCTCGCTTGCTCATGACGGAATTCTACCTCGGTGTTCCTAGCGGACACGCACATAGCGGCCTCCGGGAAGCGCCTTCAGCCAGCCGCCCAGTTCGAGTTGCAGGACCGGCTCGGAGAGCGTGGCCACCGACCGGCCGAGCGTTTCCGCGGCGGTGTCGATGTGCGTTCCCTGCTCGCGGCGGAAGACTTCGAGCACTTCGCGCAGTGGTGAGTCGGGTTGCGCAGGCGCCTCGGCCGGAACTTTCCATTCACCCTGAAGCTCGTTGAGGACGTCCGCTGTTTCGTGGACCAGTTTGGCGCCGCATTGAATCAGGCGGTGCGTTCCCTCCGAGCCTGGAGAAAAGATCGAGCCGGGGACGGCGAAGACCTCGCGGTTCTGCTCCAGCGCCGTGCGCGCGGTGATCAGCGAGCCGCTGCGGCCGTTCGCTTCGATGATCACCGTCCCCAGCGTGAGGCCGCTGATGATCCGATTGCGGATCGGGAAGTTGTAGTGGAACGGCGGCGTGCCCGGCGGGAACTCGGTGAAGATCAGGCCGCGTTCGGCGATGTTGTGAAAGAGACGCTTGTTCGACCGCGGATAGACGATGTCGATGCCGGTGCCGAGGACGGCGATCGTGTCGCCGGAGGCATCGAGCGCCGCCTGATGCGCCGCCGCGTCGACCCCGAGGGCGAGGCCGGAAACGATGGCCAACCCGGCGGAGACCAGCTCGCGGCCGAGGTGCGCTGCGACACTAAGGGCATAGGGCGAGGCGCGTCGCGACCCGACCAACGCGAGGGCTGGCTTCTGCGCCAGGGCGAGATTGCCTCGATAGAAAAGAGCGAGCGGCGGATCGACGAGTTGGCGCAGCAGCGCCGGATATTCGTCGTCCGCCAGCGTGACGGCGGAGTCGTGCAGGGCATCGACCTGCCTGCGAAGTTCATCGTTCCGCCACGGCGCTCCGCCATCGGCACCATCGATACTTAGCAACTTGCGCAGCATGGCGGGAGACGCATTGCACATCGTCGACAACGGATCGAAGGCTTTGATGAGGAGACGGATGCGGGCCGGAGAGAGGGGTAACAGGGCATACGCGATCAATCGATCGCGAAGCGAGACATCGGGCATGGGCGTGTTGGTGCCGCGGGAGGGAGCGATGCGTGTGGGACGCCGCCGCGACAATGGTAATCTCCCCGCCGTGTCCGGTAAAGTCCGGGTTCCATCATCATCTGCTGCGCCCGGAAGGAGATCGACGATGAAGGGGACGCTTCGCCTCGGGACTTTGTTGATCGCGCTGTCGCTGACGATCGGCTGTTCGCACCAGTCCGATCTCTCGCGTCCGGCAGCGCAGGACAACTTCGGCGTGCAGATGGCGCGGATGAATCTCTGGGGCGAGGCGATGTTCCGCTTCGAGCGCGCCATCGCGATCAACCCGGGAGACGCGCAGGCCCACAACAATCTCGCCGTCGCTTACGAGGCCAACGGCGACTTCGAGAAAGCGCGCAAGGAATACCTCGAGGCGCTGAAGCTCGATCGCACTAATCCCTACATCCAGAAGAACTACAGCCGCTTCGTCGAGTTTCTCTCGCGCAACAGGAAGCGGCAGCAGCCGGGCTCGAAGGCGACGGCGCAGCCGGCCACTCCTCCCAGTGCCAGCGTGACCTCGAGCTCGAACAATGGCCAGCCGCCTCCGCCGATCGGCGGCGAGGTGCCGAGCACTCCCGTGAAACCGCCCGGCGCACAACCAAGTGATCGGCCACAGCCGGCGCCACCGCCCACACCGCCGCCGACTTCGCATGGAGGTGTCGCATGAAACGCCTCGCAGTCACCGTCTTCGCCGCACTCCTGCCATTCACGTCCCTCGCCGGCGTGACGGAGGTCAAGCTCAAGCTGCCGCTGAAGCCGAAACTGTCGATCACCGGCGACGAGAAGGTGGCCATTGCTCCGTTCGTCATCGCGAACCGCGAAAAGAAGAACGACCGCGCGTCGAAGGTGGACGTGCAGGCGGAGTTTCAGCGCTACCTGAAGAAGCAGCTCACCAAGAGCACGAAGCTCCGGCTGGTGGACATGCCGCAAACCCGTCTGCCGGGCACGGACATGAAAGCGCTTGAGGCGAACCGCGATTACTGGAAGAGCCTCGGGGCGCAGACAGGAGCGGATTACATCGTCTCCGGCATCGTCGATTTCGATGTCAACGATAAGTCGGGCTACAAGACCGAGGAGTACACCTCGCCTGTGGACGGCAGAACGTACTACCGGCAGGTTCTCGTCGAGACCACCGGCTTCGTCTTCGATATCGACAT
>Ga0157378_10000496_pt1 | contig 37321 bp, 34 predicted proteins | sample M65metaG_FD_115309 | JGI IMG/M metagenome (GOLD analysis project Ga0157378, IMG submission 115309) | Miscanthus rhizosphere microbial communities from Kellogg Biological Station, Michigan, USA - M6-5 metaG | ecosystem: Host-associated > Plants > Roots > Rhizosphere > Soil | place: USA: Michigan... | reverse complement strand
GCGAATGCCAACACGGTGACCGCGAGTCTGGCGACAGGCGACTTCACGGCGGGCGGGAGCACGCTGGTCAGCAACTACAGCCTGCCGACCAGCGCCAGCGGCGCAGGCCACATCGCCACGGTGGCGCTGACGGCTTCGATCATCGGCGATCCGACTAGGCCGTACAACGGGAACACCAACGCGATATTGACCGGGGCGAACTTCTCGCTGGCTGGTCTGGTGGCCGGCGACACGATCAACATTACGCAGACGGCGGGCACCTATAACAGCAAGGACGTAGCGAATGCCAACACGGTGACGGCGACTCTGGGGCCAGGCGACTTCATGGCGGGCGGGAGCACGCTGGTCAGCAACTACAACCTGCCCACCGGCGCCAGTGGTCCCGGCCACATTGGAAAAACAAGCGCCACAATTGAAGTGACCTCCTACAGCCTGAATTACGACGGCGGGGCACACACGGCAGCAGGCACTGCCAAGGGTGTGCTGAACGAGAGCTTGAGCGGACTTGATGTGAGCGGCACGACGCACACCAACGCTGGGGATTATCCGAATGATCCGTGGACATTCACGGATGTAACCGGAAACTACAACAACGACAGCAGCACGGTGCACGACCACATTAACAAAGCCACGCCCATCGTGGCTGTCACCTTCGCGGCCAGTTCCATCCCGTATGATGCGAACGGGCACGCGGCGTCCGCCACGGTGACAGGGGTGAGCGGTACCTTGGCGGTGCCGGCCAACGGCAGCGTGACGATCAGCTACAAGAAGAACGTCACGGTGTTCGCGGGCACGCCGACGGACGCAGCCAGCTACACGGCGTCTGCTCATTTCTCTTCCTCAAACTCCAACTACAACGACGCCGACTCGACGGTTGACGCCTTGTTGACCATCAACAGAGCCAACACCGCCACCACGGTGACCTCCTCACCGAATCCTTCCACGCTCGGTCAGTCGATCACCTTCAAGGCCGTAGTTTCGAACATGCAAACCTCGCCGGTGCCGACCGGTTCGGTGCAGTTCCAGATCGATAACTCCAACTTCGGAGCACCGGTGCTCCTGTCCGGAGGCATTGCCAGCATCAGCGTGTCGTCTCTTACGGCAGGCAACCACGTTGTCGTGGCGAACTACCTCCTCAGCAGCGACGGAAACTTTAACAACAGCAGTGGAAGCCTATCCGGCGGACAGAATGTTCAGTACAGCTTCATTGGATTCTTCGCGCCGATCGACAACTTGCCAGTCCTTAATAGCGTGAAGGCGGGACAGACGATTCCTGTGAAGTGGCAGTTGAAGGACGTCAACGGCAATCTCATCTCTGATATCGGTTCGCTCGCGGCGAATGGGTTGGTTTCCGGCCCGATCGCGTGCAACGCAACAGACTTGACTCTCCCTGTCGAGGAAACATTATCCAGTCCAGGCGCGACGGTGTTCCGATTCGACGGCGCGCAATTCATCTATAACTGGCAGACGCTAAAGAGCTACACCGGCTGCCGATTGCTGCAAGTGACGTTGACTGACGGAACGCAGCACTTCGCGAAGTTCCAGTTCAAGTAGAAGGAAACAAGGATCGCCAAAGATGGGGGCCAACTCTAGAGGGACAAGGTGGCGTCATGGCCAAGTTCCAAAAGGCGACATCGTGCGATGGACGAAGGGCCCGGCGAGTGGACCGTAACGAACGTACTGAATACACAATTATTGAGCATAGCTTTCCGCAGCGAGTTGATCCGTTGCGCCGTGTAAGCCCAACTCCAAGCAGATCTTAGCGCCATTTTCAAAAGCGCAGGAACCAGCTGATGCCGCTGCAAGGAACCGCTCGCCTGGCTCTTCTCGGTCCGCCGTCGAAGCTCGCTTCGATGCAGTCATAATAACGTGACGAGCGCCCATGGACCGTGATCGCCGTGGGGTTTGGAGGAGGCGGTGGTAACACCGGCGCGTTCGGCCATTCTCGACCTTGGAGTGCGCGTGATGACAGGTTCTTCACCGCGGCACAACTTTCAGAATCGTCTCGAAAGCATTCTCCCTTGTCTCTACAGTAATTTTATTGTTGTCCGGCGAGCCGACTATCCTCCGTTCAGGTACGGTATGCGCATCTACACCGCTCTTCGCTTGATGGCGCCGAAAGACCAAGTCGGCGGAATCTGAGAGCCACACTCAGCCTTCGCGTAGGAATGCTAACTTAGGGGCTTACTTGCAACCCCCGCATTTGCCGCCTCGCAACACCGTCTACTTGATGGCGCACACGATTGTACTCAAGGCTTTTTATCATTTGGGGTTGCGCCGGATACTAGCTCAGGAGGCGGGTAATAGGCTTTGCTACCACCGGCCTTCTCGACTTCCTCCGCAAAAGTTGTTCCATAGTCGTGTTTCGCATCGGATAGCGCGTAAGCTTGGCGTTTGTAATTCCAGCTCTTCGGATTCAAACGCTGCGCCTCTTTGAAATGAGGGATTGCTTGATTCAGATGCCCAGATTGATAGAGATACTCGCCAAGCCCAAACTCTGCTGTGGCTAAAATGATATTCGGGTCATTCATAGAGAGCTTTTCGTGGAGCCGCTCATCCGTCATCGTGTAAATGCTCTTGTTACCCTTTTCAATCCAATCTCTCAGAGCATTTAGATAAGGTGCGGAATCGAGGCCACTGAAGCTTTTGAATCGGTCGTCGACAAATGCGACCTCGTTGGGCCGAACAATCTTGCCGTGCTCATCGATCCACACCCCGGTCGGAACATTGACCATGTTGTACAGTTTAGAAACGAGATGTTTCTCATCAATCAGAGCAATGTAGGTCGGCTTAGCGGCGGTAATCCACGGGCCTGCGTCCTTGACGCCATTCGTATCCTCGGCGACAGAGACAATTTCGAAATTCTTATCTTTAAGCTGCCGATAAATTGCTTGCCAACCTGGCAAGTCTAGGCGGCACCCTCACCACGAAGCCCAGGTAAGAAGTAAAATCTTTTCCCCCCGAAAATCCGATAACGAGTGCGAATTGCCAGCCATGTCGGGAAGAGTGAAATCCGGAGCCGCAAGGGAAGACAAAGCCTGTCTCTGGTCGGAACGCAACCCGAAGTACCACGTGAAGAGGGCTTGATCATGAACCACGGGCTGATGCACGAGCTGCGCGAAGGCGACGAGATTGAACCAAGTCTTCCCCGCGTTCTTGCGTAGGAACTCCTGCTGTCGGGTTTTGGGCAATGGGAAACACAGCTCATTCCGGCAGACACCTTGTGGCTTCAACTCAAAGCGTGTTGCACGCGTGAGGTCTAGGGTAGTGATCCACAGTTGGCCTCCAACTTCGTTGGCACCGCCTATCTCGGTTGGCCTATCGTCGTAGATGATCGTTGTGCGGGTTTCTCTGCCCTGTGCTGAAAGACAGACCATCGAAAAAGAGAGCGAGAAAACACCAACGGAAAGTCTCCACTTCATTATCACCTCCCGCTTTGTCGATCTGGTTTAGAGTTCAGCCTATCCGTTAAACACCAATGGTCTAGTATCGTTCCCAGTGATTTCCTCTATGCTACCAGGCTAAGTGTAATAGCTCTGACCGATGTGGGCATTCAGCTCGGGCTTTGCGATCAGAATGTCGACTAAGCTTGGTATTGGCTCACGTCAGTGAAAGCCCACTGCACCTTGGACAGAATCAATCAGTTTACGAGAATCGTAGCCGATACCGTCCTTAAAGACGATTTCAACGTTCTCGATATCCTCAATGGTCTGACTTGGATCGCCCTTGATCACCACTAGGTCGGCGCGCTTTCCGGCTGTCAGCGTACCTATGCGGTCGCCCTCACCGAGGAATTCCGCTCCGTTTTGCGTGACGATGTGCATCGCCTCAAGCGGAGTGAAACCGGCCTCCACCAATAGTTCGGTTTGTCGTTGGTCGCCGAACCCGGCGAGCACGCCGCCATAGCCGGTGGGGTCTGCGCCGGAGAGCAGCAAGCCCCCCGCTTTGACGAAGTCACGCTCAAACTGCATTTCTTTTTTCAGCAGTTCGGCACCCGAGCCTTTTCCCTCCGCCACCTTGGTGCGAGCGGATAGATAGTCAATGCGCGATGGCAGTGAAAGCGCTTGCAGCACACGGTCTTGGAGCGGCGGGCGATTCGGAGCGAACGTCTCGAATATAACCAGAGTGGAAGTCACGGCGACGTGACGTTGAACCAGTTTTTGAATCACGGCTTGCACGGGCTCACTGGCAATCTCGAGTTTTTCGATACTCGGGTGGTCATTGGCGGCAGGCGGGCACTCATCGGGCTTTTTGGCGGCATTAAATTCCTGGTCGACAACGATACCGTGCTCAAGGTCGTCCATTCCAAGGTCAGCCGCTTCGGTGAAGCCGATGGAGCACAAATGACCCGTGACTTTGATTCCACGGGCGTGAGCAGCTCTAATGGCCGCGCCAAGTTCGGCGCGGGTAATGTGCATGTAAGCCTTGAACGAGGTCACGCCCTGGTCCATCCAATAGTTGACCGTACGGGTCGCGTCGTCGGCATCCTTCAGTTCATATAACTGAGGCGCAAAGGAGCCGGCGCCTTCGAGATAAGGTCCAGTGATGTGAAGCTTTGGGCCAGGGATTTGGTGAGTATCGATGAGCTTTTTCAGTGAGAGGTCGGCGTATGGTTCCAGGCTGCCGGTCGTGCGAAGCGAAGTGACACCGGCAGCAAGGTACAGACGCGGGAAGCTGAAGCCCATTTCACCGTAGAGCGGGGGCGCGCCGAGGGCGGGGCCTTGTCCTGAAGCTGTCGGATAGAAAAGATGATCGTGCATTCCGACCAAGCCGGGGATGATGGTGCGCCCGGTGAGATCCATGACCTGTGCGCCTCCTGGGATCGAGGCAGTCCGGCTGATTTCTCGTATAACGCCGTTCTCGATGAGTACGGTTTGGTCCACGAGAGGCGCCGCGCCTGTGCCATCGATCACGCGGACGTGCTGGAGAGCAATCCGCGGTGCGTCCACGGTAATGAAGCTTTTCGTCACCGCGGAGACAGCGGGCTTCTCCTGCGCGCGAACAACAACGAGATACAACGCAAAGCAAAGAAGGATTGCTCCGCACATGGTCTTACGCATTGACTCTCCCACTAGAGCTAAAGCGATTTCGTGGTTACGCCGTTTTGGTCTTGCTTGAAAACTCTCTCGCCTGAATAAACTCGAAGGCTCCGACGGCTAGAAAATGTATTTGAGTCCGAACTGAATCAGCCGTGGCGATACTGTTGTCGCAGTGATTTTTCCGAAGGTCGGAGCACCACGCTGGCTAATGGTGGTAGAGAATTGTGTCGTAGTCTGGCTTGCGAACTGCGGTGTGTTGAAGGTGTTAAAGAACTCGGCACGAAACTGGACGGTTCCGGATTCACTCAACCCACCCACACGGGTATCTTTGAAGATGGACATGTCTATATTGTGTTGTCCAGGACCGTACACCACACCGCGACCGAGCGTGCCGAAGCCTGTACCATTGCCAATGGCAGGTGCGTCGCAGAAAGCTGTGGGATCGAAGAAATTATCCAATCGGCTTGTAACAGACCCGTGCGTTTGTATGTCGGCGATGCTCTTACCGGGACACAGGCTTGCGCCGACTGGGCTGAACGGTCCGCCGAAGCCAAAGATGGTCCCTGCCATAGGATCGGTAAATGTGATCGCAGGACCCGTTTGAACCACGATGACTCCGGAGGCTCCCCAACCGCTGAGCACCTTCCCTAAGAGGCCCTCGTTGTTCCGGACGTTAGGCAAATTCCACAGGTAATTGGCGACGAAGCGATGACGAGTATCGAAATCCGCAGGGCCGTAACCACCATGCTGATTCAGTTGATCATTGTAGGAACCGCCACCTAATGGGAAGCTGCCTACGCCGGTGACATCGGTCAGCGTTTTGCCATAGGTGTACGCAGCGCCAAACTGGATCCCATGAATGAGTCTGCGTTGCACGTTCACTTGTAGCGAGTTGTAGTTGGACATGCCCGTCCAGCGCGCCTGGTTCAAGCCACTGGGCGCAATGCCGAGGATCGGTACGCGGTCGACGGCATTGGCAACGGTGTTTGTCGTCACGCCGTCAACCGGGTTGGTCGCGGACGCTAGGAGGGCTTGGTTAATCGAATTGGTCGTTTCGATTCGGTCCGAATGCGTCCCTACGTAACCGACTTGCACGACCGTCGAACTGTTCAGCGCGTACTGAATGCCAAAATTCCATTGCTGCGTTCTGGGCGGTTGCCAGTAGGGATTGATGGAATTGATGGTCAGTGCGGAGCTGGCTGTGCGAGGGACGAAATTAGGAAAGACTTGGTTTGAAGGAGGATTGAAGGGACTTTGCAGTGTCGCGAGCGAGTTCAATGCTCCAATGTTGGTTTGCCGCGAGAAAAATGGGGGGTTGACGATCAACTGGAACGCGTCGTTCACGGGAGGGTGGGTGAAGTAGAGGCCATAGCCGCCCCGGACTACGAGCTTGTCGCTGAAGAGCGGGGGTGTCCAGGCAAATCCGACACGAGGCCCGAAGTTTTTCAAGGCCCACGCGTTCTTCGCGAATGTGGGGTTGGAGTTGAGGGCGATGCCGGAGGGCAATGTGCCTTTGAAATTGGATGCGGCGATGAACCCGGAAAAGGGGCTACCGGCGAGATCGTTGGATGCCAGCGTGGGCCAGAAATCCACGAGCTTGCCCGCTCCATCGGAAGTCTGCCCCACACCTTCCCAACGCAAACCCAGGTTGATGGTCAGATGCGGATTTAGCTTAATGTCGTCTTGGGCAAAGCTATATAGACCGCTGACGCGGAAAGAGCGGGTGGTATCTCCACAGAGGTCATCGGAAACAAGGATGCTGCTTAAGTTCGACCCGCCAGGACCCGTATTGCCGAGCTGCGCTGCGCTCATTCCAAGCAGGAAATCCTCGAAGCTAGGAAACACAATGTCACCGCGTGTGACCTCCTGATCGGCTGAATCCGCTATATTCTTTTCCCAACCGAAGCCTGCACGGATATTGTGTTTTCCGTGGGTCCAAGAAACTTGGTCTTGCGCTGTCCATTCGGTAGGGGCCGTGAACTGACCGTCGTTGAAATTGCCACTCAACTCGACCGAGCCGATGACCATGATGGGCATAAATGGGCTGCTGCATCCGGGTGTAAGTCCGATCGAGGTGTTCGTTATGTCATTCTGACTGGCCACCAGGCCGTAGGCGCGGTGATATCCAAAGCTGAATTCGTTGATGAGCCTCGGAGTGATGACGAGCGTGTCTTTGATGATGGCATTCCAATTCTTGAATAGGTCATTCGTGCCGGAGCCCGGAACGTTCGACGACGTGAAGGCTAAAGTTTCTGGTGACTTAGCATAGAAGAATTTCTCCGACACGGTGTGCTTGCTGGTCGCCAGGAAATCGACGTTCACGATGTACTGATCTTCATTAAATTTCGAGGGAATGCTGAAGGAGGATTGTCCCTGCGGGCCGTTCTGAGAATCGGTGCCGTTAATCTTCTGCGGAGTGGGAATCAGAAACCCGCCGCCAGAAACTTTAAGGTTCAGCAGACTGAGCGCGACCGGATTGATATTGGATCCATCGGCAGCAATGGTCCCACCATCTGCACCATGAAGGCCGCCAAACAAGGAGCCCAGAGCAGCGGCGGACCGCTCGTCGGTCAAACCGGGCAGGATCGCATTGGCTACGGAATTCGCACTGAGTCCGTTAATTTGCCGCGTGCCTTGATAGGAGCCAAAGTAGAAAAGCTTGCGCTTGATGATTGGGCCACCAATGGTGCCGCCGAACTGGTTCTGTTTCAAAGGAGGTCGAGGGACTCCCTGGCGGTTGAGAAAGAAGTCGTTCGCATTCAGAACATCATTGCGAAGAAATTCAAAAAGTGCGCCGTGAATTTGATCGCTGCCACTTTTCGTGACGACGTTCACGTTGGCCCCGGCGCCCCGGCCATAAGAAGCATCATATAGGCTGGTTTGCACCTTGAATTCCTGGATGGCGTCTGGATTGGGAATAGAAATGCCCCCGATCGACAAAATGTGCCCCGTGCCCTGGGTTTCCATGTTGCCGGCATCCTGCCCGTCCATTTGGTAGCTGTTATCCATGATGCGACCGCCGTTGACGAAAACGTCGACGGAATTTTTTCCTAAACTTCCCGCGTTCGGTACGGAACCCGAAACCCCTGGTGAAAGATCGAGAATTTGCGTGTAGTTGCGGCTGCTTAGGGGCAGAGCGGGAACGGTCTTGGCGTCAACGACGCCGCCATTTGCGGCGCTGTCGGTCTGCAAAATGTCGGCCACGCCTTCAACGGTCACCTGCTGAGTGGCTTCTCCCAACTGCAGGCGGATATTTACGGATGCAGTGGTCGCCACATCCACATTCACATTCGTGGTCGTTTGGGTTCTAAACCCAGCGGCCGCAACGGACACGGAGTACGTACCTGGCGGGAGCAGGGCGACGACGTAATCGCCGTCGTCATTGGTTTCTGCCGTCCTAACTAAGCTAGTAGCAGTATTCGTAGCCGTTACGGTTGCCTGAGGGATGGTGGACTTCGAGGGGTCGGTAATCGTTCCGACGATTTGGCCTGTAGCGGCAGTTTGCGCCCGAGCAGAGGGAGTCTGTGCGAGAAACAGTGAGGTGAGAACAAAGACGAGCGCTCCAATGAAGTTAGCCCGAGGGTTCATGGAAAACCTCCAGTAAACTTTGTTTGGCCCCGTCGGCCGTCCGCACGAGAACGGCCGTTTAAGTAGGTTTGTGGTGCAGTAGGTAACACTCGGGCAAAAGGGTGTCAAGCAATATTTCGGAACGCCGTTCCGCAATACGGAACACATGTACTGCGCTGCAACTCGATCGGTTCAAATTAATTCTTTGTCAGCATGGAGATATAAGAGAGCTTTGAGGAGAAGGCGTAGATTTCTCAGCTGGCGAACTTTTTCGATCCTGGGTTGAAACCCAGTTTCTGGGAAACCTCGGCGCTGGCTCGAAGCAGGGCTTGTCCAAAAAACGCCCTTCGTTCAGCGGTTAGTTTGTGCTTAAAAACCGAAAGGCTCATGGCCGCGATGGTCCTGCCGGAGAAATCGCGAATGGGGGCTGCGATACATCGCAAACCGGACATGTACTCTTCATTGTCATAGGCGAGACCTTCTCGGCGAATCATTGTGATTTCAGCGAGGAGAGCCGCCAGCTTGGTCTTCGTGCGAGGAGTAAGCTGCCGAAGCGTGAGATTCTTGTAGAGCGTCCGGATATCCCGGTCCGAGAGGTCTGCCAAGAATGCTTTGCCCAAAGCTGTGCAGTGCGCCGGAGCCCGGTGTCCCATTCCAAAACTGATACGGATGGGCTCTCTGCTTTCCTCGCGGGAGATATAAACAACGTCCGTGCCTTCCAGAATAGCCAAGTGACTCGCCTCGCCACATTCCCGGGTGAGTTGTTCGAGCGCGGGCACGCCAAACGTAAGCAACGAAGACTGGTGATTTAGTTGTTCGCCGAGTCGCGCAACCCGACTGCCCAAGACGTACTTGGACGTCGGCAAGTCAAAAACTGCGTACCCGACTGCCTCAAGGGTAGCGATGAGTCGGTGCACGGTACTTTTCGGAGAATTCAGGGCATCACTCAATTCCGTGATCCCCAAGCCATTGGGGGATTCGCCGAGCGTATCCAAGATACGCAGAGCTTTGATCAGGGACTTAACGGGTCTATTACTTCCTCGCGCTGAACGCCTTGCTTGCAGTTTCATTTGTTCGTCCGTGTCCCTCATAAACTTGCACGATCGATGGCATAAATATTCTGCAGCACGACTGCTCTTGCTATAGTACCTGGGACTTGCCATCGCGTCATTGCAGTGAATATCGAAGTTCCGCTAAGTACTATGACATGGAGGAGATGAGTGACTATTCTCGAGGCAATCCGAGCTGAAGAACGAAAGCTGGTGAAGCAGCTGAGCAAGCTGCAGGGCGATCTAGAGGGGATTCGAAATGCAGCGAGAGCATTAGGCCACTCGGCAAATGGCCAAGCAAAAACAATCAAAAAGAGAGTGCTGTCGGCGGCTGGCAGGGCAAAGATCGCAGCGGCTGTCAGAAAGAGATGGGCTAAGGTGAGGGCGCAGGCGAACAAAGCTTCCAGCTAGTGCCAGCGTATCTGGCCGCGACCCACGGAGTGTGTGTCCTTTTGTTGAATCCACTACGACAATCAGACTTTCCCTGAGCACTGCGCGAGAAAGTGTCCCTTGCGTTGCCACCTATCGTGCGTACGTCCCGCGACACCGATTCTGGCAGGGACAAGCCCATTGCAAAGCAGCGAAAAGATCGATTCTACTCGTCGCGTAGGGTATTGGCGGGGTCGATTCTAGCGATTTTCAGGGTTGGTAAGGCGGCCGCCAGCAGAGTCACCAATATGAGCGCGACGACAACGGTGCCGAGGGTAGGCGGGTCGTAAACGCCGATGCCATAAAGGGCGTGACGCATGACTTGTAGCACTCCCGCCGCCAGAATGAGCCCCAGAAGGACGCCCATTCCAGAGGCAATTACGCCGGACTGGCCGATTTGAAACATTGCCTGGCCGACCGTCGAGCCCAAGGCCATGCGGATACCGATCTCGCGTTTCTTCTGCGCCACGATGTTCGCCACCAAGGCGAAGATGCCGACCGCACTCAGCAGCAGCGCCAGCGATGCCATGGCGGTCAGAAGCGCGACTTGGATTCTCTGGGTCGTAAGGGTCGCAGCCATAAGGTCCTTCATATCGTAAAAACCGGAAAAGGGCAGGTTGGGATCGGCGCTGGCCATAGCATTCTGCATTTGCGCATTTAGGCCCTCCACGGGGCCTGCGGTGCGAACAATCCAGCTTGGCTGGAACCAAGCATGAACCAAAGAAAGGGATTTGCTTTCCAGGATTTGCGCAGCGGGGCGATAGATGGTCTGCTGGCTGGTCAGAGGCGCCGGGTCCGCAGTCAGGCCGCCAGCGGAGGATGCTACGGTGTCCGCAACGACGCCCAAGATCAACAAATTCTGTTTATTGCCAGTGGCGAGATATCGCCCCACGGGGTTCTCGGAGTGGAGAAACTGGCGAGCAAAGGTCTGGTTGATGATGATGACCTGCTGCGACTCCGGACCATCCGCATCGCTGAAGGTTCGACCCGCCAGCACGGGAATCTGCAAGGTTTCGAAATATCCAGGTGTCACATAGAGCGCGCCGGTTGAGATCTCCTGTCCTGCCTCCTTGCCGTCGGTTAAGGTGACCCCATCGATTAGAGCGCGCTCATATGGAAGTGACAAGCCGACACCGGCATTCTGCACTCCGGGAATCTGCCGCATGGCGGCGAGGCTCTGAGCGAGTAACTTCCGGAAGGTCGCGGGGTCGTGGTATCGGACATCATCCAGAGATGTTTTAGCTGTGAGCAGCCCATTCGGGTTGAAGCCGGGGTTCATGGTTTCGAGGTGGATAAGCGTGCGGGCCAGAAGGCCAGCGGCAGCCAGCAGCACAACCGTCAGTGCAACCTCTCCTGCAATCAGCGCTTGGCGAAGGCGAACCGCGCCACCGCCGATTACGGCGCGGCTGGTGATCGAAGAGCGCAGGTCGATTCTCCTCGTGATTAGCGCCGGCAGCATGCCGAAGAACACGCTGGTCAAGAGGGAGAGAACCAGCGTGAAACCCAGGACGCGGCCATCGAGAGGAACGTCGGCAACCGGTAGAAAGTTTTGAGGCAGAAGCAGCAACAGCGAGCGCTGGGCGAGCAGGCCGACGCCAACGCCCGCGGCGCCTCCGACAAGGGCGAGGAGCAGATTTTCGATCCACAGCTGCCGCTGCACCTGCCAAGGGGACGCGCCAAGACTGACACGAGTTGCGATTTCAGAGGTGCGGCGCAGCATGCGCACGAGGGTCAAACCGGCGAGATTGGCACAGGCGATCAGCAGGATGAATGCGGCCGCTAACATCAGGGCCAGCACCGGAGATTGAAGCGAGTCGGTTTCGCCTCTTTGCAAGGGCACGGAGTAGTAGGTGATCTGAACGCCGGAAGTGCCTTTGAGAAAGTGCTGCACCCGGCCACTGCGGGACCACGCGCGATTCATTTCGGCATCTGCCTGTTGCCAGGTTGCAGTGTCGCGGAGCCGCATGATCACTTGAAAGTTGGTTCCGACGCCTGCGCCCTCGCGGCTGGGCTGGAGGGCGATGTACACATCGGCGTTCAATGGTGTGTTTGCGCCCTCGGGCAGAACGCCAATGATGGTGTACGGCTCGCTCTTCAACAACATGGCTTGCCCCACCACGTTTGGATTGGCGGCAAAAGCGGTGCGCCAAAGCGAGTAGCTCAAGATGGCCGTTTTGGGGCCGTGCGGACGGTCCTCGTCTTCTGAGAAATTGCGCCCGAGAAAAGGATGAAGAGCCAACACATCAAAATAGTGTGCCGAGACACGGCCCGCGTGGAGATATTGCACGAGCGCGCCGGCTTGGAGGTTTACCCCGGAAGTCCTGCCATTCGATACGGCGGAGAGTAAAGAAGGCACATTGTCGCGTAGCAGCTCCCACTGTTCTCCGTCGATATTTCGCCGCATGTTGTAGGCGTCCGGACCAGTGGTCCGGGCGTAAAGCGCGGCCAGGCGCTCGGGATGAGAGTAAGGAAGGTCCTTGAGCAGCAGGGCGTTGACGATGGAAAAGATCGCGGTGTTTGCGCCGATCGAGAGCGCAAGGGTGAGAATCACGGTAACGGTGAAACCCGGATTACGCATCAGCATGCGAATGCCGAAGCGAACGTCCTGCCGGAAATGATCCCACCACAGCCAGCGGCCGGATTCGTAGAAACGCTCCTCGGCCTGGAGCCTGTTGCCAAAGGTACGGCGCGCCGCAGCTTGCGCGTCTTCGCTGCTCAGCCCTTGTTCCTGCAGACGCTCGGTCTCCAGCTCGATGTGGGCTTCGATCTCCGCTCGGAAGTCGCCGTTTCTTCGTTTGCGCCGGAACATGGTTTCACCTCACACGCTTCATTCCTCAATAGCTTGAGCCCCGAGAACCCGAGCGATGGCGGCCGACAGCCGCTTCCATTTGGTGGTTTCCTTCACCAGTTGCTTGCGGCCTGCAGCACTGAGCGAGTAGAAGCGCGCTTTCCTGTTATTGGTTGAAGTTCCCCACTTGGCAGAAATCCAGCCGCGCTCTTCGAGGCGCTGGAGAGCGGGATAAAGGGCGCCGTGTTCGACCAGGAGCTCCCGTTCGGAGGTCTGCTGGATAGCGCGGGCGATGCCCTGGCCATGCTGCGATCCAAAGATCAGCGTGCGGAGAATCAGCAGGTCGAGCGTGCCCTGTAGGAGGTCGAGGGGCTCCGTCAAATCTTTTTTGGCTGGTTGGGTAGGCATTTCACCCAAGTATCAGTATCCATGGGTAAGATGTCAACCCAAAAGGATTGCACGGCGGCAATCAAAGAAAACGAGAGTGTGAAAAACACATTCCGAATGACGACTTCTGACATTCCATCACAGCGCTCGAATATAAAGGACGTTTTCGAGTGGAATTCGCATGGTTCGGGGCAGTTGCTCCCCAATTGTTCTCCATGCTCGACGTCAAAGCCAACAACTGCGGTGATTGATCAATTTCAACGACCTGAAGATTTACGTCAGACATGCCACAATCACTCGTTGGGTCGATCAGAACGCTCGCCCACGAATTGGCCCATGAACTGCTGCACCGCGGTACCACGTCTCGCCGAATCCGCGAGACCGAAGCGGAGGCCACCGCGTTCCTGGTTTGTCACGCGATCGGGCTCGAAACCGGTTCCGCGGCGTGCCACTACATTCAGCTGTGGAACGGAGATGCCCAACTCCTTAACCACAGCCTCGGACACGTGCGGTAGGCGGCCTCGAAAATGCTCACCGCGCTCACGGATCGGTGAGTGATGCGCAAATTCCGAGGACCCGCTTATGCTGCCGTAGCTGGACGGCGGGTCCGCCCCATAGCTAGTTTCTGGGCGAACGAAAGCAGGAGTTTTCTATCCGCCTCGCCTGCCTGACTGAGGCACTTCCTGAGCTTGTGAAGGTATACCGCTTGTTTCCCCGAGCTGCCCCAAACAATGTCGTCCGCCGTCTTCCTCTTCAACAAATTCGGTAGCTTAGGGGGCTCATCACCCTTATAGAAAAGCTGATACAGCGGCACTTCCAGAGCTCGCGCCATCTTCTCCAGCGTTTCGATTGCTGGCACGGTATGGCCGTTTTCGACTCGCGAAATGTAGCAACGCAGCAACCCCGTCCGCTTCTCGATATCCCCTTGCGAGAGATTCTTGTTCTCCCGCAACTCCCGCAAACGATCTGCGATCACCATGATTTCCCCTTTCTGAAACTGCAAAATGGCGGGGACGCACGAATAGGATATAAGTCCACGCCTCTCTTTCCAAACGAAACCAGATCAGGGTCACTGATCATCAATGGACAACATAACGCTATTCCGCTTCCACAAGCCTCATTGTCACGCCGATCACCCGTCCCACAATTTCCGCTTCGCGTGGATAGGCGAACCGCCGCACCTGGCATTTCGATTTCGGGTGCGGTACGGCGTTCAGGTAGCCATCGAGCACCTCGCACCAACTGCATATATATTCGCCCCGAAGTTCCACGAAATAGATTGGCCGGTCGTGTTCGTCCTCCCACTTCGCAGCCAAGACCTTCCGTTGATTCTGGTCGATTTGAACGATCGAGCCGGGCCGAATAATGGGGAACATCGTCCGGTCGGAAAGGCCCACGACCCCATATACTCCGTTACGAAGGTCCAGATGCTGGATAAGGCGAATCGGGATCTCTCCCCAAATTTTGCCGAGCTTCGCCAGAAGATTTGTCCGGTCGAACTTGAATTGTCTTCCCGGTTTCAGCGGCACCACGATCGTGTCGTCCGCTTCGGTGGAACGAGACGCTAGCTGTGTTCTCGAGGGTGCAAACATGGCCTGATCGCGGCCAAAGTCGCTGAGGTTGCAACCGAAAAACGAAAAGATACTCGACCAGTGCACATTGTAAATCGCTCCAAGGGCGTACTGTTTGCAGAGGCTCGGCTTGTAGGTGCCGTTCTCGATGTTATTCAGCCAGCCGCGCGACACGATGTAGTCCGGATTCTGCTTCTTTTCCGCCAAACGGCGGCTTCGCTCTTCGACTTGCCGCAGGGTCAATCCGAGACGCTCGCGTATTCGCTTCAAGCGAATACCTACCCTTTCGGATTGCCCGCTTGCTTCCATGAGCCCGGACCGATTTTGTTACGTCGTTACTACACATCTCGGAACGTGCAGCAAGTTAGCGCAAGGGCTCCGAATCGCTCCATGTTTCCACCTTTTGTCCGGGATTCAGGACAACGCCGCTGTCTCTAAATACGGCCAGTCAAGACTTTTCTTCCACCTTTTTTTCGATCCACTGTGGACTTGCGGGACTATGCCAACCCCTCCCAGCCCCGCTCTTGCGGATCGCGTCCGTTCGATTCTGGCAGCCCGCCGGTTGTCGCTCGCGGAAGTGTCCAGGCTGTCGGGAAGTCAATTCGACGGAAAGCGTGCCTTCCGAATCCCTGCCAATTTCTACGACGCGTTACGCCGCGCATCGTTCAGCCCCAGCCTCCATCAGATCTTCTCGTTAAGCGTGCTCACCCACTATCACCTCGCCGACTGGCTATCTGTATTCGGGTTCTCATTCGATGATGCATCTCGTTTTCAAGCTTCTTGGTCTCGCTTCCATACTGCCGAGTTGGATGCGCGTGTGTACAACCCAAACATCCATGTGGCCTGGTTCAAAGAGGTTCGACCCATGTCACTCGGCGCGAAATTGACGCCGCTGAACCAGTGGCTGAACGGAGAGACGATCCAGCCACTCGAGTCGCTTTCTAACAGGTTGAGACCTTCGTTCCGCTACATAAAAATCGGTACGCGCGACGCGTACGCTTTCCCAGATCTGCTGCCCGGAAGCATCGTGCGCATCAACCATCGCATTTCTTTCAAGCAGCTACTCAACAAGCAACCGACGGACCATATTCTGGCCGTACAGCACAGCAGAGGGATTGTTTGTAGCCGTCTCCGTCTAGCCGGTCGCGGCCGAATTGTCCTGTGCTCCAGACAACTTCCGTACGCTCCAGTTGAGCTGAAGTTAGACACGGAAGCGAGAATCTTGGGAGTCGTTGATCTAGAGATTCGCCCGCTGGCATCAACGGAACCACCGGAAGTCTTACCGACTGCAGGTCGACTTTGGACCCCGAGAGAAATAGGGTGGCGGCCGCTAGCCCATCGCGTGGGCGAAGAAATCCGTCGCGCTCGAATTCAATCCGGGCTGTCGTTTCGCGAAGCATCGAAGCGCACCGCGGAAATCGCCAGAATCCTTCAGCACCCGAACTATTTTTGCGCGCCAGGCGCGCTTTCCGATCTTGAAGCGCGTGATCTTTTTCCACGCCACGTGCACAAGCTTATTTCCTTAAGCGCGGTGTACTGTTTATCGATTGCAGGCCTCGCAAGCCTTGTCGGCCTCCAGCTGGAGCATGCCGGCCAAGAGGCAATGCCGGATGACTGGAAACAGGCCTCGCTTCGGCAAGAGCAAGAGGTTCCGCAACCTTCAGGCTTCTTAAAAGCGGTTCAGGATACGTTTGAAGAGGTCCCCTATTTTCTTCGGGGAGCTCTGCCTGCGGTCCTGGGACTACCGAATCTTTCCGTTCGAGATCTCTTTTGGGCAGGAGCCACCCAGGGCGTCACCCATCCTTACCTGAGAAACTGCGTCTTCCTTGCCGTAAACCGTAGAGATAAAACCCCTACCCAATCGCTGTCTTCTCCTGTTTGGGCTCAGCCTTTGTACGTTCTCGAGACACGAGATGGAAAGCGCCTGTGTGCAGCCTGCAGCCTCCAAAACGGAACGCTCGTCGTCCGCCCTTGCACTTCCATATACGGAGACTTGGTGCGATTGCGAAACCGCGTGGACGCAGAGGTGATCGGACGAGTGATGGCCACAGTCCGGCTTCTGCGCAGTCGACGCGACGTCGACCCAGGCATTTGAGGCCGCGATCTAAGCACTCCAGACCTTTGCGCAATCGCGCGTCACAAGGGCGAACAGTCATAGTCGCCGTATGCGGCAGATTCAGAGTGCAGCGTCAGCATCAATTCACAGTTTTCTTTGCACAGTTCGCATTCGCGAACATTTTCCCAAGCTGCTGGTAACTCGCACTCTTGTCTGACAACGTGCAGGACACGGAAGCGGTTTAGTAGTCGCCGCGCCGGGAGGGCCTCATGCTTCCAAAAACAGAGCGGCCTCGTTGCGTACACACCCCCGATGGCAGCGTGATTCTCGACATCGATCACGGCAGGATGTTCACCCTCAATTGCACTGCCTCGGTAATCTTCCAGCTCTTGGAGCGCGGATTACGCGAAGACCAGATTGTCGAAAAGCTCGTCCAAACATTTCACATCTCAGAGGATGTTGCCAGAAGCGACCTCACCGATTTGTGCCAGTCTCTCGAGAACTATGCCCTGCTCCCAGCGCACGAGAATTGAGACTGGAGTAGCCATGGCCGTACGCGCTGACACTAAAACGGAAGTCTGGCGGCTCATTATCTTCCGCCGAGATGCGTCGGAGTTGCTGGTTTGCGAAAACGAAAAGCGATTGCGCCTTCCCCGCCTGGACATTCCGGAACGAACACGTGTTGCGCACGCCCTAAATGCTCGAATCAAAGCTATTTGGGATATGGACGTCTTTTGTCTGTATCCACTCGCTCCAAGCACCGCCTTCCCCAACGATCTCCTTCCCCCTTGCCACGTAATTGAAGCGCACCCACTCGCTGCTGCTGCACCTGAAGGTTCAACGTGGCTGCCCATCTTCGCGCTGCTGGAAGTAACCTTCGCCGACCCTGCGGATTTGGCTGCGATTGCCCAGTGGCGAAGCGACCTCATCGAGCTTGTCTCCAACAGAAATCACACCCCTCTAGGAAGTCCAAGATGTCTTGAGCACCTCCAAACATGGGTGCGAGCTGCACTGCAGCCCTTCGGCCTAAGGCTCCGAAAACAGTTTGTCCAATTCAATGCGAGCAAGTCCTTCAACTTGACTCGATTTGAAACGGACGGTGATGCGGTCTGGTTCAAAGCCACAGGCGAACCGAACATACGTGAACTTGCGATTTCTCGTGGCTTGGCACAGTTGTTTCCAGATTTAGTTCCAAGGGTACTTTCCACTCGCGAGGACTGGAATGCTTGGCTCAGTCTCGATGTCTGCGGTACTCATCCCGACGGGGATTCGGAGATCAAGATATGGACGGACGTCGCATCAACGCTTGCCAACTTACAGATCGCATCCATCGGTAATGTCCTGCACCTCATCGATATCGGTTGCAAGAATGCACGCGCCCGTACTCTTATCCCGCTTGTAGAGCCCTTTCTGGATGCGATGGGAAGACTAACGGACCAGCAGGTAAAGCCCATCGCTTCTTCCGTGTCCCAGCAGGATCTCGCTGCACTTGGCGTACAGCTCAAGGACCTGCTGTCGGATCACGAGAATGTCGACATCCCGGATACCCTGGGACATTTTGATTTCAATCCCGGGAACATTGTCGTTTCTGGAAAACGCATCGTCTTCCTCGATTGGGCGGAAGCGTTCGTAGGTCATCCTTTCCTGACTCTCCGTTATTTAGCTGAATACATGCGGCGCCTTTTTCCGTCGGCTAGTTGTTGGGAATCTCATCTGACATCCGCGTATCTCAAACCATGGCGGTGTTGGTTAGGGCCGCGGGAAATCAGTAGAGCTCTCGCAGTTTCGCCCTTCTTGGCGATCGCTGCCTACGCGCTTTCGCTCCGAGCGTGGCGGGACGCCACGCAATGCGCTGATCCGCAAACCGCTCGGTATCTTCGGAGCCTGACGCGACGTATGAAACGCGAAGCGGCATCTTGGGCAGCCCAGAAGTTCCAACGTGCTTCCACGTCTCCTCCTTCAATTGCCGAGGTGTCCGCATGTCATTTCTCGTCCTAAGGGCATATTGCATGCTGATTCTCTTTGATTCCTACCTCGCGCGACGCAATTTCGCTGCGCTCTATGCTGCTGTGAGGAAGCGGACTTGCGCCAAGGAGAGGCGTTGCCCTGATGCGGTCGAACGCGTTTGCTCCGCCGTGGATATCGCCTCTATTTGGTACTGGAAGGAAATACTTTGCTTGCAGCGATCGGCTGCCACGGTCTCCCTCCTCAGGGCCTACGGCGTTCCAGCCCAGCTAGTTCTGGGTGCGCAAACCATGCCGTTCAAAGCGCACGCCTGGGTCGAAGTAGAAAGCCGTGTCGTCAACGACCGATCGTACACTCCAGAGATTTACGCCGTGCTCGACAGAATCTGATCCTGGAGAGCGGGAGAGGAGTCGAACGTGAGCGTCCAGTTTGGGAAATGGAATCTGGACGGCAAACCGCCGGATCGCGGCTACGTTGAAAACGTTCAACGGATCATTGCTCCCTACGCCCCGGACGGCGCAGGCTCCTTCATGGGCGAGAGTATCAGCCTCCACTTTCAAGCCTTCCACACCACCAAGGACTCTCGCGCGGCGAGTCAGCCTTATGTCACATCCTCCGTTGTCGTGACCTGGGACGGTCGTCTGGATAACCGGGCCGAATTGATCGGCCAGATGCGAGACGCATTGACCAACGATTCCTCCGATGTCGCGATCGCCGCGGCCGCGTATGCAAAGTGGGGTATCACCGCGTTTGGCAAACTCGTCGGCGACTGGGCCTTCGTGATCTGGGATCGAAAAACTCAATCTCTCATTTTGGCCAAGGATTTTGTCGGCACGCGCTCGCTCTACTATTCTGCCGACAATGATCACATCACTTGGAGCACCCTTCTCGATCCCCTGGTACTCCTCGCAACGAAATCATTCTCGCTTAGCACGGAGTATATTGCGGGAAGCCTCTCCTACTTGCCGGCTGCTTCCTTAACGCCTTTTGCCGGGATTTGTGCCGTTTCACCGTCCTGTTACGTCCTTCTGGAAAAACGAAGGCAAACCACCTGGAAATATTGGGATTTTGATCCAAACACGAGGATTCGTTATCACATCGACGGAGAATATGAAGAACACTTCCGCAGCGTCTTCCGCCAGTCCGTGTGCCGGCGACTTCGCTCCGATGCTCCGGTCCTTGCCGAGCTAAGCGGTGGGATGGATTCCTCGTCGATCGTGTGTGTGGCGGACAGTATCCTCGCCGCGGGCAATTCCGAAACCCCACGCCTCGACACGATTTCCTACTACGATGACGCGGAACCCGGCTGGAATGATCGTCCCTATTTCGAGTTGGTCGAACGACACCGTGGCTTGAGCGGTTGCCATATGGATGTTGGTTGGCGAAACTCCTTTCGGATCAACTTTGGTGACGGCCGCTTCTCTCCTGTTCCCGTGGCCCCAGGCTATTCGCCAGAATTCCATGAACAATTCGCTTCGTCGATGGCGCTTCACGGAAACCGCGTCGTACTTTCCGGAATAGGGGGCGATGAAGTCACGGGCGGAGTGCCAACATCGGTACCCGAAATTTGCGACTTGCTGGCAATGGGCCAGCTTCTTCGGCTCGCCAGCAAACTCAAGCTCTGGGCCTTGCACCAAAGGAAACCCTGGTTTCATGTCTTGTGGGAGGCCGCCAGGCGGTTTGTTCCGCCCGTACTCGTTGGAATGCCAAAGCACAAGGGACCGGAGCCCTGGCTCGATCGGAAGTTTGTGAAAGAGCATCGCGCTGTGCTCTATGGATACCAACGCAACTGTAAAGTATTCGGACCACTGCCAAGTTTCCAAGAGAATTTGTTCACACTGGAAAAACTCCGTCGACAACTTGCGTATGAAACTGCGGCCGCACAAGTACTGTGCGAGACGCGATATCCCTACCTCGATCGCGACTTACTGGAATTCCTATACAGCATTCCGCGCGAACAGCTCGTCCGCCCGGGTCACCGTCGTTCCCTAATGCGTCGCGCGCTCATTGGAATCGTCCCGGAGGAAATCCTGAACAGAAAAAGAAAGGCCTTTGTTGCCCGAGCACCAATGGCCAGTTTCGTAAGAGACTGGTCGACCTTGACCGAGATCACCCGCGACATGATGAGTAGCCGGCTCGGAATCATCAGTGCGGAAGAGTTTTTGCATGGCTTGCAGAAGGCTCGACAAGGCGCGGAAGTGCCGCTCGTGGCTCTACTGCGCGCGTTGAGCGTGGAAGCTTGGCTGCGCATGCTTGCCCGGCGTGGACTCCTGCCTGGTCACACAGACAGTCAGAAATCTCCAATCTTTGCTGCCGCACACACGTTGCCGCAGCTCAAGTGAAACGGATTCGACTAGCTAGCTCGATAAAGGGAAGGAGGTGATATCCGTGAACTACGAGAAGCCCGAAGTTGTCCTTATGGCGCCGGCCATCGACGCCGTCCAAGGACCGTTGGAGAAGGGCTCGGGGGCTTTCGACCCGAAGCCCACCGACGGCGCATACACTGCGGATGAGGAGTAGGCCAATGGCGCCGGAGCGGAAAGTTCTTCCGCTCCGGCGTTTCCAAATGACGTGGCAGGAAATGCTTAGCGTTCAGCAGCTCTTCCTTGTAGATACTGATCGAACCAAGCAATTACGCGAGTGGCAAAATCCACTTGGTTTGAATGCCCCCAGACGCCCGGCCAGTGATCCTCCCCATAGTATTTGGCATACTCCACCGACTTCCCCAGGCGGCGCAAACCCACGAAGATTTCTTCCGCCAAGAAGGGAAAGACTCCATCCACCTCACCGTCAAAGGCGCCGTGGACGATTAGCAATGGCGTTTTGATTCGGTCTAGAAACAGCGCCGGCGAATTCGCCACGTAGCGATCGAGGTGATCCCACGGAGGCCCACCCATACGAAATTGCCCCGCCTCTGAGATTGCCACGCCGTAGCTCGTTCCGCTGTTCGTCATCTGACCGTAACCCGAAATCAAGTTGCCCAATGCACCGCTGATCATCGCGGCCTTGAAGCGCGGAGTCTGCACCAGCAGACAGAGCGTGCTGTATCCTCCGTAGCTGTGGCCCATAAGTCCAAGCCGATCGGGGTCCGCGACTCCCATCTCCACCACTTTATTCACGCCAGGTAGAACGGTCTTCATGAGGTCCTGCATAGGCGTACCCACGCGCAGTGGAGCGTCTGGCAGCAGCACCGCGTACCCCCTCGTGGCAAACAACTGAAGGTTTTCAGCGAGGTCCCGTTGCATGCCAAAGCGGTACACGGAATTGGACTGAAGAGATCCACCATATACCTTAACGAGCAAAGGATACCGCCTTCCCTGCTGATAGCCCGCCGGCAGGAGCAGAGCTCCGTGGAGTAGCTCGCCATCGAGGCCATTCCAGGAAATAACGCGACCCTCGCCCATCGCGTATCGCTCAAGCTGGGGGTTCGAGTGGGTCACTTGTCGGGGATCAGTAAAGGCTGCATTGGACATCCAAAGATCAAGGCTGTGCTGTGTGTCTTGGGCAAGATAAACAATTTGCTCACCATCTCTTGACACGGCCGTTGCGTACTCCAGAGGTGTCGAGAAAGACTTGTTTTCTTCGCGAAGCCTGCCCGATGCCCCTGAGGTAAGGTCAATGCGAAAGAACCCTGTTCGTTTCTCTTCGCCATCGAACGTCATCACCGTCGTCGAATGACCACCATCTTGCACCCACAGTTGTCCCGGTAAAGCCGCAGAAATAAGGTTGATCGTTCGGCCGGGAATAGCGATGACTTTTTGACTGCTTCCGGAGGTGATCGACGCCTTCCATAGTGTGTCTGCGCCGACGAAGAACACATGCTGTCCCAAGGCATCCCACAAAGGGGGCTGTGATCCCAAGCCGGAGAGGCTTGTGCCCAGATTGGACGTTACATTCGTAGCTGTTCCCGATACCGCAACCACGAAACACTCTTCTCGGGCGTTCAAGCTGGCTGTCTTAAAAGCGATACGATCCGAATCGGGCGACCAACTCAATGCCGATCCTTCTGCCCCCAGGGGCACTCTGGATGCGACGATACGACCCTGTTTCGTTGGAGGCGAATAGACGAGGATGTCGTAGAGGATTTCTTGCGACGCCGGCGATGCAAAGCCCAATGCCCTTGCGTACGCGACCCGCGTGCCATCCGGAGACAACCAATATTGGGCAATATTTTCTTTCCTGGCGACGGTTTGCACTTCAGCTGTTTCGACATCCACGAGCGCCAAATCCGAAAGCATATAGCTAAGGTCCCAGGCACCTGATTGAGTTGCTGCCTGCCCACGATCAGTCGTAGATGAGCGATAAAGTGCTATGCCCCGATTGCGCTCCAATGGATCGACTTCTGGGCTGGAAGGACGATCAGCCTTTTCGATTGTCGTACTCTCGGACACTATTTTGACCAGGATCTGCTTCCCGTCAGGAGTCCACTGGAGGGGATTGCGGAGAGATCGGATCACCCTATCAGACAGTCTCCGCAGTTTGTTGTTGCTTGCCTCCCATACCCACAGTCGCGCCGCGCCATCTCGATCCGAATAGAACGCGACTCGCCTACCGTCAGGAGACCAGGCCGGCGACCAGTTGTTTCCTTGCCCATTTGTTATTTCTTCGGACTGGAAAGAGTCGACACGGGTCACCCATATGTCGCATCCGTTCGCGAAAGTGGAAGCTCCAGTTGCCAGGAAGTAAGTTCGCCCGAAGCGGGTCTGCATCCGACCATTATCTTGCAGCGTGTAAGCGACCCACTTGCCATCAGGAGAGAGAGTGAACGGCATGTACTCGCCGAAGATGCGTGCTGCGAGCATATCCGGCACGGGAATGCTGGTCAGTTGCCTGCTCTGTGCCGCTGTGCTGACGCCCCAGCCTACGAACACCAAGAGCGCAGACGATGCCAGGCTCGAGAGCACAACCAAACGCCGTGTGCCTTTCGACGGACGACCTTTGCCGCTGCTCACGCCTGACAATCGATCCATAAATTGGGACCGTCCATGCGCACCCTTCCGACCTAGGGGAATTGCAACTGCCGAACGACGGGAAATTGACGGATCATCCTGCACCTGCGCAGGAGACGCTAGGACGAAGTCATCCCGGCAATGCGCCGTTAGAACACCAACTTGAGGGCCAGCTGTACGCTGCGAGGTCCGCCCACTTGGTACAAGGGATCGAACCCTCCGCCGCCCGAGTTCGATAGCCCCGAACTGCCTCCATTCAGGTTCTGGCCAAACATCTGACTCGACAAACCGAAGCCGCCCTCTCCAAATGCCCCACTCGGCTGGCCAAAGTTCGGATGGTTGAAGATGTTGAAAATTTCCGCGCGAAACTGCAGCCGAATCGATTCGCGAATAGGAAAGTCCCGATGCATCGCAAAGTCACATTGCGAAAGTCCGAACCCTCTCAGGAAATTTCTCGGAGTCGTGCCCTGACGCACTGGAAGTTTCGTAGTAGTGTCGATCGGAGGGTCCGCAAATGCTTCGGGATTGAATGCCTTTCGTCCTGGATATTGTTGGCCATACAAGTACAAAGGCTGCCCCGCCACGAGATCCGGTCGAACGTCAGCAAAGAATCCCCCGTTGAACTTGGAAAAAGCCGCATCAGAAATGTCGACAGGGGGAGCCGAGCTGACATGTACGATGCCTTGCAAAGACCAACCCCCCAAGATTTTCGCGCTAAGAGCACGTCTATCGACCCCGGGAATTTCGTAGGTGGCACCGGCAGAAAAGACGTTCCGAATGTCAAAATCCGACGGTCCACGGTTGGAACCTGCGATTGCGGGCGCGAAGTTATTGGACGCGAGGGCTCCCGAACCTGCCGAACCTGTATCAATCGAGTGCGACCACGCGTAGGAAGCAAGAGCCTGGACTCCGCGCGACAACCTGCGGTTGAACTGCACTTGCAGCGCATCGTAGTCCGATGTCCCGGCGTTGGTTACCAAATTTGCCGAGGCGATATTCGGGCTGGGCGACGCAACGCTGACAGTCTGAAGGAGTCGCCGGCCGGCAGCTCCTACATAGGAAGCGGAGACCGTTTGCTGTTTTCCCAATCCCTGCTCGAAGGCGATATTCCATTGAAGCGTGTACGGGAGTTGAAGGTGAGGATCGAAGGCATACAAAGCCCCGCGGTTGGCCGCGCTGGGCGGAACGATGGGGGGAGGAGCGACGTCCGCAGGGTTCGACGGGAATGTTCCACCGAGTGTCTCGACAAGACTTCCAAACGGATAACGCCCCGATCCAATAAGGTTCCCCGTCTCAGAAGTCGCGAGGTCGTAGAAAACCCCAAATCCACCGCGGAGAACCGACTGCCACCGCTCGTTTCGAGAAAGTTGGTAGGCTAAACCCAAACGAGGCGCGAGGTTTCCGTATGTCATTTCAAATGGTGTGGTCCCTGGCGGCGACAAAGCCAGTCCCGATAGATCGCCTAGGTTGAATCCCGTGGCTGCGGCGAACCTCGGGTTCGATTTCGGTACAAAATCCAAGTCCCAGCGCAAACCGTAGGTCAGAGTAAAGCGGGGCGCGAAACGCCACGTATCTTGGGCATAGCTACCTAGATTTCGAAACAGGAAAGTTGGCTTGAGACCGGAGAAGATCACATTCTCGAGGGGTTCACCGGAGAGTGCGGAGGGAACATCAAGGAACAGTGGTTCTTGCAAGTACACGAACGGCCCGTATCGCGGCGACAACCGACGGTAATCCATTCCCAATTTCAAACTATGGGAGCCGATTCGCACAGAAAAGGCATCGACGAAATTGATCTGCCTCTGTAGGTTGTTCTGGTTCTGTCCAACAGTCAGATTGCCGTCCTGTAAAGAAAAAATAAAAAAGATGAAGCCGGCATTTTGCGTGCTGTAGGGACTGGGAAAAGGAACAGAGGATAGGGGCACTGCTCCCCCGAAATTGTCCAAATAAGAATAATTTGAAGCGTTCGTCCGGCTGTAGTTGAACCTGAGGTCATTGCTGGCAACGGGCGACAACATCCACACCGACCCGAGGGTTACTGTCTGCGTGGAGATCTCCGTTGGCGATACGGTGCTTAAAGACCCTCCACTGCCGCGCAAAACATTCTTGGAGGGTGAGTAGTTGTAGCGGCCGAAAAGAGTAACTTTCTCGCTCAACTTGTCATCGATCCGAACGCTGTATGCGTCGAGCGACGCCTGGTTGGAGTAGGTAGCATTGAAGTCATAGGCACCTGGAATGGGTTGACCCAGCACGTCTTTGGCCTGGGGTCCATTCGGAAGGGGAAACGCGTTAAGGTAGGGCTGCATGCTAGGTAGAGCGTTCTGGCGCGAATTAGGATCAGCGGGGTCCGCGCCGGGAACCGTAGTGAGCGTGGTCTGCGGAAGACGCAGTCGAAGACCCTCATAGGAAAAGAAAAAGAACGCGCGATCTCGGAGGATCGGACCGCCCAAGGTACCGCCGAAGTCGTTCTGCCTCTCCATCGCTTTCGGCAGTCGGGGATTGTTTGTGTACCCGTTGAACCAATTTCCAGCATCGAGCGCATCATTGCGAAAATAATCGAAGAGTGTGCCCCGAAATTGATCCGTGCCACTTCGCGTGGCGATGGCAATCTGGCCTCCCGGAGTTCGCCCGAACTCCGGTGCGTAAGTGGAAGTTTGGATCCGAAACTCCTGCATGGCGTCGACGGAAACTAGGCTATTGGTTCCACCCATGGCACTGAACGAACCGAGTGAACCCGACAATCCATTGCCTGGATATCCCGTTTGGTTCACTCCTATTCCGATGTTGGCGCTCACACCATCCACCATCCAATAATTCGAGGAGGCACGTTGTCCGTTCACGCTGAATTGCCCGTTGTCATTGTAGTTGCTGGCCGTTTGAACGACCCCGGGAGTCAGTTCGATCAGGGCCTGGAAGCTCCTGCCATTCAAGGGGAGATTTTCGGCAAATTGCCGGTCCACTACCGTGCTGACCGCCGCTGACTGTGTATTGATAAGCGGAGCGCCCCCCTCCACGGTGACCGTAATGGACGTGGCTCCGATGGGCAGCATGAAATTGATCGACAAGGCATCCTGCACGCTGACCACGATGTCGGGCTTGATGATCGTCTTGAATCCGACCTTCGATGCCTGGAGACGATAGGGCCCGGGCGGAAGGTTCGAGACAACGTAGATTCCTTCCGCATTGGTTCGTCCGGGATATTGCACACGCGTCGTATCGTTGACGACGATAATTTCGGCGTCCGCGACGGCCGCGCCCACGGGATCGGTTACGATTCCGCTGATCGTTCCACTGGGGGACTGCCCGAAGCAGGTCTGGACAAGCAGGAATACGACAAAAAAAGCACACACCGATTCGCGGCGTTGCAAAGGATCCTCCCGGTAGTGAGGGATCGGTCCTCACTACACGGTCTATGCAGATGCCCGGTATTTTTGTCTCAAAGATCCTTTGTCTGGAAAGCAGGACAGTTCCAAACAACTAACGGTTGCAATTTCATGGATGGTTCGGGCTAACCCGGAGATAGGCGAATAGCAACTGCTTACCACTCGGATGCTGGCTTCCACCGTGAGGTTCGACCGTCACAAACACTGCATCAATATCTCCCAGCGTCTTTGGATCGTCGGCCTTTAGAACCCAACGTTTCTTGCTCACATTGTCTTCGTAAAAGATGCCCAGGCTGCGCGCTTGATCCCTGTCCGGTCCTTTTCGGCCCCAGGCTTGGAAGGAACCTGCGTTTTGAATTCCGGGCTGAGCATCCAAATCGAATGCATAGAAGATCAACGACTTTCCCTTCGTGTAGAAGACGCGTCCGTATGTTTTGGCTGTCCCTTTGCCGGAGACGTCGTGTACGTCGGCCATGTAGAGTTCGCGAGCACCCATCAACTCTCGAATGTCGCGATCGTGTTCCAGCAATTCCTGACCCTGTGCAACCTCAACTTCCTTCTGGTCGAGTGCCTGTTCGCGTGCCTTCACAAGTTGCGTCAACTGGTTGACCTTCACTTCCAGTATCGCGGCTTGGCGCGCATTCTCGTCGCGTTGCGCTGAGGCCTCTTCAACCGTCTTTTCCAGTTCAGCCAGCTTTGTTTGTGCCGCAGCTAACTGTTCGTCTCGCATCACAGGTCCAGCGGTTGCACCTTGCGCGGTTTGTGGGCGTTCCTTCGAGGATCGTGCCAGATTCGATTGCGTGGCTTTCAAAGTGCTGACGAGCTTGATTTGTTCCGAAAGTTGGCGCTTCAGGTCGTCAATGATCTTGGCGTTCTCGGCGAACTTGGCCATCAATTGGCTTCGCTCGTAACCAGCGTCGCTGACCTGGGCTTCGAGTGAGCTTTCGGATTCTTTGGCCGGTTGTGCGAATGTTCGCGCGTCATCGACGCCACGTTTTATACCCGTGCGATACGCGGCAATGCTCAACGCCAACGCAAGCAGCACAGCAGCTGCGAAAGGCATCCAGACTTCCCGCCAGCGAATCTGCGAAGGCCGATACGTGAAGCGCTGCCCGCGATTGTGCAAGCTCTCCTGGTTGATGGCTGTTGCAGTTTGAACTTCCGCCTCTTGGTCCAACCGCTCAAACAAAGCTTTCTCGGCCTTTTCGATAGACCACGAATCATCGGTCTCTGATTTCTCCGGCGTAAATTCAGGAGCCATCGCGGCGACAGTGTGTTGTGAAGCATTTTCGAAATCACGCATCGCCTTGCGGCAGTCTGCGCATTCAGACAAGTGGATCTGAAGCTTTATCTGTTCGGTGGGATTCAACTCTCCTGCGTTCGCCGCGGCACACAACTCCAAGAATTCTTCATGCGGGATCATCGATCGAACGCCTCAACTCCCCATCAATTTCAGCTTGTAGCACACCGGTTAGGGCCTGTTCAATTCGCCATCCGCTAGGAGCTTGCGGACCTTCTCGAGACCTCGATAGTGATGGTTTCTGATGTTCACGTAGGATTGGCCCAGCTTCTTGGCGATTTCTTCGAACGTATGCCCTTCGAAGAAGTGCAATCTAAGTGTTTCCCGTTGGTCCTCGGTCAGCGACTCCAGGACCCTCCGCCAGCCATTTCTTCCAAAGAGCCCTTCAACGGTGTGATCGTATTCTGCGCCCTTGTCGTCACTGTGGTGATGATCAACTGGTTTGTCTGTGATTCCGGACAGATAGAATCCTTGGGACTTGAGTCGCCTTCTTCGCAAGAGCGCCTGCGTGTAAGCCACCTGAATGATCCAGGAACGCGCCGAGCCTTTTGAGCCATCGAACAACGAGCTCTTTCGGTGGATATAAAGGAATACCTCTTGGACGAGATCGTCCGCCTCACCACGATCGCGAAGGATTCGTCGACCGATGGTCCGAATAGACGGAGCAAAGCGTCGAAACAGCTGCGAAAGAGCTTCTCGATTGCCCTGCCGTACTTGGGAAACCAGCCATTCGCTGTCGCATTCGGCGCCATCAGATTGATTGGACGTAACAGGCGTGGTATTTCGCTCAGTGGTTAAGGTCAAGCGAAGGGTTGTGAACCGGGCTGCAGCGGTCTCGCTCAAATTTTCAACCCAAGACTAACACTAGATAATGCTACCATTAGTAGAATAAATGCGCAATTGTATTGTTAGAGGCGCTTAGTTTCTGCCGAGAATCCGCCGCGCGCGTTCAAGAGCGGCCAGTGCAACGAAGCTGCTCAGACTACGAGATTCGTGCTCCGCAGCTTGTTCCACCAGTTGACGTTCTCTCTTCGTATAGTAGGAGAACACTTTTTCTCTTAGCGGTTCTTTGGCAGTGCGCCTAGATGGGACGTTGGAGTCGCCTTTAGGCACCGCAAGACAATGGTAGCACTGAATTCGCTTAAGCCATGAGTAACCTAGCTTAGGTAGAAGTCTTCCTTCATTAGACAATCGTTGAGATCCTCGGATTAATCTGTCTCTAGTTCCGGACAAGTCGACTTTCCCTGTGCAAGAGCGCACGTATACGGTTCAATCGGAGGATCAATCTGTCTCACGCAATGGCTGAGTCGGAGGAAGACTATGCGAATATCGATGCTTTGGCCTCAGTTACATGTCACTCCTAGGCTCTGGATTCGCTTTGGTTCCCTTGCCGCCCTCTTGATTGCCATCGTTCTTTTTTCGACTTCCTTATTACAGGAAGTTTACGGGTTGTCGATGTCGGCGGCCCTGGTACCAATTCTTCTCATCGCCCAGGGTCTAGCAATATTTATAACAACGCACGTCCTGTGGTTTTTATGGATAGAACACAACAAGACAGATCGAGCGTTCTGCGACACCGACTGCGAAGCTACATCGATCTTTCAGAATGTACTCGACGGAATTCTGATTCTCGACAATGAGGCGACCTGCCTCGACGGAAATCCCGCATCGGCACAAATCTTGCGAGTTTCAAAAAACGACTTAGTCGGAAAAAGTATCCGGCGGTTCTTTGCAGATTCTGGAGCCTTCAACTTGGAGTGGGGCGATTTCCTTCGAAGAGAGCATTTCCGCGGCCGAGCGGAATTAGTGGCGGGCGATGGAACCCCCGTCTTTGTGGAGTTTACTGGCGCCATGAATTACCTCCCCGGACGACATATTTTCATCCTGTGTGACGCAACGGAGCGAACGCGTGCGGAAAAGTCGTTGCGGAGCAGCGAGGAGCGCTTTCGTCACATGGCCGAGAACATTCAGGAGATTTTCTGGACGATGGACGCCGCGACCCAGCAGCTCACCTATGTTAATCAAGCATATGCAACAATCACTGGGCGTACCGTTCAGAGCCTTCAAACAGATCCGTCCTCATATCAAGAACTGATCCATCCAGAGGACCGCGTTCGCGTTCTCTCGAGACTCCGCGACACAGTGAATTCTGGGAGCTTTGACGAGGAATTTCGATTTACGCGACCGGACGGTACAATCCGCTGGATTTGGGCGAAAGGATTTCCGGTTCCCTCAGGCGACAAGGCGCGGTGGCTAGTCGGAACAGCTCAGGATATAACCTCCCGCAAACAAGCCGAAATGAAAATTATCGAGCAACTCGATGCCGTGGAGACCGCTCGCGCGGAAGCAGAAGCGCTTCGTAAATCAACTCTGGCCCTCAGCCAGAACTTGGCGATGGATTCGGTACTCGACACGCTCCTACAGTGCATTTCCGAATTGGTTCCATTCGATAGGGCAACAGTCCTATTCGTAGAAGACGGTTTCGAGTTGATGGTCGCCCGCGAAGCGCCTCGCGTCACGCCCAAGAGAATTGGCTTGACCTTCAGCCCGACTGAAAACATATTTTTTCAACATGTCCTCTTCGAGAAGAAAGCGATGCTGGTCGCGGACGTTACAAAGGACGGTGAATGGAGGAACATGCCGCCCCTGGACCATATTCAATCTTGGTTGGGCATACCACTGGTCGCAGCAGGTCGCGTGCTCGGCATTCTGTCCCTTGGATCAAACGCGCCTCACACCTTCAAGTCTGAGCATCTTCGCCTTGCAAAATCGCTCGCTGTTCCGGCCGCCGTCGCCATTCAAAACGCAAGAGTCCATGAGCGCGCCGAAATCTACGCGGCCGAACTCGAAGCCCGCCTCCAAGAATTGCGCGAGACGCAAAAGGCCTTAGAACACATCGAAAGAAAAACACTTCGATCGCCTACTGCTTAAAACACCAAGCGTCGCTGGTCGATCTGAACATCCGGTCTTCATGCACTGGGGCATCGAGGGCAAAAAAGATTAGTTAGTCTGCTGCCCGCGAGAGCTAGCTCGGTACTTTGCGACGTATGCGGCTCGGCCGCGTTCCGTTCCTCTTTTGTCGGCAGCCGAGGCTCCTGACCCACGACCAACAGAGCACGAAGGAATGTGCTGCAAAGGACGAACTCTCGGAAGTTCTGCGACCCTAGACTACCCAGCGCTGCGAAGACGTGCTTCGCAGGTTCTTTGACCTCAGGAATTCCTTCCTTCTCTGCGATGACTTGGGCGGCGTGCATACCGGACTGAAGGGCGGATTCCATGTAACCGAAAAAGGCCATGCAGGCGTGCTCGCCCGCCCACACGAGCCTGCCACATGGTTTGTATAAGCGCTCGGCGGCGCCCGTAACCTTACCAAGCGTTGGACAGACACTTTGTCGCGGTCGGTCGCATGCCAACGCAAGTACGTCTCCTGCACGGCGTCCTCGGCGTCAGCGATCGACCCAAGCATGCGGTATGCGAGACCGAGCAGGCGCCGGCGGTAGGGCTCGAAGCTTGCCGCCGAGTTCGACATCGAGCTCTCGGAGGTCACGGCGTGCGCACCGCCACGTCCACCGGGGCCGGTAACCGGCCGTGATCGAACATCACAGGCGTGCCACTAACGACGACGCGCATACAGGCCTTGCCGTGGCCAAGGGCGTACTTAACGGTTGGATAGATTCGCGCCGCGGTGATTGCAAAGGCTAGACTGACAAGCGCGCGGCGTCCCCAGCGGTTCACGATCGCGTCGCGATACACATCGGCACCAGCATCGTGGGCCAGCGTGGCGCGCGTGAATTTCCAGACCAGCGCGACATCCGGCGGCATGGTATCGGGATTGTCGGCGAGCACCGCGCTCAGAATCACAGGGCTGACGCCGGCACGCTCCGCCATCGTGACGACCAGTTGCGTACATGGGCCGCAGTCCTCGTGGCGCACGGCGGTAATGCAGGCGGCGCACCATGCTTCGGTGGGGAGGTCACGACGGAACCGTCCGAGGGCGGTGACGGGAAAACAACCATGCGGCGCGGACTTGTGTCGATCATGTCGCGCATATAGCTGGCGTCGTAGTTCCAGTCCGCTCGAACTTGTCAATCGCTCTCCGCAGTGCCCATTTAATTATGTCGCTCCCTCCTGTCTCCAAAGGTGAGACGGGATAGGGCTCCGGAGTGTGACATGACTGCCAGGCCGAGGTCGCTACGATTCGCGAGGGAAAGCTCGACGGTTTGCGTCAGCAGAGACTACCGTGTTACGAATGGCCGCGTGCTGGGATCCATATTCCATTTTCCGCCACATTTCCTTAGGCACGGCTTCGGGATAATTCCTGCGCCCGGCAGCTTCGCGACTTCTGCTTTCCCGATTCCTCCCGGTGAATCCTTCGGGTCCCTCCCAGAATGCAGCCGCTCGCCTTGGGAGCAGCATCCACTCCGCCCTCGGGTGCCCCAAGGAAATGGGGCAGAAATAGAGAAACAAATTATGTATCTATATGTTAAGTGGAATAGCTTTTAGTGCGGTTCGCTCGCCGACGGCTCCGTCATTAGAGCATGGCTTGTCTTCGCTGGCCACCCCCGGAACGGAGGCCTGCGACGCCGCAGGCGGCGCGTTTAGGCCGCAGTGGAGGGAGTGGCCAGCGCCGGAGTCTTAGACGTGTCTCGTGCCGACGGTATCCTGGCGAACACCGCCGCCCCTACCGTTTGCATTACTTCCGACTTGCCCGTCATCCTCCCCGAGCATTGTTTACGTTCGGACACGTTTACTCCCGAGAAGCGGATCGCAGAATGGCCCTCAATGCAGAGGCTTGCGTCGCCAATCAAGAGCGAAATGGTTCTCGTGGCAAGGTGAGCGTAACAATCGAAACTGGGCCGTTACACGATGATTATGGGGCGACGCCGTCGACGAGAAACGTGCGACCCTTAGTAGCAGCTTGCCGAATCGGTCTGATTGCTGCGTAGGCTGGCGACTCATACCAGGCATGTGCCTGTTCGGCGCTGTCGAATGCGAAGATCACTATTCCTTTGGGCGGCGCGCCCCCATCCAGGCTTTCTGTTTTACCGCCCCGAACGACAAAATGATAATGGCCATTGAAAGGCGCCAGGGTTTCAAGGACCTTCGCTCCATACTCCTTTACGCCAGTCGGGTCCGTGATTACATCGGCTTCCGAAATTACGTAGACAGGCGGCGCTTTTACCCCCTGGCCGTGAATTGCGTGACTGCCGGCAGCTCCGGCCAAGGTACCAGCGACGACACCAACTAGAAGTTTGTATTTCGATTTCACGTTTCGTCCCTCCCATTTTCAATGTGACAGGCTGGTTCGCAGCCTCTCAAACCGCCTGGGGTGTTGTCTTGTAGGAATGGGAACTACGTAGCTTGAGTGAATCGATGGAAGAATGAGCCGCTGGGCGACGGGCTCGCCAGGTAGGCGCTTGGTGAGAGCCCGGAGAAATCACGAAATTCGTGGGCCAAATGGGCCTGATCGCAATAACCCGCCGCCAGAGCACATCTCCCATGGCGTCGTCATGGCTATTCAAACCGTAGAAGCCCGGATTCACGGCGTCCACAGGGACTTTACCGATGTGGTCGTTTTCATTGTGATCGGAAGCGTACTGTTTGCGCTTCTGCCAACAAAACGAGAGGCAGTGGCGTCGGGCGTTGCGTGAACGAGCGCAGAAATCCACACGCTGCGCGAATAACCGTTTCTTCTCGTCTTCCGATCTTCCTAGTTGAGTAGGCCAGCCTTATTTCTGCCGCCCCTTTCCTTGGGTACGGCTTCGGGATAATTCCTGCGCCCGGCGGCTTCGCGGCTTCTGCTTTCACGGTTCCTCCCGGTGAATCCTTCGGGTCCCTCCCAGAATGCAGCCGCTCGCCTTGGGAGCAGTATCCACTCCGCCCTCGGGTGCCCCAAGGAAATGGGGCAGAAAAAGGAGAATCAAATCATGTATCAATCACGTCCAACTCATCGGCTTCCTCGGGAAAGCCCCCGGAGAAGCGGGAAGTCCGCGGCAACGGCGCCAATTTCACCGTGTTGTCCGTCGCCACGCAGCAGTCGTGGAAGGACTCGAACGACGAGTGGCAGTCCAAAACCGAGTGGCACCGCGTCGTGGCCTTCCACCGCCTCGGCCAGTCCATAGCGGACACCCTTCACAAGGGCGACCATGTCCTCGTTGACGGACAACTCGTCAGCTCAAAGTACGAGGTAGAGAACGGCAAGTCCAAGAAGGCCAAGGCTGCGAACTTCAACGTCTTCTGGAGCGTGCGCGCGAACTCCGTCCGCAGGCTCAGCCGTGCTGACGCTCAAGCGCCAAGTACGGCGCCAAACGGCGATGCGGCGCCGGAATCCGGTGATGCACCGTTCTGACCGAAATGCAGTTAAGCCCTCCGGCTTTTGCCGGAGGGCTTTTTCTCTTGTCCTGAATCCATGCCAGAGAAAACAAAACTTCAGCTGCCTAAATGTCGATCGCTGAGGATACGGCCCCTCCGTCCTCCCTATGGGCGGGCGGCGATGCGACACCGATTTCCCGGCATTCGATGTCCGCTAGATTGGCAATTGAAAACTGTCGAGAGCATGTCCCCGCTCTTCGCATCGGCTCAGCCTTCCGCTGGGCGCGAGGGGAGTGCGGCCGTGTCCCTACAAATTTCCTGTCGTTGCGCACTGTGCGATATCGAACTGAGTCTGCTTTCCAACCTTACGGATGGCGACGGTTCGTTCTCCGAATTCAAGTTGTCGCTGAATGGAGACGACCAATTGTCCATCCCCGAACTTCTCCATCTACTGAAAGCATCACCGGCGGATTCACGCTCCGATGAAGTGTTGGCAGGATTGCTCAGATTCCGATCCAAGCGGCCGACGTTCGCTGATGCGATTCTTGTCCTCGCGTTTGTTCCCATGCTGCATCACACCGTCCGCCGCGTCCTTGCATTCCAGCCCTCTATGGCGAACGAAGACGTTGTCCAGCAGACGCTGGGCATCCTGCTTCAATTCTTAGGCTCCGACGACCTGCAGGTCCGTCAGTCGCACTTCGCCTTCGCCATTTCTCGCGCAGTCAAACGCGAGGCATTTGCATGGGCGGCGCGCGAGGGATCGAAACACGCCCTGCTCGACTACAATGGCGACGCCTTTGCTCTGTTTGCCAGCGACGAGCCGTTTGAGCGATACACGCAGCTCCGCCACTTTCTAGACCGCTGCGTAACCCGGGGAGACCTCACCGGCGCCGAATTGGATCTGCTCGTTCGGTTCAAACTGGAGAACGCCAACGAAGACGCTTTCGAAACATCCAATGGAATTCAGCCAAACGCTCTCCGGCAGAGACTCAAGCGATTGCTTGCCAAGCTGCGGCGCCTGGCGCGATAATACCTTGTCTCCATCCCGCTCGCACAGGAACTCCTCGCGGCTGCAGGTCTCGATAGAACTTCTCGGCCTTCCCGTCGCTGTGGTTCAGTCGTCGTTCGCTATGCTCGCCGGTTTCTTCCACCAAAATGCAATCTGCTGAAAGCTCGGGTGATAATGTACGCCTATCAACATGTTCGGCTCCTTCCTCCCGAGTCTCTGGTCGTCAACCAAAGTGTGCTCAGGTCGAGGGAGCCGACACTGTTTATGCAATCAAATGGAAATTGGTCGAATAACACCCTGCGGCACTTATCCGGTTGATGCCATAACGCGGTCGGCCTCGCGACGGGCCGAGTAGACTGTTCACCCTAACAGCGCTCGGATCGAAGGAGGCCAAATGCAAATTATAGGATGTTATTTGCACGCTCGCCAGCAGACACTGGCGATGCTGGATACGACAACCGGGGAGGTGGTGGAAAAGACTCTGACGCACGAAGGCAACGGCGTGCGGGAGTTTTATCCGCGCTTCCACGCCCGGCGCGCGTGGGGATGGAAGCGACGGGATCGATGCACTGGTTCTGGACCTAACGGCCGAGCTGGGCATCGAATGCCAGGTCGGCCATCGGTACAGATTCGCGCGGCCGAGCCTCGGAAGCAAAAACATGATCGGCGAGATGTGGATCTGATTCTGAAGTTGCTGGTAGAAAATCGCTTTCCGACGATTTTGGATGCCTTCGCCGGAATGGCGTGATCTGCGGGCGCTGCTCCTGCACCGCCATCAGTGGGTGCGCAGGCGTACGCGCATCCAAAATGCCTTGCAGGCGATTGCCTTGGCGAAGGGACTGCGACGAGGGTCTTCGCTGTGGAGCCCCGCGGGACAGAAGTCGATCGCGTCACGTCGCTCGCGCCCCATAGTGCTTATCGGCGAAGCGCTTTGCAGGCGATGTACGTGAGGATCAGAGAGGAGATCGAGATTCTGAACCCAACAAGTGGAAGAACAGGCTGGCCATCGTTGTGGAGCGCAGTTGCTGCTGACGCATCCCGGCGTGGGGCCGGTCACGGCTCTGGCGACGGACGTATTCCTGGGAGTCACCGGCCGGTTGATTAGGCTACCCGCCCTCTCTGGATAGCCGGGGAGTTCGAATAACTCATCATGGTCGATGGTGATCGAAGAGATGTTTGGTGGGCCACACCAGCGAGATGAAGTGACACAGGGTTGAGCGACTAGGGTGAACACGCATTACTAATCGCGAACGGACAATGGTGGGTCGAGCAGTAGGATGCTCTCGCGCATCAGTTGAGGTGTGCCTAAGAAAGAAAACAAAGACTCTAATAGGTAAGAAAAAACCAACAAACCCTATTGACATCGGCTGACTTCGTCAGAGATACGGCGTTACTCAGGGAGCGCCGGGTTAAACCGGCATGTTGTAAGGAATGAAAGAGTCCTACAAGAAAGGAGACAGCGACTCCATCTTGGCCCTCAGTCTTGCGGGAGACATCGTGAGGTGTCGCTCGAAGCG